>ENA-OQAA01000685-OQAA01000685.1-human-gut-metagenome-genome-assembly--contig:-NODE-685-length-21633-cov-1.899842_pt1 | contig 21633 bp, 30 predicted proteins | sample MGYA00242489_ERZ504515 | MGnify/ENA primary metagenome ERZ504515 (study PRJEB26092, sample SAMD00036237) | human gut metagenome | host: Homo sapiens | study: EMG produced TPA metagenomics assembly of... | reverse complement strand
ATATGTTGGAATTGGTGGGTATGAAATCAGAGGTAAATAAAGCGGCTACGACTTTAGGATATCCCGATCGCCCAACCAATCAGACCGATTTGATTTTTCGTGGGTATCGGTATTTTCTTAGGGGGAATTTTAGGTTCGCTCGCGATTCATTTCGGAGGTGTCCCGATCAGCCTGAGTACGAGTGGCGGCGCTTTGATAGCCGGACTCGTCTTTGGATGGCTTCGTTCCAAGCATCCGACCTTCGGGCGTATTCCGGAGCCTTCCGTCTGGATATTAAATAATTTGGGACTGAATATGTTTATCGCCGTAGTCGGTATCACGGCGGGTCCCAGTTTCGTGACCGGATTGAAGGAAGTCGGTATAAGTTTATTTATTATCGGTGCTTTAGCGACATCTATCCCGCTTATCATCGGTATTCTGATGGGACGTTACGTTTTTAAGTTCCATCCGGCTATCACTTAGGTTGCACGGCAGGTTCACGTACGACAACCGCCGCATTAGGAGCGGTGGAAGATGCCGTAGGAAGTGAGACTCCAGCCTTAGGCTATACCGTTACCTATGCGGTGGGTAATACTTTATTAATCATCTGGGGTGTCGTTATTGTGCTAATCATGTAATATATATAATGTATGGACAAGAAGAAAATACATGTCACGAGAGAATATGAGAAAAAGATGTCGGAGATTAGCCCTTTCGAGCTAAAGAACATCTTGATAGAGTTAGCGGATGAGAGCGCTCGTAAAAGTACGCACATCATGCTGAACGCAGGAAGGGGAAATCCAAACTGGATCAGTACGGTTCCACGGGAGGCATTCTTCCTATTAGGGCAGTTCGCTTGGAGGAATGCAGCGGGAAACCGAATTGGCAGATGAGATGGCCGGAGCCGCAGGGTTCCCAACCGCAAAAGGATCGCGTCTCGCTTCGTACAGTTTCTAAAGAAACATGCGCAATCTCCCGGCGCTACTTTATTGAAGGTACCTATGAATATCTGGTCACGGAAAAAGGTGTAGATGAGAATGAGCTTGTATACGAATGGGCGGAAGGTGTCATTGGTGATCAATATCCGGTTCCCGATCGTATCTTGAAATATACGGAAATGCTCGTGCGGGATTATTTAGACCAAGAATTATGTGATAACCAGCCCCCTGAGGGAATATTCGACCTTTTCGCTACCGAGGGCGGAACTGCCGCCATGTGTTATATCTTCGATTCCTTGCAACAGAATTTCTTGTTGAATAAGGGAGACAAGATCGTTCTCTTCGCTCCGGTATTCACTCCTTATATAGAGATTCCGGAACAGGCTCGTTATCTTTTTAATGTCATAGAGATAAAAGCCTTGAAGATGACAAAAGACGGCTATCACACATGGCAATATCAAGAAAAGGATTTAGATGTCCTGAAAGATCCTAGCGTGAAAGCCGCTTTCATAACAAACCCGAGCAACCCGCCTTCATACGGATTGACAAAAGCATTGATGAATAGGATCGTTGAGATCGTACGGAACGACAATCCCAACCTCATGATTATTACGGATGATGTGTATGCGACATTTATTCCGCATTTTCGCTCGATGATGGCCGAATTACCAAAGAATACGTTATGTGTCTACTCTTTCTCCAAATATTTCGGGGCAACCGGATGGAGATTGGCGGTAATCGCTTACATCAAGATAATATTTACGACCGGATGATCCGTGAATTGCCAAGAGATAAACAGGAGCTTCTAAAAAAACGATATAGCAGTCTATCCTTACATCCCGAGGATATCCGCTTTATTGATCGTATGGTAGCCGATAGCCGTCAAGTAGCCTTGAATCATACGGCCGGTCTTTCCTTGCCACAACAAACACAAATGTCTCTGTTTGCGTCTTTCGCTCTATTAGATGCGGAAAATACCTATAAGAAAAGGATGCAGGATATGATCCACGAGCGTTTACACACATTGTGGGAAAGCACCGGATTCACCTTATTGGACGACCCTTTGCGTGCGGGATACTATAGTGAGATCGATATGCTTGTCTGGGCTAAGAAATTCTATGGGGATGATTTCGTGGAATATCTAAAAAAGAATTACGAACCTCTGGATGTCGTTTTCCGTCTGGCACAGGAAACTTCCTTGGTTTTACTGAACGGAGGAGGTTTTGATGCTCCCGAGTGGTCTATCCGCGCATCTTTAGCCAACCTTAAACGGGAAGATTATGTCCGGATCGGAGAGGGTATCGCATCTATTTTGCATAGTTATGCCCAAAGATGGAAAGAAAGTCTCGATAAGTAGAAAAAACAGCTCCAAGGCTTGAACAAAACGGGCTAATGGTACGTTTTATTAATAAACGTGCGATTAGCCCGTTTTTCTAAGTTATCCGGGAGATTATAAATAACCTCTATAACCTCATAGAAATTATCGAACAAATTGTATTTCATTATATTATATATTTGTTGATAATAAAAACAAAGACTCATTGGCAGATGTCTTATTTATTACATTTTAGCTGGTTATAGATAAATATATTTGCGAAAAGGCTTACAATAAAAAACGAATATGAATATGGTGTACGACATTGACATGCTTAGAAATTTCTATGCGAATTTCCCCAGAAGAGTGGACACAGCCCGCGAACGTATCGGTGGTCGCCCGATGACCTTGGCCGAGAAAATCTTATATGCGCATCTATACGATGAAAGCTCGACTCGCCTTTTCAAAAGAGGTGAGGATTATGTGAATTTCCGTCCCGACCGTGTGGCTATGCAAGATGCCACCGCTCAGATGGCGCTTTTACAATTCATGAACGCCGGAAAAGAAAAATCCGCAGTACCGGCTACCGTGCATTGCGACCATTTGATCCAAGCGAATATGGGAGCCAAGACGGATATCGATACGGCTACCAAAAGCAATAGCGAGGTCTATGATTTCTTGAAATCGGTCTCCGATAAATATGGAATCGGTTTTTGGAAACCCGGAGCAGGCATTATCCATCAAGTGGTATTGGAAAATTATGCGTTTCCCGGCGGTATGATGGTAGGAACTGATTCACATACCCCGAATGCCGGAGGACTTGGAATGGTCGCTATCGGAGTAGGAGGAGCCGACGCCGTGGATGTCATGACCGGAATGGAATGGGAACTGAAGATGCCGAAACTAATTGGTGTTAAGTTAACTGGTAGTTTGAATGGTTGGGCCTCGCCGAAGGACGTGATTCTTAAGCTAGCGGGCATCTTAACCGTAAAAGGTGGAACGAACGCTATCATCGAATATTTCGGTCCGGGCACCGCCTCAATCTCAGCGACCGGAAAAGCTACGATCTGTAATATGGGTGCCGAGGTAGGAGCGACTACTTCCTTATTCCCATTCGATAATACAATGGCTCAATATCTTCGTGCCACGGGACGTGACGAGGTAGCGAGCTGGGCCGAAGCTATCGGTGAATATCTGGAAGCGGATATGGACGTTCGTGCCGAGCCAGATAAGTTTTACGATCGTGTAATCGTTATTAACCTTTCCGAATTGGAGCCGCATATCAATGGTCCGTTCACGCCGGATGCAGCTACGCCTATCTCGGAGTTTGCCGCAAAAGTAAAAGCGAATGGCTATCCCCGAAAGATGGAGGTGGGATTAATCGGTTCCTGTACCAACTCTTCTTATCAAGATCTAAGCCGTGCGGCATCCATTGCTCGCCAAGCTTATGAGGATAAAATACCGGTAGCGGCACCCTTGATCATCAACGGGTTCCGAGCAAATCCGTTATACGGCGGAAAGAGATGGTATTATCGGTGATTTTGAACGGATTGGCGCAACCATTATGGCGAATGCCTGTGGTCCTTGTATCGGACAATGGAAACGTCATACGGATGATAATACCCGTAAGAATTCGATCGTTACTTCATTTAATCGTAACTTCGCTAAACGTGCGGACGGTAATCCGAATACACATGCTTTTGTCGCTTCTCCGGAACTGACACTGGCCTTGACCATCGCAGGTGATCTATGTTTCAATCCTTTGACCGATACCTTGAAGACAGAGGATGGTAAGGTTGTGAAACTGAAAGAACCGAAAGGCACGGATTTTCCGCCGAAAGGTTTCGAGGTAAAGGATAACGGCTATCTGGCACCTACGGGTAAGAACGTAGTGGTGAACATCGATCCGGAATCCAATCGCCTACAGGTATTAAAGTCTTTCGCTCCTTGGAACGGAGAGGATTTCACGAATATGCCCCTTCTTATCAAGGCTGAAGGTAAATGTACGACGGATCATATCTCGATGGCCGGTCCATGGTTACGTTTCCGTGGGCATTTGGAAAATATATCGGATAATATGTTGATGGGAGCCGTAAACGCTTTCAATGGGAAGACAAACTCTGTATTGAATCAACTGAACAATGAATATGAAGCAGTTTCTGCCGTAGCGAAACAATACAAGGCAAATGGTATTTCCTCGATCGTCGTAGCGGAAGAAAACTATGGTGAAGGCTCTTCCGGGAACATGCAGCATGGAGCCTCGCTTCCTAAATGTAAAAGTGATCCTAGCCAAGAGTTTCGCCCGTATCCACGAGACAAACTTGAAGAAACAAGGAATGTTAGCACTGACTTTCGCCGATAAGGAGGATTATAGCAAGATCCGTGAGAATGACCATATCTCGATCATCGGATTGAAAGATTTTCAGCCGGGCAAACCGTTGACGGCCGTTCTTCTTCATGCGGATGGTACGCAAGAATCATTCCCGGTTAACCATACGTATAATGATTTACAAATTAAATGGTTCAAGGCGGGTTCCGCTTTAAATACAGCTCACTAAGACAAACAAAAAAAATCTTGATATCATGAGTAAGATAACAAAGAAAGGTAATCATATTTTCGTTCCGGATCACGTGACGATCCCTTATATTGAAGGAGATGGCGTGGGGCATGAGATCACTCCCGTTAGCCAAAAGATAGTAAACGCTGCCATCAAGCAAGCTTACAACGGAACCCGTTCCATTGAATGGAAAGAGGTCTTAGCCGGTGAAAAGGCGTTTAAGCAAACCGGAAGTTGGCTTCCCGATGAGACTATGGAAGCATTCCGTGAATACATCGTCGGTATTAAGGGACCGTTGACAACTCCGATTGGTGGAGGTATCCGTTCATTAAATGTGGCCCTCCGTCAGACGTTGGATTTATATGTTTGTCTCCGTCCGGTTCGTTGGTTTAAAGGAGTCGTATCTTCCGGTAAAGGAGCCGCAGAAAGTGAATATGTATATCTTCCGTGAGAATACGGAAGATATCTATGCCGGAATCGAATGGCAACAAAGGACTCCGGAGGCACAAAAGTTATTGAAGTTCCTCACCGAGGAAATGGGAGTGAAGAAAATACGTTTCCCGGAAACTTCCTCTTTCGGCATCAAGCCGGTTTCTGTGGAAGGTACGGAGCGTCTGGTGCGTGCCGCTATCGAATACGCGATATTGCATCAGTTACCGAGCGTGACTTTGGTACACAAAGGTAACATCATGAAATTCACGGAAGGTGGTTTCAAACTATGGGGATACGCTTTAGCGGAACGGGAGTTTGCGGATCTCACTTTCACATGGCCTCAATATGAGAAGATCAAGAAAGAGCAAGGCGAGGAAGCGGCCAATACCGCCTTAGTGGAAGCTTCAAAGGCCGGTAAAATCATTATCAAGGATGTCATAGCCGATGCTTTCTTGCAAAACACTCTATTAATTCCGGAAGAATATTCCGTGATCGCTACCTTGAACCTGAACGGCGATTATATCTCCGATCAATTAGCGGCAATGGTAGGTGGCATTGGCATTGCTCCCGGCGCTAATATCAACTATAACAGTGGTCATGCGATCTTCGAGGCAACACATGGAACCGCTCCGAATATCGCGGGAAAGAATCTCGTAAACCCCTCTTCCTTATTATTATCATCCGTGATGATGCTGGAATATATGGGATGGAGTGATGCGGCTAACCTGATTACATCCGCTATGGAGCAAGCTTTCTCCGCTGGAGAGGCCACTCATGACTTGGCTCGTTTTATGCCGAATGGCAAATCTCTCGGCACCAAAGAATTTGGTGATCGTATCATCTCTATTATCGAAACAATTAAATTAGTATAGTCATGTTGAAGAAAGAATATTTAATTTACAAATTGTCCGAGGCTGCCAGAGAGGCTTGCAAGATTGACAACGAACTTTTCCCGATGTATAATGTGAAACGTGGCCTTCGTAACGAGGATGGTAGCGGCGTGTTAGTAGGATTGACCCAAGTCGGTAATGTAGTAGGATACGAACGCTTGCCAGAGGGCGGTCTTAAAGCAATCCCCGGTAAGTTATTCTATAGAGGTTACGACGTAGAGGATTTAGCGCGTGATTTCATCAAGGAAAAACGGTTCGGTTTTGAGGAAGTGGCTTATTTATTACTTTCTGGTAAACTCCCCGATAAAGAGGAATTATCAGCCTTTAAAGAACTGTTGAACGATAATATGCCCTTGGAGCAAAAGACCAAGATGAATATTCTGGATCTGGAAGGACAGAACATCATGAATATATTGGCTCGTAGCGTATTGGAGATGTATACCTTCGACGCAAACCCGGACGACACCTCCCGAGATAACTTAATGCGCCAATCTATTGAATTGATCTCTAAGTTCCCGACGATTATCGCTTATGCCTACAATATTTATCGTCATAGCACACAGGGGCGTTCTTTACACATCCGTCATCCGCACGAGAACTTATCGATCGCAGAAAATTTCCTTCACATGCTGAAACGTGATTTCACGGATCTGGACGCACGTACGTTGGATTTGCTCTTGGTATTGCAAGCAGAACATGGTGGTGGTAATAACTCTACGTTCACGGTACGCGTCACTAGTTCTACGGGAACGGATACGTACTCATCTATCGCAGCTGGTATCGGCTCATTGAAAGGCCCGTTGCACGGAGGTGCCAATATTCAGGTAGTAGATATGTTCCATCATTTAAAAGAGAATATCGCAGATTGGAAGAACGTGGACGAGATCGATACTTATTTCATGAGGATGCTTAACAAAGAGGCTTATAACAAGACTGGCTTGATCTATGGTATCGGCCATGCGGTCTATACGATTTCCGATCCCCGTGCGGTCGTATTAAAGGAACTGGCTCGTGATCTGGCAAAAGAGAAAGGTCGCTCTGAGGAATTCGCCTTCCTTGAGTTATTAGAGGAAAGAGCGATCGAATGTTTCGCCAAGCATAAAGGAACTAAGAAACGGGTTTCCTCGAACGTGGACTTCTATTCTGGATTCGTTTATGAGATGATCGGTTTGCCACAGGAAATCTATACGCCTTTATTCGCCATGGCCCGAATCGTGGGTTGGACCGCTCACCGTATCGAGGAGTTGAACTTTGACGGAAAACGCATCATCCGTCCGGCTTACAAGAACGTTTTGGACGATAGGGAATATATCTCAATCAACGAGCGATAACACTAAAAAATCATAGTTATGTTTTCTTTCATTCATAGTTATAAGTTGAAGGATTCATAACTATGATTTTTTAGCATGCTCAAGCTTATAATAATAAGCCTACATAAAACCCTTAAAATGTAAATTTCTCAAGTTTCATCGCACCTAATCCTTGCAATTTAGGAACCAACGTTACGAAATGCTCAGCTTTTTCGTGAGCTGATAAGGATTCAGCGTCTTTCCACGTCTCACAAATCATCAATACATCACTACGAGTAGAGCTCTCGAAAATATCATAAGCTATACAGCCATTGTCTTTCAAAGACTTTTCAACCAATTCTTTCGCTGTCTCCAATGCGGCTGGACGATTCTCCTCACTTACTTGAATAAATACATTTAGTCTAATCATACTCATAATTGTTTTAAGAATGTTACATACTTGATCAAAAGTACAGCACAAATATAGAAATAAACCCGTATATTTGTCATTCGAAACGTATAATTAACAGCATGAAGGAATCTGTTCGTATTCTTCGTTTCGCCATTGTAGGTTCTTCTAACGCTTTGATCACCGCATTGGTAATCTGGATATTAATGGATATTCTGGATTGTAATTACTTGTGGTCGAACATGGCTGGATATGTGGCTGCCTTGGTGAATAACTTCTTTTGGAGTAAATACTGGGTATTTTCTTCCGGGAAAGGTAATTTCTGGAAGGAGATTCCTTTATTCCTAATCGCTTTTGGTTGCGCTTACGCTACTCAATTCATATTCTTGCTTTTAATGGTGGAGGTGATCGATCTAAATGAATATCTGGGTCAGTTCCTTGGACTTTTCGTTTACGGAGCCGTTAATTTTATGATGAATAAGAGGCTTACTTTTAAGAGCTAGAATCCGATAAATCGTATTAAAGGAAGTGGTATAGTACGCCAGTAGTGGTGAAGGTCAACGCGACTACTCGCATAAGCCTTCACCACTACTGGTATTGACCATCGGGACTAGTCGCGTGAACCATCGAGACTAATCGTGCTGAATCGCTAACGGGTAAGGCTCGTAAACTGCTTCCCGAGTCTGTAAAGATAGAAGCTAGATGCGTAAAAGCGAATACGAATGAGATAATCAATAAGATTTTGCTCTCGCCCCATCCCACGGTTTGCTGGTGCCAAAGCCCCGTGATCACGCAAAGCACGGATAGGGTAATACCGATCATATCCAATGTGGTCTGTCCCGAGCGATGTTTCTGCATATGTTCCAGTTTGCTATGTTTGATTCCATAGCAGACATATATATCCAGACCGATTAACATCCATAATACCAAACGAATCCATGTATCAGCCGGGAGAAAAAGCATCATTACCAGACAAGTTATGATACCGGCGATAGGCACGAACGGAACCAACGGGGTCTTGAAAGACCGGGGAGCGTCCGGCATTGTCTTACGGACAATCAATACCCCGGCGCAAACTAGCGTAAAAGCGAACAAAGTCCCGATACTACACATCTCGCCCGCTACGCTCGCCGGAACGAAAGCTGCCAATGCACCGACCAATAACATAAACAGGAAATTACTTCGTGCCGGCGTGCGGAATTTCTCATGGATATGAGAAAATAGGGGAGGGAGCAGCCCATCCCGGCTCATACTCAAGAATACACGGCTCTGTCCTAATAACGTTACCATGATAACCGAGCAATACCCCAGTAAAATAGCTATTACGATCGCCCGGTTCATCCAAGGGTAATCCGGACGAATCACACCAGAAGCATCCATTTGCCCCATATGATCGATAGCTATTGCCACAGGAGCGATTCCATTCTGGCCAGCAAACGCTGAGTAATGTACGACTCCGTCATCACGTGGGCAAACAACATATATAATATAGTACAAACCACTAATGACATCAAGATCCCGATCGGCATATTCCGTTTCGGGTTCTTGGTTTCCTGCGCCGCCGTACTTACAGCGTCGAAACCGAGGAAAGCAAAGAATACGATAGCCGCCCCTCGTAGGATACCGGAGAAACCGAACTCGCTAGGGTCCCCGTATTAGCGTATATAAGGCGTATAATTCTCCATACGGATATATTTCCATCCCAAGACTACGAACACCAAGACTACGGAGACTTTCAAGAATACGATAATCCCATTGAAGATAGAACTTCCTTCCGTCCCTCGTATCAACAAAATACTCATTAACACCACGATCACGAAAGCCGGGATATTCACGATACCGCCATCCCAAGGGCAAGCCGTCAAGGCTTGCGGTAAATGTACTCCGAATCCTTCCAGAAAAACGACCAAATACCGACTCCAACTTATGCTAACGGTCGTAGCGGCCACGCAATACTCGAGCACCAAATCCCAACCGATAATCCAAGCGACCAACTCACCCATCGTGGCATACGAATAGGTATATGCGCTACCTGCCACCGATCATGGAAGCGAACTCGGCGTAACATAACCCGGCGAAACAACAGCCCAAGGCGGCGATAGCGAAAGATAAAGTAATGGCAGGCCCCGTATACCCGGCGGCCACCGCACCCGTAATGGAGAACAATCCGGCACCGATAATAACACCGACACCTAAGGCGATCAAACTCCACGGGCCAAGGATACGCTTCAGCGATTTACTGCCCGAATCATTTGCCTCGGTCATCAAATCCGCTAAAGGCTTCTTAATAAATAAACCCATCTGTATAGATTAAAAAATTAGTAATTGGGCGCAAAGGTAGGAATTTTTATTATGTTTGCCGAAAAGTAAAAGCAAGGACAGAAACAAACAAGAAAATAAATAGACAACTAAATAATGAAACAATTGATAGCCTGTTGCGGATTAGATTGCGAAAGTTGCGATGCCCGCATAGCCACAGTTAAGAATGATAATGAGCTAAGAGAAAAAACCGCCCAAAAGTGGAGTGCCATGAACAATGCACCCGAAATTACAGCCGCAACTATAAACTGTATGGGGTGTCGTACGGACGGAATGAAATTTGCGTATTGCAGTGATTATTGTGAAATACGCAAATGTGTATCCGGAAAAGGCTTTAATACATGTGGCGATTGTGATGAATTAGATAGTTGCCAGATAGTCGGCGCGGTCCTTCAGCATGCTCCCGGCGCAAGAGAAAATCTAATGTAGAAGCAAAAAAGATGAACCTCTAACATATCCGATCCTAATTCCGTATTGGCAGCCGTTCCCAAAGCCATTCAGGGATCAGTCTCCAGAGAAAGACAAGGATAGCATATCTCCAATCGATGATCGCCCTTCTCTTTTTCCGGTCTATAGCGTTAGCGATACGCAAGGCGGCGTATTGGGGAGACATCAGCATAGGATAATTCCTGCCGTCTTTCAATAAATCCGTACGGACAAATCCCGGACGGATATCCGTAAATGTAATAGGCTGTTTCTCCATACGGGAAAGTTGGGCTAAAGCGTCTATATAAATATTTTGGTATCGTTTGGTAGCCGAGTAGGAGGGAGCGACACCTAATCCTTTGGTTCCGGCAATAGAGCTGATTACAGATATATGCCGCCACCTTGACTGGAAAAATAACGATAGGCCGCTAGTACCATACGTGTAAAGCCTGTCACATTCGTCTGTATCGTAACTTGTTCAATGGAAGTATCTAAGTATTTATTCTGGTTGCCGATCCCTGAACTGAGCAGGAAGATGTCCATTCCTCCCAAATCACGGATCAACTCTTCTAAACGATCGGCGGCATCCTCGGCGGTCACGTCCAACTGCTTTATCCGGATATGTTCCGGATCTTGCCTACGAAACTCTTCCAACCGATCCACGACGGCCAGCCAATCCCAGTTGATATCCTCGTTTCCAATAAATCTTAGCAACCTCATAGCCGATACCGGAGGTAGCGCCGATAATGATAATTCGTTTGACCATAATACTTGATGCCATAAATTAACAATAAAGTTAAATTAAATTCTCATGCCATGTCTACAGCAACCAGCCTTGCAGTAGTACTGCAAGCTGGTTGCTGTGTAGCAGGTTATAGTAACACACGGCTAAAATAGCATAAAATCCCTTGCAATCCCCATCTGTTTCGTTATATTTGCTACAATTTATAAACATAAAATAAAACGCTATGTCAGTAAAATCTTATATCGAATCCAATAAGGATCGTTTTCTTGAAGAATTGTTCTCTTTAATCCGCATTCCGTCAATCAGCGCCAAGCATGAGAATAAGCCGGACATGTTGACATGTGCCAGCGTTGGACTGAGGTGCTGTTGTCTTCCGGTGCGGATAAGGCCGAGGTAATGCCTACGAAAGGCAATCCTGTCGTATACGCCGAGAAAATGGTATCTCCCAATGCTCCGACCGTATTGGTTTACGCTCATTACGACGTGATGCCTGCCGAACCACTAGAACTGTGGAAGAGTGAACCTTTCGAGCCGGTGATCCGGGACGGACGCATTTGGCCCGTGGAGCAGACGATGATAAGGGACAGGGTATGATTCAAGTAAAAGGTTTTGAGACAGCGATTAAAGAAGGTTTGTTACAGTGTAACGTGAAGTTTATTTTCGAAGGAGAGGAGGAGATAGGTTCTCCTAGCTTGGAAGATTTTTGCCGGGAACATAAAGAATTATTGAAAGCGGATGTAATCCTCGTTTCCGATACAAGCATGGTCAGCGCTGAAACACCGTCGCTCACGACAGGCTTACGTGGTTTGGCTTACTGGGAAATAGAAGTAACCGGACCGAACCGCGATTTGCATTCCGGTCATTTTGGCGGAGCGTAGCGAATCCGATCAATGTACTTTGCAAATTGATGGCAGATATCACCGACGTGGATGGACGCATCACAATCCCGGTTTTTTATGACGACGTGGAGGATGTATCTCCCGCAGAACGGGAGATGATCGCCCAAATCCCATTCGACGAGGAAAAATATAAGAAAGCGATCGGGGTAGACGCTCTTTTCGGAGAGAAAGGCTATTCTACGCTAGAACGTAATAGTTGTCGGCCTTCTTTCGATATCTGTGGTATTTGGGGCGGATATACGGGGGAAGGAAGCAAAACTGTATTGCCTTCAAAGGCTTATGCCAAGGTTTCCACTCGTTTGGTTCCACACCAAGATCATGCCAAGATCTCCCAAATGTTTGAGGAGTATATAGCTCGTGTGACCCCACCTTATGTTAAAGTGAAAGTTACGCCCAGCCATGGCGGGCAAGGATATGTTTGTCCGATAGACTTGCCAGCTTATCAAGCGGCAGAAAAGGCTGTTGGCATCGCATTCGGGAAGAAACCGTTGGCGGTTCGTCGCGGAGGTAGTATTCCTATTATCTCTACATTCGAGCAGGTATTAGGTATCAAGACCGTACTGATGGGATTCGGCTTGGAGCAAAACGCGATCCATTCGCCCAACGAGAGTCAGGAGTTGGATATCTTCTTCAAGGGAATCGAGTCGGTAGCGGAATTCTACCGTTTATATAAATAAGAAGGAAGAAGATGAGTATATTAATAAAGAATGTTCTGTTTAACGATAGGACGATTGATATCTATATCGAAGGAAAAGAGATCAAGCAAATAGGAGAGGCTTGTCTTTTCCTGCCGATAAGATACTGGATGGTAGCCGTAAAGCCGTCATTCCCGGTTTCGTGAACGCTCATACACATGCTGCCATGACTTTGTTCCGCGGCTTCGGCGATGATATGCCGCTTATGCCATGGCTTGAGCAAAAGATCTGGCCGAATGAGGCGAAAATGACCCGTGAGGATGTATATTGGGGAGCGAAATTAGCGTGCTTGGAAATGATAAAAAAGTGGCACGACCACTTTCTTCGACATGTATCAACGCCCTCGTGTCACGGCCGATGTGACGGAGGAGATGGGATTGCGAGGTATCATAGCCGGCGTTTGCTTCGATGGTTTTGATAAAGAAGAGGCGGAGAAATGCAAACGCCATAACGAGCGACTGATCCAAGATGTGGATAACTACAGCAAACGGGTTCGCTTCTCGATCGGGCCGCACGCCATCTATACCGTTTCCGGTGAGCTTCTGAAATGGGCGCATCGGTTCGCTATGGAACATCAAATCCCGATCCATCTGCATCTAGCAGAGACAGAGGGGGAAGTGAAAGACTCTCTCGATAGATTCGGACTCACTCCTGTACGTTATTTATATAAGTTAGGTGTGCTTTCTCCACGTTTGATTATCGCTCACGGAATTTACATCGATGATGACGAGCTTCGCATGTTGGCCGATCACGAGGTGAAAGTCGTACATAACCCGGCCTCAAACATGAAACTGGCTTCCGGTATTCATTTTAAGTTTAAGGAAATGCGCCAATTGGGTATTACCGTGGGATTGGGAACGGACGGTTGTTCCTCTTCCAATAACTTGGATATGATCGAGGCGATGAAGCTGGCTTCCCTGTTAGGAAAAGCTTGGCGAAAGGATCCCGAAGCCTTGACCGCAAATGAGATGCTGCAAGCCGCTACTGCGGAAGGAGCCGCTATGTTCGGTTTAAAAGCCGGGCAGATCAAGGAGGTATTTAGCCGATCTATGTTTGATAGATCTCAACACCCCCGCTTTTACCCCGAACTTCAATTTCGTCTCAAATCTTGTATACGCCGCCAACGGCAGTTGCGTGGATACCGTTATCTGTGATGGTAAAATATTGATGGAGAATAAGAAGGTACCGGGAGAGGACGAGATTATGGAGAAAGCGACAGAGATAGCTTATAACTTGATGAAACGTTAAATTGATTAAATATGGAAATGATTAAAACCGAACAATATCGGGAAGCGGCCGCCTATTTAGCTAGCCGGATCGAAGGTAACCCGGAGACCGCCATTATCCTTGGTAGTGGCTTAGGCTCTTTAGCCGATCAAATAACAGATCCTATAGTGATACCTTATGCGGAGATCCCACATTTTATGAAATCTACCGCTACCGGGCATAAGGGGAATTTTATTTGTGGCAAACTAGGGGATAAGCAAGTCTTGGCTATGCAAGGCCGTTTTCATTACTATGAGGGCTACACAATGCAACAGGTCACTTTTCCCGTACGTGTAATGAAGCTCTTAGGAATCAAGAACCTTTTGGTCTCGAACGCCGCCGGAGGTATCAATAATACGTTCAAGGTAGGTGATCTGATGATCATCCGGGATCATATCAATATGATGCCGAACCCGCTGATCGGTCCGAACAATGAGGAATTTCGGCACTCGTTTCCCGGATATGACCCGTGCTTATGATCGTGAATTTATCCGCTATGTGGAAGAAATAGCCGCCTCCCGATCTATCCCGTTAAAGAAAGGTGTATATGTAGGTTTGACAGGCCCTTCCTTCGAGACTCCTTCCGAGTACGCTTTCTATGGAAAAGTCGGGGGAGATGCGATCGGCATGAGTACGGTATCCGGAAGTAATCGTGGCACGTCATGCGGGCTTGCTGTATTCGGTATGTCTGTCATCACGAACGAAGGTTATCACTTCGCTGACGACTTTGTAAATGATGGTGCCGATGTTATCGTAGCGGCTAATAAAGCAGCATCTGTTATGACACAACTATTTACGGAATTGGTCAAAAAAATCCAATAAAAAAGTAACGCAAAGGCTTGGTGGTTTCAATGAAATCACTACCTTTGCACTCGCAATCGAGAACAAAGCGGTTGTATATGCGGAAGTAGCTCAGTTGGTAGAGCATAACCTTGCCAAGGTTTAGGGTCGCGGGTTCGAGTCCCGTCTTCCGCTCTTTCTCGTATTGATTGCCCAGGTGGCGGAATTGGTAGACGCGCTCGTTTCAGGTGCGAGTGGTTTTGCGATCGTGCAGGTTCGAGTCCTGTTCTGGGCACCCTTCCTAAAATGCGCAGGTGGTGGAATTGGTAGGACACGCTACTTTGAGGGGGTAGTGCCGGTTACGGCGTGTGAGTTCAAGTCTCATCCTGCGTACTTAAGTAAAAAAAGAAATAAGAGCATGATCTATTCAATTAGGTCATGCTTTTTTTGCGTGTCAAAATGACAGACGAATAAGATGGACGAACATAAAAAAAGCCGGACTCACGCCCGGCTTCTATATTCATAGACAAACTTATTCAGCATCTTTCTTTTTTATCGAAGTCGTGATTTTCTGCTCTTCCTTATCAAAGTCTACGATAATCGTATCGCCTTCACCTACTGAGGCACGGATAATCATCTCCGCCATCTCATCTTCCAGATACTTCTGGATCGCACGCTTCAACGGACGGGCACCGAACTGGATATCGTAGCCTTTTGTCGCAATGAAATCTTTTGCCTCGTCTGTGATCGACAACTCATAGCCCAGATTGATACACGCTGATACAGACCCTGTAACTCAATATCAATAATCTTATGAATAGCGGCTTTATCAAGCTGATCGAACATAATGATATCATCCACACGGTTCAAGAACTCTGGAGCAAATGCTTTATTCAACGCTTTCTGGATCACGCTACGGGAGAAATCCTTATCCGGCTCACCAGCCATCTGAGTATTGAAACCAACGCCACGGCCGAAATCTTTCAATTGCCGGGTACCAATATTGGAAGTCATGATCAAGATCGTATTCTTGAAATCAATACGTCTACCCAGACTATCCGTCAAACGGCCTTCATCCAAGACTTGCAGCAGCAAGTTAAATACATCCGGATGTGCCTTCTCGATCTCGTCCAATAAGACCACCGAATAGGGCTTGCGACGTACTTTCTCTGTTAACTGGCCACCTTCCTCGTAACCAACGTATCCGGGAGGCGCTCCGATCAAACGGGAAACAGCGAATTTCTCCAAGTATTCACTCATATCGATACGTACCAAAGAATCCGCCGAATCAAATAGATATTCAGCAAGCTTCTTGGCCAAGTGAGTTTTACCTACACCCGTCGGTCCTAGGAACATAAAAGTTCCGATCGGCTTATTCGGATCTTTCAAGCCAACACGGTTACGTTGAATTGCCTTTACGATCTTTTGAACAGCATCATCCTGCCCGACCACCTTACTTTTCAATACGTCCGCCATTTCCAGAAGCTTGACATTCTCTGCCTTAGCGATACGTTGAACAGGTACACCGGACATCATGGCAACAACTTCAGCGACCTTCTCTTCATCAACGGTCTCCCGATGTTCTTGAAGCTCTTGTTCCCATTTAGCTTTCGCGGCCTCTAGTTGCAATAAATACTGACGCTCCTTATCGCGGAAACTTGCGGCTAATTCAAAGTTCTGAGATTTCACGGCCGCTAATTTCTCATTCTTCGTATCCTCGATCTTTGCCTCAAGCTCTTCGATACTTTTCGGAACAATGATATTAGATATATGTACACGGGAACCGGCCTCGTCTAAAGCATCGATCGCCTTATCCGGGAAATTACGGTCGCTGATATATCTTTCTGTCAATTTTACACACGCTTGTAAAGCATCTTCAGTATAGATCACGTTATGGTGCTCCTCATAACGAGGTTTGATATTACGCAAGATCTGCAAAGTTTCTTCCGCCGTAGTCGGATCAACGATCACTTTCTGGAAACGACGTTCCAACGCACCGTCTTTCTCGATATTCTTACGATATTCATCCAAAGTAGTAGCGCCAATGCATTGAATCTCACCACGAGCCAACGCAGGTTTCAGCATATTCGCCGCATCCATAGACCCGGAAGCGGAACCAGCGCCAACAATCGTATGAATCTCATCGATAAAGAGGATGATATTCGGGTTCTTCGATAACTCATTCAAGATAGCCTTAATACGTTCCTCGAATTGTCCGCGGTATTTCGTGCCGGCGACAATAGAAGCCATATCCAAGCTAATCACACGCTTATCGAATAACACCCGGGAAACCTTACGCTGAATAATGCGTAAAGCCAATCCCTCTACGATAGCCGACTTACCCACACCCGGCTCACCAATCAATACCGGATTATTTTTCTTCCTACGGCTTAATATCTGGGCCAAACGCTCGATCTCCTTCTCACGTCCCACAATCGGGTCTAGACGGTTTTCTGCGGCGGCACGTGTCATATCCGTTCCGAAGTTATCCAGAACAGGTGTATCATTAGGGGATTTCGGTTGAGCGGCTCCCGCTCCAGCACCGGAAGAGGGGCGAGATGCCTCACGACGAGAGGAGAAACCTTCGTCCTCGTCATCTTCGTCATCATCCGTATATCCGTCGCTGATCTCGTCGAATTCCTCCATATTGTTCAAACCGGTTCCGCTTACTAATATATTATATGCGGAACGATAAGTAATACCCGCATCGTTCAACACCTTGGCGGCTACATTAAACTCCTCTTTCAATATCGCCAATAGGAGATGTTCCGTATCGGTCTCATCTTCCTTGAATAAACGAGATTCCAGCATACTCATACGCAAGACACGTTCTGTAGTCTTACTTATAGCGATCTCATGCTGGACAGAATCCTCAGAATCGAATGTGTTCTTTATTTCTTGCTCAATCTTGCGTTTAATATCCATCGGATCGGTATGTAGCTCTCGCAAGACACGCATTGCCTCGCCTTCGCCTTCCCGAATGATGCCTAGCATCAAATGTTCCGGCCCGATATAGCTATTCTGGAGCTAGCCGCTTCTTCACGGCTATACTCAATCACGTCAATCAATCTTTTCGAATAATTTTTCATACTATATTATATATGTACTGATTACGCAAAGTTACATAATCTATTCCAACTATCATCAAATTTCGTGCCATTATTCCTTAATAAGCCTTGAAAAGCCCAGAGGCGCAAAATTTCAAGACAAATTCTTTCGTAGTATACGGAAAAACCTTACCTTAGTGCAATTTTTCAGAGGTGAGATATTGAGTGTAATTAATATAAAACTAAATGGTTGATCAAGACAGAATTATTAAGATTAACATCGAAGAGGAAATGAAATCGGCATACATTGATTATTCAATGTCTGTCATTGTTTCACGTGCTCTTCCTGATGTTAGGGATGGCTTTAAGCCGGTTCACCGCCGTATTTTATTTGGAATGAATGAACTGGGTAACACATCCGACAAACCTTATAAAAAAATCTGCGAGAATAGTTGGTGAAGTTTTAGGTAAATATCATCCACATGGCGACTCGTCTGTATATTTCGCCATGGTTCGTATGGCCCAGACATGGTCTATGCGTTATCCGTTAGTAGACGGACAAGGTAACTTCGGTTCAGTGGACGGTGATAGTCCTGCCGCTATGCGTTATACAGAGGCACGACTGAGTAAACTCGCCGAAGAAATGCTCCGGGATATCGATAAGGACACGGTAGATTTCCAGCTTAACTTCGATGATACGTTGAAGGAGCCGACCGTATTGCCGACTCGTGTTCCTAACTTACTTGTAAATGGTGGATCGGGTATCGCCGTTGGTATGGCTACGAATATGCCGACTCATAACTTGAGCGAGGTATTAGATGGTTGTATCGCTTATATCGATGCCAAGGGAGATATCGAGGTAGAGGCTTAATGCAATATATCAAGGCTCCGGACTTCCCTACAGGCGCTACAATTTATGGCTACGCAGGCGTGAAAGACGCTTTCGAGACGGGTAGGGGACGTATCATCCTTCGCGGTAAAGCCGAGATTGAGGTGGAGAATAATCATGAGAAGATTATTATTACCGAGATTCCTTATTTGGTAAATAAGGCTGAGTTGATCAAGTATATCGCTGACCTGGTAAACGAGAAGCGTATCGATGGCATTTCCAATGTCAATGACGAGTCCGACCGTAGCGGTATGCGTATCGTAGTTGACGTGAAACGTGACGCAAACTCGAGTGTCGTGCTGAATAAATTGTATAAGCTTACGGCTCTGCAATCCTCATTCAGCGTCAATAATATCGCTTTGGTGAACGGCCGTCCGAGATTGCTTAACTTAAAAGACTTAATCAAGGCGTTTGTTGAGCACCGTCATGAGGTCGTTATCCGGCGTACAAAATATGAATTGAGGAAAGCGGAAGAGAGAGCTCATATATTGGAAGGCTTGATCATCGCTTCCGATAATATAGACGAGGTAATCGCGATTATCAAGTCTTCCAAGAGCCCGCAAGAGGCTATCGAGCGTTTGATCGAACGTTTTTCTTTATCTGAGCTTCAAGCACGTGCGATTGTCGAGATGAGACTTCGTCAGTTGACAGGTCTGGAACAAGACAAATTGCGTGCGGAATATGAGGAGATCGAGAAGTTGATCGCTTATTTGAATGAGATTCTGGAGAATGAGGACCTTTGTATGAAGGTTATCAAAGATGAATTATTGGAAATCAAGGATAAATTTGGCGACGAACGTAAGACGGATATCGTTTACGCCTCTGAGGAATTAAATCCGGAGGATTTCTATGCGGATGATGAGATGATCATTACCGTATCTCATATGGGATATATCAAACGTACCCCGTTAAGTGAGTTCCGTGCGCAAGGCCGTGGTGGTGTAGGAGCGAAGGGTTCCGAGACTAGAGACGAGGATTTCGTTGAGTATATCTATCCGGCATCCATGCACGCGACCTTATTATTCTTCACGGCAAAAGGTAAATGTTATTGGTTGAAGGTATTCGAGATTCCGGAAGGAGCTAAGAACGCTAAAGGACGTGCGATCCAGAATCTTCTGAATATCGAGCCGGATGATAAGGTACAAGCCTTTATACGTGTTAAGAAATTAACCACCGATACGGAATTCATTAATTCTCATTACCTATTATTCTGTACGAAGAAAGGTGTGATCAAAAAGACCTTGTTGGAGGCCTATTCCCGTCCTCGTCAAAACGGTGTGAACGCTATTACATTGCGTGAAGACGATGGCTTGATCCAAGTATGTATGACGAATGGCAACAACGAGGTGATCATAGCGAACCGTAACGGCCGGGCGATCCGTTTCCATGAAAGCGCGGTACGTGTAATGGGCCGTACGGCTTCCGGAGTGAAAGGTATGACTTTGGACGAGGATAATACCGATGAAGTCGTTGGTATGATCTGTATCAAGGACAAGGAAAAAAGAGACCGTACTCGTCGTATCGGAGCAGGGATATGGAAAACGTTCCTCTATCGAGGATTATCGTATAACGAATCGTGGCGGTAAAGGCGTAAAAACCATTAATATCACGGAGAAGACTGGTAAATTAGTTGCCATCAAGAATGTTACGGACGAGAACGATTTAATGATTATCAATAAGTCGGGTATCGCTATCCGTATGAAAGTGGCCGATTTGAACGTAATAGGACGTGCTACTCAAGGTGTTCGTTTGATTAATCTAGAAAAGCGCAACGACGAAATCGCTTCTGTATGTAAAGTATTGTCTGAGAGTGAAGAGGAGATAGCCGAGCAAAAAGCGGAACAAGAAGCCAGACAAGAGAATGAGGGAAGAGAGTTGAGTGAGAATCAAGCTAGTCTAGGTACCGATGTTGATCTGCCGGAATCAGAGATGGATAACGAGCTAGATAATAACGAAGAAATAACTGAATAATTTTAAACAAATAGAAATATTAATCTCAAAATTACTATCGCAATGAAACGAGTATTATTAACAGTGGCACTATGTGTCGCAGCATCGGTCTCTTTTGCACAGAAAAAAGCTGTAAATGAGGCTCAAAGTATAGCTAAGGGTTCAACTCCTGATTTCTCGGAAGCCAGAACTCTTATTAAAGGAGCTTTGGAAAATCCAGAAACAAAGGATGACGCTAAAACTTGGTATGTTGCCGGTTTTATCGAGGATCAACAGTTCAGCAACGAAAGAACTAAACAAGTCTTGGGCCAACAACCGGACGAGCCTGTTATGTACGAGGCATTGGTAGTATTTTGCCATACTTTGAGAAAGCATATGAGTTAGATCAACTTCCTAATGAAAAAGGAAAAGTTAAACCTAAGTTCACGAAAGATATCAAAGGTATCCTAGGAGCAAACCACGTATATTACATCAATGGTGGTGCTTACTATTTCGATCAGAAAGATTATAACAAAGCTTACGATTTCTTCGAGCAATACCTGAAAATATCTGATATGCCAATGTTTAAAGGTGAGGCTGTCGCTGAAAGAGATTCAAACTTCATGACAGTTCAGTTCTATGCCGCTGTAGCAGCGACCCAACTTGGCGATTCTCAAAAAGCTATCGCAGCGTTAGAGCGTGCTAAAAAATACGGATTATAGAGCAAGCGAGGTATATCAATACTTATGCTATGAGTATGAGCAAGCTAAAGATACCGTGAATTTAGAGAAGACTTTGGAAGAAGGTTTGAATAAATTCCCTGAGGAA
>ENA-OQAA01000684-OQAA01000684.1-human-gut-metagenome-genome-assembly--contig:-NODE-684-length-21649-cov-14.794071_pt1 | contig 21649 bp, 24 predicted proteins | sample MGYA00242489_ERZ504515 | MGnify/ENA primary metagenome ERZ504515 (study PRJEB26092, sample SAMD00036237) | human gut metagenome | host: Homo sapiens | study: EMG produced TPA metagenomics assembly of... | reverse complement strand
GCATGGATTCGAACCTCGGTCGAGGCGCGGGCGTAAAGAAAACGCGGAGCGTTTTTAGCCCGCGGGCGAGCGCGCCGGCAGGCGGGCGAAGCCGGTGCGGATCCGCGCAGCGGATGCGCGGAATCCTATACGCCGCACCAATTGAACTTGAAGCCTCCGGCAACGGGGGCTTTTCTTTTATGCCGCCGCTGCATGGATTCGAACCTCGGTCGAGGCGCAGGCGTAAAGCGGACTATTTCCTGTCGACTCGTGTAAGATTTCGAGTAGGTGTCGCGGCCCATCCGTGACCACTCCTTCTTCAAGCGACCGATCAGGGTGATACTTCGTGGCAGAGCGTCCGACATACAAGCTCAGGTTTCTCGATCCCAAGAAGCGCTTTCCGGCGATGCCCGAGCAGCCTGCGGGGCGCTCATATGGCGTGGTCTGGAAACTCTTTGGCGAGGACCAGCATGAATCTTGTTATGTCGTCGAATTCGTTGGCAAAAGCCATGTGTCGCTTTTGGGCTACGTAAGCGTTTCGGGTGAGGTGTACAAGGTGGACCGCCCCGTTAGCGAGGCTCCGCTGCCCAACGATCCCGACATGGAGCTGGTCCTTGACGAGTCGGATTCCAGTATTGGTGAGATTATGGTAAGGGAAGCCAACGGTGCAATGCGTACGTGTGCGCAAACTGCCGGCTCTCCCGAAGGCCCCATGCGCGAGCAGTCCGACCACGAGACATGGAATTCGACCCGCGCCCTTCCTTACGGCGAGTTCATGGCCTCGATGTTCTTGCGCTACGTGATATTTGCCAACTCCGAAAGCGCTATTGCGAACACGGCGGGCGTCGACGGTCTCGATGCGGACATGCAAAACGTTGTCGACAAAATAAAGCTCGTAAAGTTGCCCGAGCCGGTCGAGGTGTTTTTGGGCTTTAACACGGCACCGCTACCTGACGCTATCGAGACGCTGCTCTACCGTGTCGACCATGCCGAGAATCCGAGCGGTATCGAGCGTTATGCGGCCGCCCTTATGAGCGAGGTCGACTTGCCCCGACTGCGCACCATCGCCGCCAAGTCCGAAATGAGCCTGGCGCGCATCGACCGGTCAAAGCTGTTTTATCTCAATTTTGATCGTAGCCTGCTGGACCAGGACGAGATTGACATGCTGCTTGCCATCGAGTGCCGTCTCAACCGCCTCTCCGGCATCCTTGAGCGCATCGGGGCCGGATTGGTCCCTGCAGCATCCTCGCCGAGCCTTGAGGCTGCGCGCTCTTTGATTCGTGCATATCGCCAAGACGACCAACGATGTTCCCCGACTGCTCGATACGGCCTCGAGCGATAACCCGTGGGGCAAACCGGGTACGGTGCTTGCCAGCCGGGCGGTGAGTGGGATGTGCGTACCCGCTTCGCGCGTATCGTCGAGGCACTTAACGTTGTCACACGGCTCGACTATACCTATCGGGCAAACGTTGCCGAGGGGATTATGCTCGTTCGGTTTGGGCAGTCTGTCGTGGATGCCATGCCGCAACGTGAATACGACGCTCAAGATGACGCCTGGCGCGAGCTGGACGAGGACACGCGCGCGGTCTGGGCCGCGGAACACGATGCGCGCGTGGCACTCACGCTTGCGGCAGCGTGTTTTGCCGCGGGCACCTGCATCACGCGCTGCTATGTGCAGATTGCTGCTCCCGACAGTGAGCAGGGCGAGCGCGTTGTCGCAACGTATTTCTTTGGGCGCGCGGCTATCTGGCCGATTGCGTGCCTGTCGCCAAGGATCTTGAGAGCATGGACATGGACGATATGCCGTGCAAGCGTGTACTTGAGGCGTATGAGTCAACTGCTCCGGAGACGATTGAACCTGCGGAGGTTCATGCTCGTCCGCGTGATGACCATCGCACGCTTCCGCCGGCGCTGCGCGATTTGCTGCTTGCCGATACGGCTGACGAGTTGGAGGTCATGGAAGAGGACGACGACCCATACGTGGCCCGTGTTGTTGAATTGCGCGAGCAGGCAAAAGTCGACCGTACAGGTGCTTTTGAAGGCTTTTCTCGTCTTGTTGAGGAGTTGGAGGCTAAGTGCGCCGTTGCCGAGCTTTTGGCGACAGGTCCGGTTCAAACGCAGTTTTGCGATAACCAGCTGGTGCGCATGGTGCTACCGGTGTTGGAAGAAGACCGCTCTGTGCGAATCCTTCGTGCGCCCGATGCGCTGTACTTTGCCCAGCACGAGATCTGCAGCTTTTACGTCGAGCAAGAGGACTTTGAACGAGCGCTGCCCGAGGTGCGCCATCTTTACGATCTGGCGCGCTCGTCCATGCAATCGCACTTTGCGCTCATCAACGTTCTTGCGCGTCTGGAGCGCTTTGACGAGATTATCGAGGTGGCGCGCCACGGCCTACGTATTGCCAGCGATCGCTCTGCAATCGGCTACCTGTTCTATCGCCTGGCGTTTGCCTATTGGAATTGCGATCAGCTCGACCTTGCGCTGGCTTGTTACCGTCTGGTGCCACGCGGCGAGGAGTCGGGCAGCAGCGCGCTGGAAGAAATGCAGGGCCTTATGAACGAGATGGGCGTCAGCGAGCCTCCGACGTTCGAGGAAGCGGTCGAGACCATCCACAAGGCTGGACTCGAGCTGCCGCCAGTGTCCGCCGTGACGAATCAGCTGGCAGATGCCGCTGTTCAACTGGTCGACAACGGCTTCTTTTTCCTGGCACGCGGTTGCATCTTCCAAATGTGGCGCACCATGGGCAACGACGAGCTCGGCTCCCTCAACCGCTCGCTGGGGTAGGCGAAGCTTCCAAGGAGGAAAGGATGCTAGGCAATTAGAAAATTTTCTCTTGCCCATCCTTGGCTGTTTGGTTACTATAGAACGGCTGTTACGGAGAGCTGACCGAGAGGCCGAAGGTGCTCGCCTGCTAAGCGAGTATGCCCCAAAAGGGCATCTGGGTTCAATCCCAGCTCTCCGCCAGTACGAATTTGAAGAAGGGTCCCATTTGGGGCCCTTTTTTATTATCAAGAATGGCAGCTGGGGATTCGAACCCTCAAAAAGGAGGCATCCTTTCGGACGCCTCCTTTCAGTGGACTTATTATTCTTGCGCCCTACATCTCAGGAGCCTTGGCTACGGTCTCGTTCTCTGCCGCAAGTGGGCGGTTGTCGATGCGGCGGCCCAGGCGGTCGAGCTTCACAAGGAGCCACTCAATGGGATTCGGCCCTGCCCCTTCCTCGTCGGCAACCAGGTCCATGACGGAGATCTTGGTGCGTCCTGCTTGAGCGTAACGCTGCCCACCTTGTCGCCCACATGCACCGTGCCCGAAAGATCGTCGTAGCTAACCTTTTCGGTCACCTCGCCGGCAAGAGAAAACACGGTCGCTTGCGCCGTGGGATCGGCGAGCGTGGCGTCGATTGTCTTATCCGTCCAGTCGGTTTGACTAATGCGCGCCATAAGCGGGTTGCCGTTGGCGGTCTTTTCTTGCGTGTTGGCGATTGCGACCGTCACCTTGTGGCCGTAGTACCAGTTGGCAAGGGTGGCGGTATCGGTAAAGCGCTGATCGGTGGTGGTGGAGTTCAAAATAACGGTGTAGATCTCGTCGCCGTCGCGGTTGTAGGCGCTCGTAAAGCAATAGCCCGCGTCGTCGGTGGTGCCGGTCTTGCCGCCGATGTTGCCATCTTGGCCCAGCAAATAGTTATGCGTGTCCATGGAATGCGAATGGTCGGTGCCGTCGGCGCCCGTGACTTCGATCCAGGAATCCTCGCTCGCTACGACCTCGCGGATCGTGTCGTTTTTCATGGCCTCCTGCATCATCAGCGCTACGTCGTGTGCGGTTGAGTGCATATTGCAGCCCACTCATCAAAGTCCAGACCATGCGGGTTTTCAAAAAGCGTACCGGTGCAGCCGAGCTCTTAGCGCGCTCGTTCATGGCCTTCACAAATGTGGCCTCGGCGTCTTTGGTCTTAGGGTCGATTTTCTTGCCCACATATTCGGCGAGCACGATGGCGGCGTCGTTGCCCGAGGGAATCATCAGGCCGCGCAGTGCCTGCTCCACGGTAAGCTCGTCGCCTTCGAGCAAGCGGCGGTCGAATTACCCACAGTGGCTGCGGCGTTGCTCACCGTGACCTTCTCGTCCATCTTGCAATTCTCGACGGTTAGGATTGCGGTCATGACCTTGGTGATCGAGGCAATCTTGACCTGCTCATCGGCGCCGCGCCCATAGTAGACGGTGCCGTCTTTGCCCATGACGAGGGCATTGGTCGCATCGATATCGGGCAGGTTTTCGGCCGTGATGCCGCGCGCATCGGCGGTTTTGCCGCAAACATTGTCGGTCGTGAGCACTTGGCGCCGGCGACGGTGGGCGCGCCAGCGGCAAGGGCGATAGCGCAGACAAAGCCGGCGGCAAGCTGGGCTGAGCGCTTTGCAAAAGAGGTGAGGGACTTCACGGATTTCGCTTTCGACGGGATGGTCTCTTCTGGAACTAGAGTATATCGTTTGCCGGCGTCGGCGATCATCGCGTGCGCGCTTGGCCCACATCCGCACCCGAACGGGCACAAGGGTGCTTAAGGCCGACTTAATCACCCACGCTTGTTGTGTGTGGCGTGCGTCGCCTCAGGCATAATGGAGCGCGAGAGGAGCACGCATGAACGAGCGCATTTTGGTAGTTGATGACGAGAAGGCCATCGCCGACTTGGTTGGCATCTACCTTACAAAAGAGGGCTTTGATGTCCAGATTGCCTATAGCGGGGCCGATGCTGCCAAGGCGATTTTGGAGCAGGAGTTCGATCTGGCGCTGCTAGATGTCATGCTGCCCGATATCGATGGGTTTGAGCTGCTGCGTACGATCCGTTCCATCCATACCTATCCCGTGATCATGCTGACGGCGCGCGATGCCCAGCAAGACAAGATCGGGGGCCTTTCGCTTGGCGCGGACGATTACGTGGTTAAGCCGTTCCGTCCGCTGGAGCTCATCGCGCGCGTGCACGCTCAGCTTCGCCGCTACACCAGCTACGGTAGCCGTGCACAGGCGGCCGAGTCGCCGACCATTCAGCTCGACGGCTTGGAGATCAACCGCGATGCTCGTTCCGTGACAGTGGACGGTTCACCGGTTCGCCTCACGCCCACCGAGTATTCAATCTTGCTGTATCTGGTCGAGCATCGCGGCAGCGTGGTGGCCGTGGAGGACCTGTTCCGCGCGGTGTGGAACGAGGACTTTATGCCCGGCTCCAACAATACGGTGATGGTGCATATTCGCCACTTGCGCGAAAAGATCGGCGACGACGCACAAAAGCCACGCTTTATCAAAAACGTCTGGGGCGTCGGCTACATCATCGAATAACGCTTTTCGCTTGTGAGGATCTTGATATGACAAAAGACGATAGGCAAGCGTTCGAGGTGCCCGATCGACTCTTTGAATACGTGAGGTCGGTCGTCGACAACCGCGCGCTTGCAACGGTGCTGCTCTTTTTGCTGAGCCTGCTGCTGATTGGCATTGATAACATCGCTGGAATCTTGGCGGTGCTGCTTGTCGGCTTTTTGCTGATCGATCGATTTGAGATCGTGCGCCGCTGCATGGTGATTGGCGGCGCCGCGTGGGCCATGACGTTGGCGATTGGCGCCATGGCGCTCGGCGCATCGAAGGGCCGGTGCTGTTCGATGCCGGCTTTGTATTCAACATGCTTGGCTTTGTGCTGGCGCTTGCCGCGTGCGTGCTGTTCTTGTGCGGCCGCGCCCTGTACTACCAGGGCTACGAACAGGGCGAGCAGCATGCCGATTGTGTGCTGGCCGCTCGTATTCAAGATCGCCTGATCGATCACCCCGACACCTGGGACAACATTGACGGCGACTTCTTGGAGGTCGAGGGCGCCCTTAACCGCGTGCGTGACCGTGAGCGCAAGGTGCAGCAAGCTCTGCGTGACGAGTCGCATCGCAAGGACGATTTGGTCACGTACTTGGCACATGACCTACGCACCCCGCTTGCCAGTGTGGTGGGCTATCTTTCGCTGCTGCAAGAGGCTCCTGAGCTGCCGGTTGAGCAACGTGCGCACTTTACGGGCGTGGCTCTCGACAAGGCGCACCGGCTCGATGCACTCATCGAAGAGTTCTTCGATATCACGCGCTTTGACTTCCACGATATCGTGCTCACGCGCGGCTATGTTGATCTGGGGTTGCTGCTGGCTCAGGTGGCTGACGAGTTCTATCCCATCCTCAACGAGCAGCATAAGGAAGCCCAAGTTGATATTCGCGAGGACCTGACGGTGCTCGTGGATGGCGACAAGATGGCTCGCGTGTTCAACAACATCATGAAAAACGCCGTCGCCTATAGCTATGAGGGCTCGACTATCACGATCGAGGCCGGGCGCCAAGACGATGGCAGCGTGCGCGTGCGCTTTATCAATCAGGGTGATCCTATCCCTGCGGCTAAGCTCAAGGTGATCTTTGAGAAGTTCTATCGCCTGGATGCGGCGCGTGCGACCAATCGCGGCGGCGCTGGACTGGGGCTTGCCATCGCCAAGGAGATCATCGCGGCACACGGCGGTACCGTTGCATGTGAATCGACGCCCGAACACACGATATTCACCATCGAGCTGCCCGCCGCATAGCCAGCGTGCCCTTACAAACACTTGACAATGCGCTCACGTGCATATGAGCCGCGATTTCTACTATCGATACTGCTGAATTGATATCGATGTGGAGGTATGCGGTATGACGGCTGCTGCGGCTGTGGAGCCCACGGAGCTTGAAGAACTCATGAAAGCGCAGGCCGAGGCCGCGCACGAGCGCGAGGTTGGGGATGCGACTCGCCCCACGGCAGAGGATCTTGCCGCCTCGCCGACGCGCATCGACGTCGAGGGCCTCGACCTGTTCTATGGCGACCATCATGCGCTCAAGGACGTGAATATCAAGATCCGCGACAAGCAGATCACCTCGTTTATCGGGCCTTCGGGCTGCGGCAAGTCGACGCTCCTGCGCTGCTTTAACCGCATGAACGACGGCATCAAGGATTGCCGCATCGAGGGCAAGATTGCGCTCGATGGTCAAGATATCCTGGGCGATTACGACATCTGCCGTTTGCGCCAGCGCGTGGGCATGGTGTTCCAGCGCCCCAACCGTTTCCCATGAGCATCTACGACAACGTCGCCTATGGGCGCGCGGTATGGGTGTGCGCGATCGCGCCGTGCTCGACGAGCTGGTCGAAGACGCCCTGCGTCGCGCTGCCCTGTGGGACGAGGTCAAGGACAAGCTCAAGGAGTCGGGCCTGGGTCTTTCGGGTGGACAGCAGCAGCGCCTGTGCATCGCCCGCGCACTTGCCGTGCAGCCCGATATTCTGCTGATGGACGAGCCGACCTCGGCGCTCGACCCCGTATCGACGCTGGTGGTGGAGCAGCTGGCCTGCGAGCTCAGGGAGACCTGCACGCTCGTGGTCGTTACGCACAACATGCAGCAGGCCGCGCGTATTTCCGATTCGGTCGCGTTCTTTTTGCTGGGTGAGCTGGTGGAGCACGCGCCTACCGCGCAACTCTTCAAGAATCCGACTGATCCGCGCACGGCGGATTATTTGACGGGCCGTTTTGGCTGATACCATCTAGTATAGGCACCTTTAGGGTTAAGATGCGGTCATGTCGGCCGCAAAGGGGTTCAACATGATCTATTACGTCGAGGACGATGACAACATCAGGGATTTGACGGTCTATGCGCTGCGCAAGCAGGGAATCGAGGCCGAGGGCTTTTCGCGCGACGGCGAGTTTAAGGCCGCCGTGGCGCGACGGGTACCCGATGCTGTCCTGCTCGACATCATGCTGCCCGATACCGATGGCTTGGCGATTATGCGTCGCCTGCGTGCCGATCGCCTGACGGCGACGGTGCCCATCATGATGCTTACCGCCAAGGATACCGAGCTCGACAAGGTGATGGCGCTCGATGGCGGTGCCGACGATTACCTGACTAAACCCTTCTCGCTCATGGAGCTCGCCAGCCGCTGCCGCGCACTGCTGCGTCGCGGCGGCATGGTCAAGCAGGCAAGCGATGTGCTCAGCGTGGGCGACATTGTGCTCTCGCCCAGCCATCGCGAGGTGACCGTTGCCGGCGAGCCGCTTAAGCTCACCCTGCGCGAGTTCGACCTGCTCGAGTACCTCATGCGCAAGCCCGGCGTGGTCTTTACCCGCGAGTCGTTGCTGCAGAGCGTGTGGGGCTGGGACTTCGACGGCGGTTCGCGCACCGTTGACGTGCACGTGCAGACGCTTCGCCAAAAACTGGGCGAGCATGCCAGCGCCATCGAGACCGTGCGCGGCGTGGGCTACCGCTTGGCCGAGCCTTCTGCCGGTGATGGTGCCGAAGGTGACGACACCGCGGCCACTGCATCGGAGGAGTAACCCGTGGTCTTCGCCCCCCAGGGAAAACATACGCTGTCGCACCGCGTTTTTGTGACGATCTTTGTCTGCGCCATGGCGGTTATCGTGGCGTTTACGGTGCTGGGTGCGTTCTTTGTGCAAAACACCTTGGCGGATGCACGAGTGCCAATCTGGCACAGGAAACCGAGCTCATTGCTGCCGCCCTCGACGAGCAGCAGGAGCTCATCCCGTTCTTGCGTAGCCTCGATCGCGAGGACTTGCGCATCACGCTGATTAACAAGGATGGATCGGTTGCCTACGACAACGAGGCGTCGCCTTCCGCACTGCCCAACCACGGCGATCGCCCCGAGGTCATCGAGGCCTTTGAGAATGGTTCGGGTTCCGCGGAGCGCGCAAGCTCTACGCTCGACGAGATTATGCTGTATCGCGCCGTCGCCCTTGATAACGGCCAGGTTGTCCGCTTGGCGCAGGCCCAGCCTGGCGTTGCGGCGATTTTGCTGTCGATGGTGGCGCCGATGCTGCTTATCGCAGCAGCGGGTGCGGTACTCTCGTTTTTTATGGCGCGCCGCGAGTCCCGTGCCATCATCGCGCCGTTGCAAGAGGTGGATTTGGACCACCCACGCCGTAGCTATGAGCACGCCTATGCCGAGATGGTCCCCATGCTTGAGCGTATCGAGTCGCAGCGCCAGGAACTCAAGCGCCAAATGGCGGTGCTGGCGGACAACGATCGTATGCGCCGCGAGTTCACGGCGAATATCACCCATGAGCTCAAGACGCCGCTTACGGCGATTTCGGGCTATGCCGAGCTCATCGCAAACGGCATGGTCGAGGGCGAGGGCGACCTGCGCAACTTTGGCGGTCGCATCTATCGTGAGGCGGGCCGCTTGGCAGCGCTTGTCAACGATATCCTTACGCTGTCTAACTTGGACGAGGCCGAGCGTGCAACTGAGGGCGAGGCGGTGCCCATTGGTTCCACGGAGCCTATTGAGCTCTCGCGTGCCATCTACGCGGTTGAGCAGCGTCTTGAACAGGTCGCCCGTCAGGCGAATGTGACGATAAGTCATGAGACCAAGCCTGTGGTCATCGAAGGCGTGTCGCGCTTGATTGACGAGCTCATCTATAATCTGGCGAGCAACGCCATCCGCTACAATCGACCCGGCGGTGCGGTTACGCTGCAGTGCGGCACCAACGACGAAGGCCATCCGTTCCTTGCGGTCGCCGACACGGGAATCGGTATCGCGCCTGAAGAACAGGGCAAGGTATTTGAGCGGTTCTATCGCGTGGACAAGAGTAGGTCCAAGGCGCGCGGCGGAACCGGTCTGGGGCTTGCAATTGTCAAGCATGCGGCCCTGTATCATCACGCCACGCTCGATCTGTCGAGCGAGTTGGGCGTGGGAACCACCATTACGGTGACGTTTCCCATACGGCAGGACGAGCCATTCGCATAGCGATACAACATAGATATTGATGCAGACGCCGCATTTGACTTTCGGGTGCGGCGTTGTTGTGCAATTTTACGATTGCTTCCGACATTTTTACAGGAGAGCCTGTTTCTTATGTATAGAGTTTGGTCTCGGTAAAAAGATGCGATAACATACGGACAGTTTTGTCAATCCGAACTGGGGAAATGAAAGGCAAGCTGCATGACCCTTCTCGAACTGTTCCAGCTGCTGAAGAAGCACCTTCAGCTGGTCATCACCCTTCCGGTGGTCTGCGCGATCGCCATGGGCATCGTGTCCTTCGTTGCGATGGACAACACCTATACCGCGACGACGAGCATGTACATTCTCGCCAAGACCGACGATAGCGGTCAGATGAGCTACAACGATCTCTCGGCGAGTCAGATGCTTTCCAACGATATCGCCACGCTGCTGGATAGCGATAGCGTTAAGAGCGGCGCAGCCAATGAACTGGGCCTCACCGATCTGGATGACTACAAGGTGTCTGTTTCCTCCGAGACCACCACGCGTGTCATTACGCTTTCGGTTACCGGCACCGATGCCAAGGAGACGGCTAAGGTCGCAAAGGCCATGGCCAGCTCGGTGAGTACGGTCGCTCAGAACGTCGGCGCTGCCCAGAGCATCAACGTTATCGACGAGGCTAAGACCCCCGAAGCCCCCAGCGGCCCCAAGCGCACGCTGTATATTGCCGTCGCGTTCCTCGCCGGTATCTTTATCGCAGTCGCCTATGTCGTTTTGGCAGACATGCTCAATACCCGCATCCGCGGTGCCGAAGAGGCAGAAGAGCTCCTGGGCATTCCCGTTGTTGGCCGAATTCCGGCTATGAAAGGTGGTAAATAGGCATGGCTAAGGCAAAGAACACCGACAAGCTCGTTGTACAGAATGCCGCCAAGACCCTTCTGGCCAACATCCGCTTTGCGAGCGTGGACGACCCCATCCGCACCATCACCGTTACCTCCTCGATTCCCAACGAGGGCAAGTCTACGGTTTCCATTAACCTTGCTCAGGCAATCGCCACGAGCGGCAAGTCCGTGCTTCTGGTCGAGGCCGATATGCGCCGCAGGTCCCTTTCCGATATGCTCGGCGTTCGTTCGCGCGGCGGACTCTATGCGGTCCTTTCCGAGCAGATCTCCATTGACCAGGCAATTGTCGAGACGGGTCAGAAGAACTTCTACTTCCTCGATGCCGAGCCGCATATTCCCAATCCTGCCGACATCATCGTCTCTCACCGCTTTGCCAAGCTGGTAAAGGCGCTGTCCGCCAAGTTCCAGTACGTCATCTTTGATGCTCCCCCGGTCGGCACCTTCATCGATGCTGCCGAGATTGCCAGCCTGACCGACGGCACGCTGTTCGTGGTGCGTGAGGATTTCACCAAGCGCGAGGAGCGCTCAACGCCATCGGTCAGCTTAAAAAGTCCGAGAAGGTCAAGCTCATCGGTACCGTTATGAACTACTGCGAGACCGAGACCAGCGAGTACTACTACTCCTACTACACCAAGGACGGTAAGAAGGTGAAGAAGGGCTCCGACGATCAGGGGACTTCCAAAAAGGGCATCTTCACCAACCGAGCAAACGTTTAGTTGATTAAGGCTGACCTATGCGTGACATTCATTGCCATATCTTGCCGGGTGTAGACGACGGCGCCGCCGATCTCGATGAGAGCTTGGCGATGCTCGAGGCTGCCAAGCGGGCTGGTGTAACCAGAATTGTTTGCACTCCTCACTGCCGTGATCCCTATTTTGATTACGACAAGATGTGGGATGCCTTTGAGCTGCTGCGCGATAACGCTGACGGTTTTCCGCTCCAGATGGGCTTCGAGGTCAACCATCGAAAGCTCGTTGAGCTTGGTATCGATGCCGCGGAGCACTTGCATTTCGATGGGACCAACGAGTTTCTGCTCGAGCTTTCGACGCATGCCGATGCGTATGCGTTTAGAGAGTACGAGAACACGATTTACGATTTGCAGTGCCGTGGCTACCAGGTGATCATCGCTCATCCTGAGCGCTATCGTGCGGTTCAAAAGGATGTAAGCGTGGCGGAGCGCCTGGTCGATATGGGCTGCAAGCTGCAGGCTTCGGCGGACTTTATTGCCGGCGGTCGCTTTGGTCGCGAGAAAAAGCCGGCACAGCGCCTGTTCGATCAGAACCTGTACAGCTTCATCGCGAGCGATGCCCATAACGTGGGTCATTACGATTGCCTGGCGAAGGCTCGCGCGAAGTTTAGCGTGCGCGGAGCTCATTTTCGCTAAAATCTGTCCCTAACGTTCGCATTGAATGAAAGGGCAGCCATGGATATCCAACTTAAGACGGGATGCTTTGATGACGCGGCGTTGGTGCGCCGCGTCATTTTTATGGACGAGCAGGGCTACGAGAATGAGTTCGACGCTATCGACGAGGATCCGAACTGCATTCATGTGACGCTCTATGTAGACGGCGAGCTTGCCGGTTGCTCGCGCGTGTTTCCCGAAGAGCTTGAGCGCGCGGCTGACGCAGAGGCTCCGGTGTCGCCGGCGTGCGACTTGGACGAAGGTGTCGCGGCGGGGGAGACCTACATTATGGGGCGCGTGGCCGTGCTGCCGAGCATGCGCCGTCGCGGTTTGGCGAGCAAGATTGTCGAGGCCAGTGATACGTGCGCGCGTGATGCCGGCGCCAAGCTCATTAAGCTGCATGCTCAGGAATACGTGCTGCCGCTCTATGCCAAGGCGGGCTACACGCAGATTGCCCCGGTGGACTACGAAGACGAGGGCCAGCCTCATGCCTGGATGGCCAAGCGCGTAGATGGCAGATAGGAACGTTCCTTTCCTGCCGGCAGTTTGGGACACTCCTTGGCAATTGGCGCATCAGAGCGCTCGGACATACAGTTTTTCGATTCCGTATGTATATATGCGCGTTAATGGGTTATAAAATCTAAGTCTGAACATAGCAGGTCTGCGATGCGGCTCGGGCGACCGAGCCGTTTTTGCGGACAGGGGTAGCGCGAAAGGACTGCACATGCGTCAATTTAAGACCGAGAGCAAAAAACTGCTCGACCTCATGATCAACTCCATCTACACCAATAAAGAAATCTTCCTGCGCGAGCTTATCTCTAACGCGAGTGACGCCGTCGACAAGCTCAACTTTAAGAGCCTGCAGGACCCGAGCGTCAAGATCGACCAGGGCGACCTGGCCATTCGCGTCTCCTTTGATAAAGACGCCCGCACCATTACCATCTCGGATAACGGCATTGGCATGACCGCCGAGGAGCTCGAGCGCAATCTGGGCACCATCGCCCATTCCGGCTCCGAGGAGTTTAAGACCGAGAACGCCGAGCAGCAGGGTTCGGATGTCGACATCATCGGCCAGTTTGGCGTGGGCTTCTACTCGGCTTTTATGGTCGCCAGCCATGTGAAGGTCGTCAGCCGCGCCTACGGCGCGGATGTCGCCCATGTGTGGGAATCCGACGGTCTTGAGGGCTACACCATCGAGGACGGCGAGCGTGCCGAGCACGGTACCGATGTCATCCTGACGCTGCGCGAGAACGAGAAGCTCGATGCCGACGGCGAGGCCGAGACCTACGATCGCTTCCTGACCGAGTGGGGCCTCAAGAGCCTAATTCAGCAGTACAGTAACTATGTGCGTTACCCGATCCAGATGATGGTGTCCAAGAGCCGCCAGAAGCCCAAGCCCGAGGATGCTGGCGATGACTACACGCCCGAGTACGAGGACTACCAGGAGCTCGAGACCGTCAACTCCATGACGCCGATCTGGAAAAAGCGCAGCTCCGATGTCGAGCAGAAGGACTACGACGAGTTCTACAAGTCCACGTTCCACGACTTTGACGATCCTGCGCGCACCATCAGCTTCCATGCCGAGGGCACGCTCGAGTATGACGCCCTGCTGTTTGTGCCGGGCCGCGCGCCGTTCGATCTGTACAGCAAGGATTACGAGAAGGGTCTGGCGCTCTACAGCTCCAATGTCCTGATCATGGAGAAGTGCGACGACCTGCTGCCCGACTACTACAACTTTGTCCGCGGCGTCGTGGATTCCGCCGACGTGTCGCTCAACATCTCGCGTGAGACGCTGCAGCAGAACCGTCAGCTCAAGGCCATCGCCAAGCGTGTGGAAAAGAAGATCACCGCTGACCTTGAGGATATGCGTGACAACGACCGCGAGGCCTACGAGAAGTTCTTTGAGAACTTTGGCCGCGGCCTTAAGTACGGCATCTACTCGAGCTATGGCATGAAGGCCGATGAGCTCGCCGACCTGTTGCTGTTCTGGTCTGCCAAGGAACAGAAGATGATTACACTGGCCGAGTATGCCAAGGGCATGCCCGAGGATCAGAAGGCCATCTACTACGCCGCCGGCGATTCGCGCGAGCGCTTGGCCAAGATGCCCGTGGTAAAGGGCGTGCTCGACCGCGGCTATGACGTGCTGCTTCTGACGCAGGACGTGGATGAGTTTACCTTCCAGGCCATGCGTGAGTACGTTGCCGCCGATATGCCCAAGATCTACGAGGACGATGCTGCCCGCGAGGCTGCCGAGAAGGCTGTGGCCGACGGTGCCGAGCCCGAGGTCGAGGATCGTCATCTGGAGCTCAAGAACGTCGCGACCGGTGATCTTGACCTGGCGACCGAGGATGAGAAGAAGGAGCCGAGGACGCCACCAAGGAGAACGAGGACCTCTTTAGCGCTATGAAAGAGGCACTCGGTGACAAGGTCGAGAAAGTTGCCGTCTCCGCGCGCCTGACCGATGCCCCCGCTTGCATCACCACCGAGGGTCCGCTTTCGCTTGAGATGGAGAAGGTACTCCAGAAGGGACCCGAGGCGCGCCCGACGGCATGCCCAAGAGCCAGCGCGTGCTCGAGCTCAACGCCAAGCACCCGGTCTTTGACAAGCTTGTCGCTGCCCAGAAGGCAGGCGACGCCGACAAGATCAAGCAGTACTCTGGTCTGCTCTACGATCAGGCCCTGCTGGTCGAGGGTATCCTCCCCGAGGACCCCGTTGCCTTCGCGGCGGCTGTTTGCAACTTGATGTAGTTAGGTAGTTACGCGGTTTTACCAACCGCGTAACGGCTCGACGCTGCCCTCAGTTCCGCCGTTCTAACGAACGGCGGACCAGTCGACGCTGCGCGGGCGCCAGAGCGACAACTTGTCATTCAAAGAGGACGGCATGACCAGAAGGTCTATGCGTCCTCTTTTCATGCCAATTTGTTCGCTCTGCGCCCGCTCGCTGGCATTGCTAAAACATCGATGTTACCGTGGTCCAAACTAGTCGTTGGGGGCGTTCTTGTTTGACCAGTCGTTTAAGAACGTCCCCGATGACTATTTGAATTGCTAATTTGTGCGGGTTGTGGTTTTGTGACCTGCTGAAATTAAAGATACTGTACAACTGTACGTTAATTCGTCTTCGTAGTATATTGCTACCCGCAAAACTCAATACCATTGTGCTCTGAGACGCTAAAGCGCTTACGTACAATGGTTATCGATAGTACGATTCGATTCAACGACAGGATGGATGGTCCAAGCGTGAGTCTCGGCAGCAAACTATCCAATGCAAAGTCTCCTTTGCGATATTTAAGCGCGACATTAAGCGACTGCTTGTGAACCCCGTCGCCTTGGTGGTTACCCTTGGCGTGTGCGTTATTCCCTCGCTGTATGCCTGGTACAACATCGTGGCCAACTGGGATCCGTACGGAAACACCCAGGGCATCAAGATTGCCATCGCCAACAACGATCGGGGCACCCAAAACGACCTGGTGGGCGAGCTCAACGCGGGCGATCAGGTCGTCGATCAGCTCAAGGAGAACGATCAGCTGGGCTGGACCTTCGTCGATTCTGCGGCCGATGCCAAAGAGGGCGTCGAGAGCGGTGAGTACTATGCGGCCATCGTAGTCCCCAAGAACTTCTCGGATAACCTGGTTCGATGCTCGACGGCAACTACCATCAGCCCAAGCTTACGTACTACGTCAATGAGAAGAAGAGCGCTATTGCGCCCAAGGTTACCGACACCGGTGCAAACACCATCGAGGAGCAGATCAACTCGGAATTTGTCTCCACGGTGGGCGAGACCGTTGCCAGTATTGCCAAGGATGCCGGAGTCGATTTAAAGGACAAGGCAACCCAGACTCAGGATTCGTTGGCCGGTTCGGTATCAGAGGCTTCCGATACGTTGGGCGAAGTGCGTGATTCGATTGGCGACATGAATGCCGCCATCGATAAGACGAGTGGTTCCATTGCCTCGGCAGATGCGGCACTTGCCGGTCTGCAGGGTCAGGCGCCGTCGCTGACGCAGGCGATCTCCCAGGGCAATGACCTGCTGGGCGAGGCTCGCGCCACGGCGGGCAACTCTGTCGTCTCGCTCTCCAAGGCGCTCTCGGAAGGCAGCCTTGCGCTCACCAAGACGTCAGCTCCGCAAACGCTGCGATTGGCAAGCTGACGGGCACGGTCGCATCTACGACTACCCGTATCGACAACTCGCTTGAGTCTCTCCAAGCGACGATCGACCACAATAAGGCCGTTATCGGGCACTTGGAAATTCTCGTCAATGACACGTCGACAGGTTCCAAGGAAATTGACGCGCGCATTGTATCGATCATCGATTTGCTCCGCGAGCAGAATGAAAAGCTTCAGAGCATCAAGGACGGTCTGTCTGCGCAGTCGAGCGCCATGGCGAATGACGCTGCGGCTGTCTCGGGTGCCAGCGACGCTATCAATAATGCAATTCAGACCGGTGCGACCAACCTTGGCCAGGCTCAGACGGACCTGGGTCAAAACGCGCTGCCGAAGGTCTCGAGCGCACTTGATTCGTTTGCCGCCGTCTCGGGTGATCTGACGGGAATCGTGTCTGGCCTCACGCCTACTATTGCAAGTGCGCGCGGTACACTTTCGCAACTCAACGCCACGCTCGGTCAGGCCAAGACCACGCTGTCCCAGACCGATGCCTCGCTTGCCAAGGTCCAGGACAAGCTCGCAACCGCCGCCAACGACATCGCGGCGCTACAGACCTCCGAGTCCATGGGCGAGCTGGCCGGCCTGATGGGCGTCGACGTCGATGATGTTGCAGACTTCATGGCATCTCCGGTCGAGCTGACCTCAAAGTCAATTTACCCGGTCAAGAGCTTTGGTTCGGGCATTGCCCCGTTCTATACCAATCTGGCGCTGTGGGTGGGCGGCTACGTGCTTATCGCCATCTACAAGCTCGAGGTCGACCGCGAAGGCATCGGCAGCTTTACCGCGCGTCAGGGCTACTTTGGCCGCTGGTTGCTCCTGGTGATCCTGGGCGCGTTGCAGGCCATCATCGTTACGGTAGGCGATCTGGTGATCGGCGTGCAGTGCGTCAGCCCGCTGCTGTTCGTGCTGGGCGGCATCGCCATCTCGTTCACCTACGTCAATATCATCTATGCGCTGTCCACCACGTTTAAGCATATCGGCAAGGCTATCGGCGTCATTCTGGTTATCGTGCAGATCCCGGGTTCGTCGGGTATGTACCCCATCGAGATGATGCCAGGCTTCTTCCAGTGGCTGCACCCGCTGCTGCCCTTTACCTACGGCATCAATCTGCTGCGCGAGACGGTCGGCGGCATGTATTCGTTCAACTACCTGTTTAACCTGTGCATTCTGGGCGTGTTCTTGATCGTGGCGCTCTTTATCGGCCTGCAGCTGCGTCCGCTGCTGCTCAACCTTAACCTGCTCTTTGATAAACAGCTCTCCACGACCGGTATGATGATTTGCGAGTCCAACGACCTGCCGCGCCAGCGCTACTCGCTGCGCACGGCCATGCGCGTCATGCTCGATTCCGATTCGTACCGTCGCGAACTGCTCGATCATGCGGTCGCCTTTGAACATCGCTACCCGTACTACATCAAGGGCGGTTTTGCCGCCGTGGTGGGCGTTCAGGTCCTGCTCTTTGTCCTGTCGACGGTTCTCGATATCGACAATAACGGCAAGATCATCCTGCTTGTCATTTGGATCATCTCGGTTATTGCCATCTGCGGCTGGCTGATCAATATCGAATATATCCGAGCGAGCCTCAATACCCAGATGCGCATCTCGCGCTTTCGGATGAGGACCTGCGTCGCGAGATGCGCGAACACACGGCCGCCATTCCTGCCGCCCGCCACATGTTTGGCCTCAACGCCAGCGAGCGTGGTGCCAAGGGCGGCGATCAGTCCACGGGCCGCTTGCCGCATATCGGCTCGCACCATAAATCTCAGGGCAGCGACAGCACAGCCACAAATGATGGAGATACCACCGCGCTTGGCAAGCACTCCAAAGGAGGTGAGGCATAAATGAAGAACATCCTGCATCTGTTTAAGCGCGATGTCCAAAACGTGTCTCGCTCCGTGATCGGCTTGGTTGTCGTGATGGGCCTCATTATCGTACCGTGTCTGTACGCGTGGTTTAACATCGCCGGCAGCTGGGATCCGTACGGCAACACCGGCAATCTTAAGATCGCCGTGGTCAACACCGATGAGGGTTACGAGAGCGATTTGATCCCCGTCGAGGTTAACGTGGGCGAAAACGTGACCGCCACCCTACGCGGCAACGAGAGCTTCGATTGGGTTGTGCTCAACAATCGCGAAAAGGCTATCGAGGGCGTTAAGTCGGGCGCGTACTATGCTGCCGTCGTTATCCCCAAAACGTTTAGCGCTGACATGATGACGCTTTTCTCGACCGACGTGAAACACGCCGATATCGAGTTTTACGAGAACCAGAAGGCCAACGCCATTGCGCAGATCGTGACCGAGAAGGGTTCGAGTGCCGTTCAGAGCCAGGTTAACGAAACTTTTACCGAGACCATTACGAGCATCGGTCTTAAGACGGTGTCCAGCCTGCTCGATTACATGAGCACCGACCAGGTCAGCAACTTTATCGCCAACCTGTCCTCGACGCTTGGCGATTCGATTGAGGACCTGCGAGACGTTCAGGCAAATGCTTCGTCGCTGGCGGGCATTTTGAGCTCTACGTCCGATTCGTTGACGTCGGCGAGCGGTATGCTCCAGCAGACGGGTACGGTCGATGAGTCGACCAAGCGGTTGATGGAGCATGCCAAGAGCGGCATGAGCGATTCCAAAGAAGCGCTGAAGGCCGCCAACGACGCATCAACGCCGCGATTGACGGAAGCGCTGGCTCGTTCGACAACGTGTCCGCCGAGCTTGCGAAGGCATTCGATGCCGCGAATCAGCATGTTGACCTTACGGTGTCTCAGCTCAACGATGCCGCGGCGGCGCTCAATACACGTGCCGACGATATCGACGCCACGGCCGACCAGCTCCGCGGCTTTGCCGAGCAGGTCAGTGACGAAAAGCTCCAGGAGAGCCTCAAGTCTGTGGCAACATCGCTGAACAGGATCGCGGTGGAGTATCGCAACAGCGCCAAGGACCTGACGGCAACTGCTAAGTCCCTTTCTGACAGCATGGCAGAGGTCAACAGCACGCGTGCCGAAGTCGACCAGGCCATCGCCGATGCCAAGGCGGGCATTTCGGGCGCCAAGTCCGACTACGACTCCACGTTCTCGGTCAAGGCAAAGGAGCTCAAGAAGACGGTTTCAGGCATCCTGGACTCGCTGGATGGCATCTCGGGCGATCTGGATAGCGCCGTAGACGGCCTGACCAACGCATCCGGTTCGCTGGCAAAGGGCCTCTCCAAGGCCGCCAAGCTGGTCAACAAGGCTTCCGATCAGCTAGGTGAAGCGTCCGATAAGATCAGTGCGTTTAAGGATGAGCTCGATGGCGCCTGATGTCGGACGACCTTGCCACGATCAAGACGATGATTGGCAACGATCCCGAGGGTTTGGCCGTGTCGCTTTCCGGTCCCGTCGCGCTCGATCGCAAACCGGTCTATCCGATCCGCAACTACGGCTCGGCCATGGCGCCGTTCTACACGATTCTGTCGCTCTGGGTCGGCTCGATCGTGCTGGCGGCCATGATGAAGGTGTCGGTTGACGATGAACTTATCAACGAGCTCATCCCCGTACGCCTACACGAGATCTACCTGGGTCGTTACTTGTTCTTTGGCGGTTTGGCTCTGCTGCAGGCAACGCTCGTGTGCGCGGGTGACATCCTGTTCTTTGGCATCCAGTGCGACAACCCGCTGCAGTTTGTGCTGGCGGGCTGGGTCGCGAGTCTCGTGTTCTCCAATATCGTCTACACGCTTACGGTTTCGTTTGGCGATATCGGCAAGGCTTTGGCCGTTGTGCTGCTGGTCATGCAGGTCGGCGGTTCGGGCGGCACGTTCCCCATCGAGATGACCGGTCCTGTGTTCCAGGCGATCTATCCGTTCCTGCCGTTCACTCACGGCATCAACGCCATGCATGCTGCCATGCAGGCGCCTACCATATGGAGTACTGGGTTGAGCTGGGTATTCTGGCGAGCTATCTGATTCCGTCGCTGGCCCTGGGCGTCGTCTTCCGCCGTCCGGTCATCAAGCCAACGACTGGATCATCGAAAAGCTGGAGTCGACAAAGCTAATTTAGTGCGGCAACGTTAACGCTGATGTAGCACTAATGCCAGCGAGCGAGCCGCATTTGCGCCAAGGTGACGTGAAATGAAAGGGCGCTGACCTTCTGGTCGCGCCCTTGAAATTGAACGTCAGATTGGCGTGAATGCGGCTCGCGCAGCGTCGGCCGGTCCGCCGTTCGGTAGAACGGCGGAACAAAACGCTTTAGTGGCTGGATTGCGATGCAACGCCGGTTGTTGCTACAGTAGCGGGGCGTGCCGGGGGTCCGGTGCGCCCCGTTTTTATTTGACCATGAGGCGGCACGCAGCCATACGCGTGCGGACACCACGCCCAGATTGAGTGTGAGGATGTTCCATGGCCCAATACGCTGCCAACGAAATCGAAAACATGCCCGATAGCCCTGTCGCACGGGAGGACCTGGGCGCCGGCGGCACCTCCCGCGGCGCGGCGCGCGTTCCCCGTTCTTCTGGAAGGTCTTGCTGCTATCGGTGGCGGTCATCTGGGGCTATTCCTTTACCACCATGAAAGATGCGCTCGACACCATTCCGGTGTTCGAACTGCTCTATATTCGTTTTCTTCCGGCTTCGCTGGTTATGTTCGCCATCTTCCACAAACGCATCATCGCGCACTTTAATGCCCGCAACCTTATCGTCGGACTTGGTATGGGCGCACTTATGTGGGGCGCGTACGGTTTGCAGACGATTGGCCTGGCACAGACCACGGCGGGCAAGAGTGCATTTTTGACGGGTACCTATTGCATCTTCGTGCCGTTTGCGAGCTACGTCCTAAGCGGCGAAAAGCTTACCCGTTACAACTTGGGCGCCGCGTTGCTGTGCCTGGCGGGCATTGGTCTGGTGGCGCTCGATAGCGTCGAGTTCAATGTCGGCGATGTCATCACACTGGGCGGTGCGGTCTTCTTTGCCATCCAGATGGCGGTGACCGCCAAGTATGGCCGCAAGATGGACATCAACGTCATCACGTTTTGGATGTTTGTGGGCAACGGCGTGCTGAGCCTGATCTCGTCGCTGTTATTCGAGACCCAAGCGCCGCTGTCCGTGTGGACGCCGAGCTTTATCGGTGTGATGGCGTTTCTATCGGTGGGCTGTACGTGTGTGGCTCTGCTCATCCAAAACGTCGGCCTGGCGCATGTCCCGGCCTCAACGGGCTCGCTGCTCCTTTCGATGGAGTCGCCATCGGGCGTGTTGTTTTCGGTGCTGCTGATGGGGGAGCGCTCACCTCGCGCCTGCTTGCCGGCTTTGCGCTCATCTTCCTGTCGATCATTTTGAGTGAGACGCATTTCGATTTCTTGCGCCGAAATCTCGCCCGCAATTGTAAACAATTTGTTGCGCCGCCTCCCGGGGCGGCATTTTTTATGCGTCGCCCTTAAAGTAGTACCTTGCACTTTACGCTATCAAAGTGCTTGCTGCAAAAACGTTACTG
>ENA-OQAA01000683-OQAA01000683.1-human-gut-metagenome-genome-assembly--contig:-NODE-683-length-21650-cov-2.554755_pt1 | contig 21650 bp, 25 predicted proteins | sample MGYA00242489_ERZ504515 | MGnify/ENA primary metagenome ERZ504515 (study PRJEB26092, sample SAMD00036237) | human gut metagenome | host: Homo sapiens | study: EMG produced TPA metagenomics assembly of... | reverse complement strand
CTTCCCATTCCGACAGAGAAGTTAAGCTCAGTCACGCCGATGGTACTGCGTAACAGTGGAGATAGGTAGTCGCCGTTTTTTTAGAGAGAGAAGCCCTTGTATCGGAAGATGCAGGGGCTTTCTTGTTTTGGGCTATCATTCCGAACAGAGAAGTTAAGTTCATTTGTCTGCCTTGCCTTGTTTGGCTTGCTTTGCTTTTCTTTTCTTTGTTTTGCTTGTTTTCTTGGGGTCAGCAGATTTTTAGTGGGGATTATTCTTATACTTGTGAAGTGTTTTTTCTTTCTTTCTTAGTTTTTAGGATATTATATCGTATCGTCTAAAAGAATGCTATCTCTCCTAAATCCCCCTTAGTACAGAGAATTTACTGTACAGCCAGAACAACACCCCGAACTACATCCCCCTCTCTTTACGTTCTTTTGTTCTTCTGTCTAAAAAAGAATATAAAATAATGTCACAAAAAATGATAGTGTCACCAGATAAACAATCAATTTACCGATAAGTTTATTCTTACTTCTCTTCTTCCTCGTTTTGGAAAACCGGGTTGTTTTTCGTATATTTGTCAGCGAACTGATTTTTTAATTAATATTTAAAGCAAATTGAAGTATGAAAACTAAAGTTTTATTCGCTGCTGTGGCAGTAGCATTTTCTTTCGCTGTAACATCATGTGGTAACAAAAAAGCTGCTGATGCCAATGCTGCCGGAGCAGACTCTTGTTGCGCTGCACAAACAGAACAGGTATGTGACTCTGCAAAGGCTTGCTGCCAGGCTGATTCTGCCGTTTGTCCGAAAGCTGATTGTCCGGAGGCCGCTTGCGACAGCGCCAAGTGTGACAAACCTTGTGAAAAGAAGTAATTCAGGACTTGTATCGAACTGAAACATAAAGGAAAGGCGTGCCTGTTTGGTACGCCTTTCTTGTGATATATTGGTGCGATAAATGAATATAATCTTATAAAATGATATTATTTCAGATGAAAAAGTTACTGATTTATTTGTATGCTACAAAATAATCTATACCTTTGCATCATTAAACAAAAAAACAAGATGATTCAGAACTTTACATATATTCTACTGTGTGGTATTATTATTCTACTGGCAAAGTTTAGTGGAAGTGAGTGCTGTGCATAAATATATGTAAGATATAACAATATACGAAAGCCTTTCTCACTTCCAAGTGTGAAAGGCTTTTTTATGGAATATGAATTTATAAATACAATGAAGCGATGAGTGATAAATTATTTATTTTCGACACAACGCTCCGCGATGGCGAGCAGGTTCCGGGATGCCAGTTGAATACAGTGGAAAAAATTCAGGTGGCAAGGCAACTGGAAGCGCTGGGCGTGGATGTGATTGAGGCGGGATTCCCCATTTCGAGTCCGGGTGACTTTAACTCGGTGATTGAGATTTCCAAAGCTGTGACGTGGCCTACGATTTGCGCCTTGACACGTGCCGTACAGAAAGATATTGACGTGGCGGCGGAAGCTCTGCAATTTGCCAAGCATAAACGTATTCATACCGGTATCGGTACTTCCGACTCGCACATCAGATATAAATTCAATTCCAACCGCGAGGAGATTATCGAACGTGCCGTGGCGGCAGTGAAGTATGCCCGCCGCTATGTAGAGGATGTCGAATTCTATGCCGAAGATGCCGGACGCACGGATAACGAATACCTGGCGCGTGTGGTGGAAGCCGTTATCAAAGCGGGCGCTACGGTGGTGAATATTCCCGATACCACCGGTTACTGCCTTCCCGGTGAGTATGGTGCGAAGATAAAATATCTGATGGAGCATGTGGACGGCATTCATAACGCTGTCATCTCCACGCATTGCCACAACGACCTGGGGATGGCTACTGCCAATACAATGGCAGGTGTGCTGAACGGCGCCCGCCAGGTGGAAGTTACTATCAACGGTATCGGCGAACGTGCCGGAAATACTTCGCTCGAAGAGGTGGCTATGATTATCAGATGTCATAAGGATATTGATATTGAAACCAATATCAATACGCAGAAGATTTACCCTACCAGCCGTATGGTATCCAGCCTGATGAATATGCCGGTGCAGCCTAACAAGGCAATCGTAGGCCGTAATGCCTTTGCGCACTCGTCGGGCATTCATCAGGACGGCGTATTGAAGAATGTGCAGACTTATGAGATTATCGACCCGCACGATGTGGGCATCGATGACAACTCTATCGTACTGACCGCCCGTAGCGGACGCGCTGCCTTGAAGAACCGCCTGCAGGTGTTGGGCGTGTCTCTGGATCAGCAGAAACTGGATAAGATTTACGAAGATTTCCTGAAACTTGCCGATAAGAAGAAAGATATTAACGACGATGATATTCTGGTATTGGCAGGTGCGGACCGCTCGCAGAATCATCGTATCAAACTGGAATACTTGCAGGTGACGAGCGGCGTAGGTGTCCGTTCGGTAGCCAGCATCGGGTTGAACATTTCGGGTGAGAAGTTTGAGGCCGCCGCCAGTGGAAACGGTCCGGTAGATGCCGCAATCAAGCCTGAAGAAGATAATAGACCGCCACATGACGTTGAAGGAGTTTACCATTCAGGCCATCAGCAAGGGGAGTGATGATATGGGTAAGGTGCACATGCAGGTGGAATATGATAACCGTATCTACTATGCTTCGGCGCCAATACGGATATTATAGCTGCGTCGGTGGAAGCGTATATAGACTGTATTAATAAATTTTAGCGGTTAGTGATTAGCGGTTAGTGATTAGCGGTTAGTGATTAGCGGTTAGTGATTAACGATTAGTGATTGATAATTTGTAATTAATACTTATTCTGATGAATACATTATTTGATAAAATTTGGGATGTCCACGTTGTACAGAAGGTGGAAGACGGCCCTACACAACTTACATAGACAGGCTTTATTGCCACGAAGTGACCAGCCCGCAGGCTTTTGCCGGATTGCGTGCAGGGGAATCAAGTGTTTCCGTCCGGAAAAGATATTCTGTATGCCCGACCATAATACGCCGACGCACGACCAGGATAAACCTATCGAAGACCCCGTGTCAAAGACGCAGGTGGATACGCTTGCCAAGAATGCGGAAGATTTCGGACTGGAGCATTTCGGCATGATGGACAAGAAGAACGGCATTATCCATGTGGTGGGTCCGGAACGGGGGCTGACCTTGCCGGGCATGACGATTGTATGCGGTGATTCGCATACGTCCACTCACGGCGCAATGGGGGCGGTGGCTTTCGGCATCGGTACGAGCGAAGTGGAGATGGTGATGGCTTCGCAGTGTATTCTGCAAACCCGTCCCAAGACGATGCGCATTACCGTAGACGGCAAATTGGGTAAAGGGGTGACCGCCAAAGATGTGGCGCTCTATATGATGTCCAAGATGACTACCAGCGGCGCTACGGGCTACTTTGTGGAGTATGCCGGAGAGGCGGTGCGCAGCCTGTCCATGGAAGGACGTCTTACGCTGTGCAACCTCAGCATAGAAATGGGTGCGCGCGGCGGTATGGTTGCTCCGGACGAAACGACTTTCGAGTACATCAAGGGACGCGAATATGCTCCGAAAGGCGAAGCGTGGGACAAGGCGCTGGCATACTGGAAAACATTGAAAAGCGCTGAGGATGCCGTGTTCGATAAGGAAGTACGCTTCGATGCCGCCGACATCGAGCCGATGATTACCTACGGAACCAATCCGGGTATGGGCATGGGCATCACGCAGCACATCCCCGCTACCGAGGGCATGGGCGAGGCCGCCAAGGCGTCTTTTATGAAGTCGATGGAGTATATGGGCTTCCGACCGGGTGAACCGTTGTTGGGCAAGAAGATTGATTACGTGTTCTTGGGTGCTTGTACCAACGGCCGTATCGAGGATTTCCGTGCATTTGCCTCTATCGTGAAAGCCGTAAGAAAGCGGCGGATGTAGTGGCATGGCTGGTTCCCGGTTCGTGGATGGTAGATGCGCAGATACGTGAGGAAGGCTTGGACAAAGTGCTGGAAGAGGCGGGATTCGCTATCCGCCAGCCGGGATGTTCGGCTTGTCTGGCGATGAATGATGACAAAGTGCCTGCCGGGAAGTATGCGGTATCCACCAGTAACCGTAACTTTGAGGGACGTCAGGGGCCGGGTGCACGCACATTGCTTGCCAGTCCGCTGGTGGCTGCGGCAGCGGCGGTGACGGGGGTGATTACAGACCCGAGGGAGTTTATCTAAATCAAGGTTCACTACAGAGGGAGAAACTGAGGGCCTATGTCCTCTGCAGTGAAGAAAGAACAATCAAATAACAGCAACAATGAAACAGAAATTCAATATCATCAACAGCACTTGTGTACCTCTTCCGTTGGAGAATGTGGATACCGACCAGATAATCCCTGCACGTTTCCTGAAAGCCACCACGAAAGAAGGCTTTGGCGAGAATTTGTTTCGCGACTGGCGGTATGACAAGCAAGGCAACAAAATAGAATCTTTCGTACTGAACGACCCTACCTACGGCGGACAAATCCTCGTAGCCGGCAAGAACTTCGGTTCGGGAAGCAGCCGCGAGCATGCGGCATGGGCCATTGCCGACTATGGTTTCCGCGTGGTGGTGAGTAGCTTCTTCGCAGATATCCATAAGAACAACGAACTGAATAATTTCGTGCTTCCCGTGGTGGTGAGCGAACCGTTCCTGAAAGAACTTTTCGACTCGGTTTTTGCCAACCCCAAAACGGAAGTGGAAGTGAACCTGCCCGAACAGACCATTACCAACAAGGCCACGGGCAAGAGCGAGCATTTTGAAATCAATGCCTACAAGAAACACTGCCTGATGAATGGATTGGACGATATAGATTTCCTTGTAGAGAATAAAGACAAAATAGAATCCTGGGAGAAGAAACATGAAGCATAATCATCCGAAGATAGAAATCATGGACACCACGCTCCGCGACGGCGAACAGACCAGCGGAGTATCTTTCGTGCCCCATGAGAAGCTGATGATAGCCCGTTTGCTGCTTGAAGACTTGAAGGCGGACCGGGTGGAAGTGGCTTCCGCGCGGGTGTCTGAAGGGGAGTTCGATGCGGTGAAAATGATATGCGACTGGGCCGCCCGCCGCAATATGCTGCCGAGGGTGGAAGTGCTCGGTTTCGTAGACGGGCATACGTCGGTGGACTGGATACACGCTACCGGCTGCCGCGTCATTAACCTGCTGTGCAAAGGCTCGCTGAAGCATTGCTCCTGCCAGTTGAAGAAGTTGCCGGAAGAACATATCGAGGACATTCTGGCAGTGGTGGACTACGCAAACGTGCAGGACATGGAGGTGAACGTCTACCTGGAAGACTGGAGCAACGGCATGAAAGATTCGCCCGAATATGTGTTTCAATTGATGGACGCATTGATTCGGACCAACATAAAGCGGTATATGCTGCCCGATACGTTGGGGGTGCTGAACCCGTTGCAGGTCATTGAATTCATGCGGAAAATGGTGAAACGCTATCCGCACGCGCATTTCGACTTCCATGCGCACAATGATTACGACCTTGCGGTGAGCAATGTGCTGGCAGCCGTGTTGAGCGGTTGCAAGGGGTTGCACACCACCATTAACGGTCTGGGCGAGCGTGCGGGGAATGCGCCTCTTGCCAGCGTGCAGGCCATCCTGAAAGACCATTTCAGCGCTGTCACCAATATCGACGAGAGCCGCCTCAATGATGTGAGCCGTGTGGTGGAGTCTTATTCGGGCATCGTAATTCCCGCCAACAAACCGATTGTGGGTGAGAATGTGTTTACGCAGGTGGCGGGCGTGCATGCCGACGGAGATAATAAAAGCAACCTGTACTGCAACGACCTCTTGCCCGAACGCTTCGGCCGTAAGCGGGAGTATGCGCTGGGCAAGAACAGCGGTAAGGCGAATATCCGCAAGAACCTGGAAGACCTGGGGCTGGAGCTGGACGAGGATGCCATGCGCAAGGTTACCGAACGTATCATCGAGCTGGGCGATAAAAAGGAACTGGTGACGCAGGAAGATTTGCCGTACATCGTTTCCGATGTTTTGAAACACGGCATGATGGACGAGCGGGTGAATCTGAAAAGCTACATCGTGAACCTTGCCTACGGACTGAAACCGATGGCTACGTTGAAAATAGAAATCAACGGCAAGGAGTATGAGGAGAGTTCCAGCGGCGACGGTCAGTACGATGCCTTTGTGCGTGCGTTGCGCAAGATATACAAGGTGACTCTGGGGCGCAAGTTCCCGATGCTGACGAACTATGCGGTGACCATCCCGCCCGGCGGACGTACCGATGCCTTTGTGCAGACGGTTATCACCTGGAGTTTTGAAGACAAGGTGTTCCGTACCCGCGGGCTGGATGCCGACCAGACGGAAGCGGCCATTAAGGCTACGGTAAAGATGTTGAATATAATAGAAGCTGAATACGATAAATAAGATGCCCAACCATGATTGATAAGAGAATAAAGGATTATTCGAAAGAAAACCCAATGTAAGCTATCTGTTTTTTGCTTGCATGATATTTTTGTTTCGTGTTTTCTTGAATTGGTATGCAAATGAGCTGCAGCTCGTCACTCTTATGGATGTGATATGGACGCTTATGCTGACTGCGGGATTTGTGACGGGTGACCGTGTTCGCCGCAAGAATAAAGCAATGAAAGATAAGATAGAAAATGAATTGAAAAAGAAATAATAATTATGGACTTTAAAATTGCAGTATTGGCCGGTGACGGTATCGGCCCCGAAATATCAGCCGTAGGTGTGGACGTAATGACCGCCGTTTGCGAGAAATTCGGTCACAAAGTAAGTTATGAGTATGCCGTGTGCGGTGCGGACGCCATCGACAAAGTGGGCGACCCTTTCCCCGAAGCTACCTATCAGGCTTGTAAGAATGCCGATGCAGTGCTCTTTTCGGCAGTAGGCGACCCGAAATTCGACAATGACCCCACCGCCAAGGTGCGTCCCGAACAAGGACTGCTGGCTATGCGCAAGAAGTTGGGGCTGTTTGCCAATATCCGTCCGGTGCAGACCTTCAAGTGCCTCTTGCACAAGTCGCCGCTCCGTGCGGAACTGGTGGACGGTGCGGACTTCATCTGCATCCGCGAACTGACGGGCGGTATGTATTTCGGTGAGAAGTATCAGGACAACGACAAGGCCTACGACACCAATATGTATACCCGTCCGGAGATTGAACGCATCCTGAAAGTGGGCTTTGAGTATGCCATGAAGCGCAACAAGCACCTTACGGTAGTGGACAAGGCGAATGTACTTGCCTCTTCGCGCCTGTGGAGACAGATTGCGCAGGAAATGGCCCCGGACTATCCGGAAGTCACCACCGACTATATGTACGTGGACAACGCCGCCATGCGCATGATTCAGGAACCGAAGTTCTTCGACGTGATGGTGACCGAGAATACCTTCGGCGATATTCTGACCGATGAAGGCTCCTGCATCAGCGGCTCCATGGGCTTGCTCCCTTCGGCTTCCACGGGCGAAAGCACGCCGGTGTTCGAGCTATTCACGGCTCATGGCCGCAGGCTAAGGGCCTGAACATAGCCAACCCGCTGGCACAGATTCTTTCCGTAGCCATGCTGTTCGAGTATTTCGACCTGAAGGAAGAAGGCGCGCTTATCCGCAAGGCGGTGGATGCTTCGCTCGACGCCAATATCCGTACCCCGGAAATCCAGGTGGAAGGCGGTGGCAAATACGGCACGAAAGAAGTGGGTGCGTGGATTGTGAACTATATCAAACACTAATCTTTATTAAGGAAAGAAAGGGCGAAACGTTTTTTTCCTACCTTTGCGAGGAGATGCGTCAAGAGTACGGCAATAGCGAGCCTGCTTTTGGTGTGTCTCCTCATTTGTGTCTTATTCTGTATAAACTCGGACGAATTATGGCGAAAATAGCGAATAACTTGACGGAACTTATCGGCGGTACGCCGCTGATGAAACTGGCGGGGTACAGCCGGAAGTACGGATTGCAACGGGAGGTGGTTGCCAAACTGGAGTCTTTTAACCCCGCAGGCAGCGTAAAAGACCGCGTAGGGCTGGCGATGATCGAGGATGCCGAAGCGCGCGGAGCGTTGAAGCCCGGCGCCACCATCATAGAGCCTACCAGCGGCAATACGGGAGTAGGGCTGGCAATGGTGGCTACCATTAAAGGCTATCATCTGATACTGACCATGCCCGAAACCATGAGCATCGAACGCCGCAACCTGCTGAAAGCCCTCGGAGCGGAAATCGTGCTGACGGACGGACTGGCAGGCATGGCGGTTCTATCGCCAAGGCGCAGGAACTGAGGGACAAGATACCCGGTGCCGTGATTCTGCAACAGTTCGAGAACCCTTCCACGCCCGGATACACGAACTTACTACAGGCGAGGAAATCTGGACGGATACGGACGGACAAGTGGACGTGTTTGTAGCGGGAGTAGGTACGGGCGGCACGATTTGCGGTGTGGCGCGCGCTTGAAAAGGCATAATCCGAATGTCTACATTGTGGCCGTAGAACCTGCATCGTCTCCTGTGCTTGAGGGGGGCGAGGACGCGCCTCACCGCATACAGGGCATCGGGGCAAACTTTATTCCGGCCCTTTACGATGCTTCGGTAGTGGATGAGGTGATTCCCGTGCCGGATGATGAAGCCATTCGTGCCGGACGCGAACTGGCATCCACCGAGGGACTGCTGGCGGGAATATCTTCCGGAGCGGCTGTCTATGCGGCACGTCTGCTGGCGGTGCGTCCCGAATTTGCCGACAAAACGGTGGTGGCCTTGCTGCCTGATACGGGAGAGAGGTATCTCTCTACGGAGTTGTTTGCTTTTGACACCTATCCTTTGGATTAAATGCCGGGGACGGACGTTTGTTTCACCCGGTGGTAGCGGTCATACCGACGGGTGGTAGCACTTGTACCGTCGCTTGGTATTGCCCGTACCATCCTTTGGTACTCTTTGTACCAGCGCTTGGTACTGTCCGTACCACCGCCTGATATTCTTTGTACCCTTGCTTGGTACTTCCTGTACCGGCTGGTGAAACCGGTACGGGTGCATTAATAAATTTAGAATCATAAGTATGAAGAAACTGATTTTTCTCGCAGTATGTTTATTGGCAAGCGGTATGCTGCATTCGGGCAAACCTATCAGGAACTTTGCGACCGTGCCGTAACTTATACGGAGCAGGATAGTCTGCCGCAGGCGGAAACGTACATCCGCAGAGCCTTGAAGCTGGAGCCTGCGAATCCTCATAACGCCCTTCTGTTCTCCAACCTCGGTACGATACAACGCCGCCAGCGGAAGTACGAAAAGGCTTTGGAGTCCTATAACTTCGCCCTGAATATCGCCCCGCGGGCAGTGCCTATCTTGCTGAACCGTGCGACCATTTATATGGAACTGGGGCGCAACAACCTGGCACAAGCCGACTATTCGCTGGTGCTGGATTTGGAGAAAGACAACGAAGAAGCCCTGCTGATGCGCGCTTATATTTATATGCAGCAGCGTGACTATAAAATGGCAAAGGCGGATTACGAACGCTTGTTGAAAGTGAATCCTACCAGCTACAACGGCCGTCTCGGCTTGGCTACTTTAGAGCAAAGAGAGGGAAAATACGAAGAAGCACTGAGGCTATTGAACACTATGATTGCCGCCAAAGGAGAGAACCGGCAGTTGTCTCCTTCCCAATATGCCATGCTTTATGTGGCTCGTGCCGGAGTAGAAAAAGACTTGCACCATACAGATATGGCACTGGTAGACCTGGAAGAGGCGATAAGCCTGGATAGCTCGCAGCCTGAAATATACCTGATGCGCGGCGAAATCTACCTCGCCCAAAAAAGAAAGAACTTGCCAAACGCGATTTCGAGAAAGCCATATCGTTAGGAGTACCGCAATCTGATTTACGCAACTTCTTACAACAAACGGGGAAATAGGGGGTAGTGGTTAGTGATTAGCGTTTAGTGGTTAGTGATTAAGTTATGTACAATAAACAGTTAATTGCTAATCGCAAAACACTCACTGCTCACCACTAATCCTTAATCGCTAATCACTAATCACTATATTTTCGTATTAGGTTGATAAATTCTTTGCCGTATTTCTTTTTTTTGTGTTCTCCGATGCCGCTGATGTTGCCGAACTCTTCGAGATTGGTGGGGCGTGAGGTGCTGAGCAAGTGGAGAACCTTGTCGGACAGGACGATATAGGCAGGCAGGGCCTCTTCATCGGCAAGACGTTTTCTTAATTTGCGCAATGCTTCAAAGAGGGCTTCGTTCTCTGTATTGGGAAGTCCTAAGGGTAGCTCTTGGGCGGGGACGGTTGCTTTGCGTTTTCTGCCACGTTTGGTTTCGTTTGTTTCTTCCCGGCGTATCACTACCAATCGGGCGGTGGCTCTGCCAAAGAGGACATCGCTTCCTGCGGAAGTTATTTTCAGATGATTGTTTTCGTTGTAGGCAATCTCGAAGTATCCGAGTTGCAGCATTTGTAATAAATAATCATGCCAGTCGCGGGCGGAACATCACGTCCGGCGCAAAGGTTTTCAGTTGCTGATAGCCTTTGCCTACGACTTCGGACGACATGTTTCCCCTGAGAATATCCACTAAAACACCTGTACCGATTTGCTGGTCTGTGCGGACAATGGCGCTCAGGGCTTTTTGTACGATGACAGTTCCGTCAAAGCGTTCGGGCGGGTTCTTGCAGACGTCGCAATTGCCGCAGTCATGGTCTGCTATTCTCCAAATAACTTAACAATATGCGGCGTCGGCAGATGTCGGATTCGGCGTATTGCTGCATGCGTTGCAGTTTCTCCAGGTTGATGTTCTGTTGTCCGCTCTCGGTAGCGAATTTGGTAAGCAAAATCAGGTCTGCAAGCGAGTAGAACAGTAGCGTGTCACTGGGCAGTCCGTCTCTGCCGGCACGCCCTATCTCCTGGTAGAAACTCTCGATGCTCTTTGGTAAATTATAATGAATAACCCAACGAACGTTACTCTTGTCTATACCCATGCCGAAAGCAATGGTGGCGCACACTACCTGCACGCGGTCGTTGATGAAATCGTCCTGCGCTTCGTCCCTGAGGGAGGGGGAGAGGCCGGCATGGTAGACGGCGGTGCGGATACCCTGCTTCTGGAGCATCTGCGCCACGGATTCCGTCTTGCTACGGCTCATGCAATAGATGATGCCGCTTTCTCCGGGATGGCGGGCTATGAAGTCAAGAATTGTCTTGGATTTTTCCTTCTGCTGGTAGCCCCGTTTTACGGTGAGGCTCAGGTTGGGACGGTCGAACGAGGAGATGAACGTCCGGGGATGGTTCAGGTGAAGCTGCCTGATGATATCTTCGCGCGTGATTTTGTCGGCGGTGGCGGTCAGGGCGATGATGGGCACGTGCGGGAACTGCTGGTGCAGAATCCCCATCTGTGCGTATTCAGGCCGGAAGTCATGTCCCCATTGCGAGATGCAGTGCGCTTCGTCGATGGCGAAAAGCGAGATGTGCATGTCCCGCAGGAGATAATTGGCTTCTGCAAGCAGCTTTTCGGCGAGATATACAGCAGTTTCAGTCTGCCTTCCATGCAGGCACGGCGCAGGGCAGCATTCTCCGTTTCGTCATTGCTGCTGTTCAGCGCACCGGCGCTGATGCCGTTGGCGCATAATGCCTCTACCTGGTCCTTCATCAGCGAGATGAGCGGCGAAACGACTACCGCGGTTCCTTCGCGCAGCAGGGCGGGAAGCTGGTAGCATATTGATTTTCCACCGCCGGTGGGCATTAACACAAGTGCGTCGTTTCCGTCCAGAATGTGACGGATAATCTCTTCCTGAAGGGGACGGAAACTGTCGTATCCGAAGTATGTTTTAAGCGTTTGTAGCATAAGCAGTGCCGGTATCTTTTTATCAGGGGACAAAGGTACGTTAATTCTTGCATAAAATGCAAAAGGAAGTGGCGTTCAGTCAAATAACTTAATAATGAAGCAGTTGTGTTAAATAAGCTTGTAATTAAACGTATCCTGCTTCTTTTCAAGCTTTTTCGTTGTTTGTATATTAAAAATATGTACGGGAAAAGTTGCGTATTAAAAAAAAATGTTAGACTTTTGTGTAATCTAAGGGAAGCTCCTTTGGATTTCCGTATTTAAACAACCCTAACCAGTTAATTTAATGAGTGATTTAGAAAAGAATGCACAGGAGGAGGCTACAAAGAAGCATCCCTATAACCTGCGCGAAAAGAAAGAAAAGAAGGCTGCCTACCGTTCCTTGATACGGCCGGAACTGGCAGACGAGTTGTACGACAGGATATTGAATATCATTGTCGTGCAGAAGAAGTACAGAGACCCCAATTACTCTGCTAAGGATTTGGCGAAAGAACTGCAGACCAATACCCGTTATTTGTCGGCAGTGGTGAACTCCCGTTTCGGCATGAATTATTCTTGTTTGTTGAATGAGTACAGAGTGAAAGACGCTTTGCATTTATTGACAGATAAGAGATATGCTGACAAGAATGTTGAGGAAATCAGCACGATGGTAGGCTTTGCCAATCGTCAGTCTTTTTATGCTGCATTTTATAAAAATGTAGGAGAAACTCCTAACGGTTATCGTAAGAAAAATGCAGTGAAAGGTAAATAATGCAGTAAAACTGAACTTATAAAAGGAAATATTCCGAGCCATGTGCTCCGGAATACTTCCTTTTGTTATTTTAATACTAATCAATCTTTTCCAAACACGCATGAAAAAACAACTGATTTCCGTAATGGTTGCCGCGTCCTTGCTGACAGCTTGCGGCGGAGCACCGAAAACTACTGCAAGCAGAAAAATTTGATTATACAGTGGAACAATTTGCAGACTTACAGATTTTACGCTATCGCGTACCGGAGTTTGAGAACTTGTCTCTCAAACAGAAAGAATTAGTTTACTACCTCACGGAAGCCGCTTTGCAGGGACGTGACATCCTGTTCGACCAGAACGGGAAATACAACCTCAGAATCCGCCGGATGCTGGAAGCCGTCTATACGGGCTATACCGGCGACAAGACTGCGGCAGACTTCAAGGCTATGGAAGTGTACCTGAAACGGGTATGGTTCTCCAACGGCATTCATCATCATTACGGCTGCGAGAAGTTCGTACCGGGCTTTACTCCCGAATTCTTCAAGCAAGCTCTTTTAAGCGTGGACGCCGCTACACTGCCGCTTGCAGAAGGGCAGACGGTGGAGCAGCTTTATGAAGAGATGGCTCCCGTTATCTTCGACCCCAAAGTAATGCCGAAGCGTGTGAACCAGGCTGCCGGTGAGGATTTGGTGTTGACCTCGGCATGTAATTATTATGACGGGGTGACGCAGCAGGAAGCCGAAGCCTTTTACAGCTCCATGAAGGACCCTAAGGATGAAACGCCGGTTTCTTACGGATTGAACAGCCGTCTGGTGAAAGAGAACGGCAAGATTCAGGAGAAAGTGTGGAAAGTGGGGGGCTTGTACGGTGCGGCCATCGGGAAGATTGTGTATTGGCTGAAGAAAGCGGAAGGCGTGGCCGAGAACCCTGAACAGAAAGCGGTTATAGCCAAGCTGATAGAGTTTTATGAAACAGGTGACTTGAAGACCTTTGATGATTATGCCATTCTGTGGGTGAAGGATTTGGATTCCCGCATCGACTTCGTAAACGGATTCACCGAAAGCTACGGCGACCCGCTGGGCATGAAGGCAAGCTGGGAATCTTTGGTGAACTTCAAGGATTTGGAAGCTACCCGCCGCACGGAGATTATCAGCAGCAATGCGCAATGGTTCGAAGACCACTCTCCGGTGGAAAAGCAGTTCAAGAAAGAGAAAGTGAAAGGTGTTTCAGCCAAGGTAATCACTGCCGCTATTCTGGCGGGCGACCTCTATCCTTCGACGGCTATCGGTATCAACCTGCCCAATGCCAACTGGATCCGCAGCCATCACGGCTCCAAATCCGTAACGATTGGCAATATAACGGATGCTTACAACAAGGCGGCCCATGGCAACGGCTTCAACGAAGAGTTTGTATATAGCGATGCCGAACTGCAATTGATAGATAAATATGCCGATACGACCGATGAACTGCATACCGACCTGCATGAGTGTCTGGGACATGGTTCCGGCAAACTGCTTCCGGGCGTAGACCCCGACGCGCTGAAGCTTACGGCTCTACTATCGAAGAGGCGCGTGCCGACTTGTTCGGACTGTATTATGTGGCCGATCCGAAACTGGTGGAACTGGGGCTGACTCCGAGTGCAGATGCCTACAAGGCCCAATTCTATACCTATCTGATGAACGGCCTGATGACACAGCTTGTGCGTATCGAACCGGGAAACAACGTGGAAGAGGCACATATGCGCAACCGCCAGCTCATAGCCCGTTGGGTATATGAAAAGGGTGCTACCGACAAAGTGGTGGAACTGGTGAAGAAGGACGGAAAGACTTATGTCGTAATCAATGATTATGAAAAGGTACGGGAACTGTTTGGCGAACTGCTTGCCGAAATACAGCGTATCAAGTCCACGGGCGACTATGACGCAGCCCGTGAGCTGGTAGAGTCCTATGCCGTAAAAGTAGACCCGGAACTGCACGCGGAAGTATTGGAACGTTACAAGAAGCTGAACCTGGCTCCGTATAAGGGCTTTGTCAACCCGAAGTATGAGGCTGTGACGGATGCGGACGGCAACATAACCGATGTGAAGGTGACTTATGATGAAGGGTATGCCGAACAGATGCTGCGTTATAGCAAGGACTACTCGGCATTGCCTTCAGTGAACGATTGAATGGTAATTTAGAGATTTTATTGTTTTCTTTTAGGCACGATTACACGGATTTCACGGAAACGGAAAAAAGGATAAAGTAAATCCGTGCATTCCGCGTAATCCGTGCCTAAAAAATCATCAGGTGCATTTTGACACACCTCTTTTAAGATAAAAGGCTTTTTGCCTCAGGTGATAACCGGAACTCTCATTTCTGAAACTAATGGAACTAAAAGAACAACTCAAAGAAATAAAAACCCAGCTCCGCCTCTCCATGAATGGGGCTGTGTCTCAAAGTATGCGTGAGAAAGGTTTGGTCTACAAACTTAACTTCGGCGTGGAACTGCCCCGTATTAAAAGTATTGCTTCTGCTTACGGGAAAGATCATGCTTGGCGCAGGCACTTTGGAAAGAAGATATTCGCGAATGTAAAATATTGGCGGGATTGCTCCAGCCTGTCGACAGCTTCTTGCCCGAAATAGCGGACATATGGGTGGAGAACATCCGGAACATCGAGATTGCGGAACTTACCTGTATGAACCTTTTTCAGCATCTTCCGTATGCTCCTGCGAAGTCTTTTCACTGGATTGCCGCTGAAGATGAATATATGCAGGTCTGCGGTTTCCTTACCATTGCCCGGCTGTTAATGAAAAAAGGTGATATGAACGAACGGGTGGAGAATGAATTCCTTGACCAGGCAATATCGGCGTTCCTCTCAGGCTCTTATCATGTGCGCAATGCCGCGCTGACCGCTATCCGCCGTTTCATGCAGCACAGCGAGGAAAATGCGTTTCAGGTTTGCCGCAGGGTAGAAGGCATGGGAGATTCCTCTTCGGAGACAGAACGGCTGCTTTACAATCTGGTAAAGGAAGAGGTAGCGTTATGATAAAACGGTAAAGTGATAGAGTGCCGGCTACTTTACCATTCTCATCATTAATTTTTCTTTTTTTGTTTGCTTTCCGCAAAAAAGGCTTAACTTTGTTGGCTGTTAAAAAAACTGCGCCTTTAAATGGAAAGTCAGAACGTGAAAGATACGGTTAGACAGATATTCACCGAATATCTCAATATGAACGGGCATCGCAAGACTCCCGAACGCTATGCCATACTCGACACTATTTATTCCATAGACGGCCATTTCGATGTTGACACGCTTTATTCGCTGATGGCAGACCAAGAGAATTTCAGAGTGAGCCGTGCGACGCTGTACAACACCATCATATTGCTTATCAATGCCCGGCTGGTTATCAAGCATCAGTTCGGAAATTCCTCTCAATACGAAAAATGCTATAACCGTGATACGCATCATCACCAAATCTGCACGCAGTGCGGCAAGGTTACCGAATTCCAGAACGAGGAATTGCAGCACGCCATTGAGAATACCAGATTGAGCCGCTTTAACTTGACGCATTATTCGCTGTACATGTACGGCTTGTGTAGCAAGTGCGACCGCGCAAACAAAAGAAAGAAGAAAAATAATAACCATAAGAAAGAGAAATGAAAGTAGACATTCTATTAGGATTACAATGGGGCGACGAAGGCAAAGGCAAAGTCGTTGATGTATTAACTCCGAGATACGATGTAGTGGCACGTTTTCAAGGCGGCCCGAACGCCGGCCATACATTGGAGTTTGAAGGTCAGAAATATGTGCTCCGTTCCATTCCTTCGGGAATCTTCCAGGGTGATAAGGTGAATATCATCGGTAACGGTGTAGTGCTCGACCCGGCGCTGTTCAAGGCGGAAGCGGAAGCATTGGAAGCATCCGGTCATAATTTGAAGGAACGCTTGCATATTTCCAAGAAAGCACACCTCATCCTGCCCACGCACCGCATTCTGGATGCTGCCTATGAAGCTGCAAAAGGAGATGCCAAAGTGGGAACTACCGGCAAGGGCATCGGTCCTACCTATACAGACAAGATTAGCCGCAACGGTGTACGTGTAGGTGATATCCTGCACGATTTCGACAAGAAGTATGCTGCTGCCAAAGCCCGTCACGAACAAATCCTGAAAGGCTTGAATTACGAATATGATTTGAGCGAACTGGAAAAGGCATGGTTCAAGGGTATCGAATACCTGAAGCAGTTCAAGTTTGTGGACAGCGAACATGAAATAAACGGTCTGCTGTCGGACGGCAAGTCTGTTTTGTGCGAAGGTGCGCAAGGTACGATGCTCGATATTGATTTCGGTTCTTATCCGTTTGTCACTTCTTCCAATACCATTTGTGCAGGAGCCTGCACGGGCTTGGGCATAGCTCCCAATAAGATTGGCGAAGTGTACGGTATCTTCAAGGCATATTGTACGCGTGTGGGTGCGGGTCCGTTCCCGACGGAACTGTTCGACAAGACCGGTGACCAGATTTGTACGCTGGGACATGAATTCGGTTCGGTAACCGGACGTAAGCGCCGTTGCGGATGGATTGACCTGGTAGCCTTGAAATATGCCATTATGGTAGACGGCGTAACCAAACTCATCATGATGAAGAGCGATGTACTCGACTCATTCGAAACAATCAAAGCCTGTGTGGCATATAAGGTCAACGGTGAGGAAATCGATTACTTCCCGTTCGATATCGAAGGCGTGGAACCGGTGTACGTGGAATTGCCCGGCTGGCAGACGGATATGACAAAGATGCAGAGCGAAGACGAATTCCCCGAAGAATTCAACGCTTATCTGTCGTTCCTGGAAGAACAGCTCGGTGTGCCTGTGAAGATTGTATCTGTAGGTCCCGACCGCGAACAAACCATCGAACGCTATACGGAGGAATAACATAGATTGACAAATAGACAACCTTACGTACGTACGCGAATTTTGTGGCTTCGATAACGGACTGTATAAATTCGGGTAACCCGTACTTTTTTTATTTATTACCATGAAAACACGTATTATCTCATTATTGCTTCTGCTCTCTCTCTGCTCTTCCGGGAGGTCGCAACCTTATCAGCCTACGGCAGAAAACTTACAGTCGCGCCAGGAGTTCAGGGACAGCAAATTCGGCATTTTCCTCCATTGGGGGCTGTACTGCATGTTGGCAACCGGAGAATGGACCATGACCAATAATAACCTGAATTATAAAGAATATGCCAAATTGGCGGGCGGATTTTATCCTTCCAGGTTCAATGCAGCCAAGTGGGTGGCAGCTATCAAGGCTTCCGGAGCAAAATATATTTGTTTCACTTCGCGGCATCACGAGGGCTTTTCCATGTTTCATACCCGTTATTCCGATTATAATATTGTGGATGCTACTCCTTTCAGGCGGGATGTACTGAAAGAATTGGCGGATGAATGTCATAAGCAGGGGATTCGCCTGCATCTGTATTATTCACATATAGACTGGTATCGTGAGGATGCTCCGCAGGGGCGTACGGGGCGTGGAACCGGACGTCCGGATCCTTCGGGAGACTGGAATAGCTATTACGCTTTTATGAACAACCAGTTGACGGAGTTGCTGACCGGTTACGGGAAAATAGGCGCAATATGGTTCGACGGCTGGTGGGATCAGGACCGGAATCCCGGTTTCGATTGGCAGTTGCCCGGGCAATATGCGTTGATACACCGCCTGCAACCTGCCTGTCTGATTGGTAATAATCATCACCGGACACCTTTCGAGGGAGAAGATATACAGATTTTTGAGCGTGATTTGCCCGGTGAGAATAAGGCGGGACTTTCCGGACAAGGTGTCAGTAACTTGCCATTGGAAACGTGCGAGACAATGAATGGCATGTGGGATATAAGATTACAGACCAAAACTATAAGCCGGCAAAAACTTTGATTCACTATCTGGTGAAAGCAGCCGGTAAGGATGCCAATCTCCTGATGAATATAGGTCCGCAGCCCGATGGCGAACTGCCGGCTGTTGCCATGGAGCGACTGGCAGAGATAGGAGAGTGGATGAAAGTGTACGGTGAAACTATTTACGGAACACGTGGCGGCTGTGTGGCTCCTCACCCTTGGGGAGTGACAACGCAGAAGGGAAATAAGCTGTATGTGCATATTCTGGATTTGCAGGATAAAGCGCTTTTCCTGCCTTTGGATGGAAAGCGCGTGAAGAAGGCTGTAGGTTATACCGACCGCCGGCCGCTGAAAATACAGAATGCCGGGATGGTGTCATGCTTTATCTTTCCGAAGTCCCGACAGATATTGACAAAGTCATCGAACTGCACCTGGAAGAGTAGCCTGCTGCTGGTGAATTGCTAAAACTGTAACCGTTATGTCGGTAAATCTTTAATTCTTCCTAAAAGATAGGGAGAACCGGGAGATAGCTCGCAGTTTCCCTTTATTTTTGGCAGACAATTTGTTATACAAACAGAAACGACACATTATTCATTTATTTATTATTAAAAGAAGAAAATTATGGGAACAGGAATGATAGGCATGCAATGGATTATCTTTATCGGGGTGGCTGTGGTCAGTTGGCTGGTACAGATGAACCTGCAGAGTAAATTCAAGAAATATTCTAAAATCCCCACCGGCAACGGAATGACGGGAGCCGATGTGGCTTTGAAGATGCTGCACGATAACGGCATCTACGATGTAACCGTAACACATACTCCGGGACACTTGACAGACCATTACAACCCTGCCAATAAGACCGTAAACCTTAGCGAAAGCGTTTATAACAGCAACAAGCATTATGGCAGCGGCCGTTGCCGCCCATGAGTGCGGACATGCCGTGCAGCATGCACGCGCCTATGCACCGCTTACGATGCGCAGCAAGCTGGTGCCTGTGGTTTCGTTCGCTTCCAACATTATGACGTGGGTACTGTTGGGTGGTATCCTGATGCTGAACACTTTTCCGCAGTTGCTGCTGGCAGGTATCATCTGTTTGCCATGACTACACTGTTCAGCTTCATCACCCTTCCGGTGGAAATCAATGCGAGCAAGCGTGCATTGGTATGGTTGAGCAGTTCCGGCATTACGAATGCCCGCAATCATACACAGGCGGAAGACGCGCTTCGTTCGGCGGCTTATACGTATGTGGTAGCTGCGCTCGGTTCATTGGCAACGCTTGTTTACTACATAATGATATTCATGGGACGCAGAGAATAAGAACGTTCTGTTCCGTAGAAATAGAAAAATGCTTTCTTCATGCTAAATGGAGAAAGCATTTTTTTTCTTAATCAATAAAATACCGTAACTTTGTCATCTGATTTTATAAATGATTGATACGATTATGCAGCAAAACCAAGTATTCCCAAAGGAACCCGCGATTTTTCGCCCGTAGAAATGGCGAAGCGTAACTATATATTCAATACGATTCGTGATGTTTATCATCTTTATGGTTTCCAGCAGATAGAGACTCCTTCCATGGAAATGCTTTCCACCTTAATGGGGAAGTATGGTGAAGAAGGCGATAAACTGTTGTTCAAGATACAGAATTCGGGTGATTACTTTTCCGGTCTGACAGACGAGGAACTGTTGAGCCGTAATGCCGCGAAGCTCGCAAGCAAGTTTTGTGAGAAAGGTCTGCGCTATGACCTTACCGTACCTTTTGCCCGTTATGTCGTGATGCACAGGGATGAAATCACGTTCCTTTCAAGCGTTACCAGATTCAGCCAGTGTGGCGTGCCGACCGTCCGCAGAAGGGGCGTTATCGTGAGTTCTATCAATGCGATGCCGATGTGGTGGGCAGCGACTCCTTGCTGAATGAAGTGGAACTGATGCAGATAGTCGATACCGTATTTACGCGCTTCGGCATCCGTGTATGCATTAAAATCAACAACCGCAAGATATTGAGCGGCATTGCCGAGATTATCGGTGAGTCCGATAAGATAGTGGACATTACCGTAGCGATTGACAAACTGGACAAGATAGGGCTGGACAATGTCAACGCTGAACTGAAAGAGAAGGGTATCAGTGATGAGGCTGTTGCCAAGTTGCAGCCTATCATTTTGTTGAGCGGTAGTAACGAAGAGAAACTCGCTACACTGAAGCAGGTGCTTTCTGCCAGCGAAGAGGGCTTGAAGGGTGTGGAAGAGAGTGAGTTTATCTTGAATACGCTTTCCGCGCTTGGTTTGAAGAACGAAATCGAGCTTGACCTGACGCTGGCTCGCGGCTTGAACTATTATACGGGTGCTATTTTTGAAGTAAAGGCACTGGATGTGCAGATTGGCAGCATTACCGGTGGTGGTCGTTATGACAACTTGACCGGTGTATTCGGCATGGCAGGTGTTTCGGGAGTAGGCATTTCGTTTGGTGCAGACCGCATATTCGATGTGCTGAACCAGCTTGAACTTTATCCGAAAGAAGCGGTGAACGGTACGCAGCTTCTGTTTATCAATTTTGGTGAGAAAGAAGCCGCCTTCTCTATGAATGTGCTTACTCAGGTACGTGCGGCAGGTATCCGTGCTGAAATCTTTCCCGATTCCAGCAAGATGAAGAAGCAGATGGGTTATGCCAACTCCAAGATGATTCCGTTTGTTGCTTTGGTGGGAGAAAACGAGATGAATGAGGGCAAGGTAACCTTGAAGAATATGGAGACGGGAGAGCAGAAATTGATTACCCCCGAAGAGCTGGTTAGCGAACTGAGTTAATAAAAACTGAAATACTATTAAAAAGGAGCCTGTTTGTGCTCCTTTTTTGTATATTTGTTACGCAGGTGTTGCAGGAATGTAATATTCGGCTCTTACCTTTGCAGTGACAATAAAAGAGGAGGTTTGTATGGTTTCCGTTCAATTTAAACAAGAAAAGCATAATGCGCTGGTCAGTTTCCTGATGATTGTCATAGCGGTGTTGTTTTTGCTTTATATGGGCAGCTCGCTGGTGAACTCTACCCGGACTTTTTGGGAAAACTATTCCATAGAGAATTTATTGGAATGACATTCTGTAGGCAGGGAACAGAAAGTCGGGTTCTATCCGTTTTTTGCAATATTTATTCATATCGGGAATAAATAAAGACAGTCGGTTTATTGCAATTGGCTGTCTTTTTGTATATTTGTGAGTCCGTGTTCCAAACTTTTAATACGGACATGTTTTGTTAACC
>ENA-OQAA01000682-OQAA01000682.1-human-gut-metagenome-genome-assembly--contig:-NODE-682-length-21667-cov-2.765088_pt1 | contig 21667 bp, 26 predicted proteins | sample MGYA00242489_ERZ504515 | MGnify/ENA primary metagenome ERZ504515 (study PRJEB26092, sample SAMD00036237) | human gut metagenome | host: Homo sapiens | study: EMG produced TPA metagenomics assembly of... | reverse complement strand
GAGCGGAGCAGCGGCCGGCCGCTATCGACCAAACCACGTACCCCCGGCGAGGATACCCTGCGTGCCTTCCTGGCAGGCAGGAAAATTGAAACCGAGCAAAACCACAATATTGTTAAAAACATTTTGTTGATTTTGTGAAAGTTTACAAAAAACGACAGGGTGAAATGCAGTGTTTGCATTGACTTTGCTCAATATTGCTGGTATAATCAAATTGTTAAATTCTCCACAGGCTTGTTGAAAAGCTGTGGAACAGAGAGGAAGACGCATCTATGAAGCAGTTTGATTATACCATTCAGGAAGCAGTTGGCATCCATGCCCGTCCGGCCGGTTTGCTGGTCAAAGAGGTCAAAAAGTATAAGAGCACTGTTACCGTCATCAAGGGCGATAAATCCAGCAACGCGCTGAAACTGATGGCTTTGATGGGTATGGGTGTTAAGTGCGGCGATACCGTTACCGTTACCGTGGAAGGCGAGGACGAGGATACCGCAGCACCGGCACTGGAAGCTTTCTTCAAAGAGCATTTGTAATTGAATCCTTTTGTTTGCGGCACCTGCCCCAGCAAGGCCCTTACCGGCGCTGGGGCAGGCAGCCGCATTTTGTTTTCTGCTGCATTTGGTTGTATAAAATAACCAGTCAGGATCCCATTGAACACCAAAGAAAGGACGCTTGTTATGATCAGTATTCAGGGCAAGGGCGTATCTTCCGGCGTTGGCGTTGGCCCGCTTTATTTCTATCACCGCACCAAAACCGAGATCCCCCGCTATACCGTGACCGATCCCGATGCCGAGTGGCACCGTTTCAAGGGCGCGCAGACCGCCGCCATTGAGCAGCTGGGCGAACTGGCCGAAAAGGCCCGCGCCGAAGCCGGCGATGAAGCCGCCATGCTGTTTGAGACCCACCAGATGATGGCCGAGGATCTCGATTACGAGGAAGCCATCTCCGACCATATCAACAATGAAAAGATGAACGCCGAAGCCGCGATTTCGGATACCGCAGTTCAGTTCGCCGCCATGTTTGAATCCATGGACGATTCCTACATGCAGGCCCGTGCGGCAGATGTGCGCGATGTATCGGATCGCATCCTGGGGATCCTGTCCGGTGCAGTGCAGGGCGGTATTGCTTCGGATGTGCCGGTGCTGCTGGCTGCGGACGACCTGGCACCTTCGGAAACTGTGCAGCTGGATAAATCCAAGATTTTGGGCTTCATCACTGCGGGCGGTTCCGGTTCCAGCCACACGGCCATTCTGGCCCGCACCATGGGCATTCCCGCCATTGTGGGTGTGGGCGATGCCCTGAAGCCGGAGTATGAGGCCGCTCCTGCATTATTGACGGCGCTACCGGCAATGTGGTGATCGACCGGACGATATGACCCGTGATTACCTGCTGAAAAAGCGGGAACAGCAGCTGCGCCTGCAGCGCCTGCTGGAGACCCTGAAAGGCCAGCCCAATGTGACCAAGGATGGCAAGAGCATCCGCATTTACTGCAACATTGGCTCCCCGGACGACGTACATGCCGTGCAGGTCAACGATGGCGGCGGCATCGGCCTGTTCCGCAGCGAGTTCCTGTACCTGAACAGCCCGGATTACCCCACCGAGGACCAGCAGTTTGAAGCCTACAAAAAGGTTCTTGCCGATATGGACGGCAAGGAAGTTATCATTCGCACGCTGGATATCGGCGCGGACAAGCAGATCGGCTACTTTAACTTGCCCAAAGAGGATAACCCGGCTATGGGCATGCGCGCTCTGCGCATCTGCCTGACCCACCCGGAAATCTTCAAGACCCAGCTGCGTGCCCTTTACCGTGCTTCCGCGTTCGGCAAGCTGGGCATCATGTTCCCCATGGTGACCAGCGTGTGGGAAGTGCGCGAAGCCAAAAAGTACTGCGAGGAAGTCAAGCGTGACCTGAAAGCTGAGGGCATTCCCTTTGCGGAAGATGTACAGATCGGCATTATGATCGAAACTCCAGCGGCAGCGGTTATGAGCGACCGTCTGGCTAAGGAAGTGGATTTCTTCAGCTGCGGCACCAATGACCTGACCCAGTACACCCTGGCCTGTGACCGCCAGAACAATGATCTGGGACGTTTTTATGATCCGCACAACCCGGCAGTGCTGCGCCTGTTGAAGATGGTGACGGAGAATGCCCACAAGAACGGCATTTGGGTTGGTATCTGCGGCGAGCTTGGCGCGGACCTGACCCTGACCGAAACCTTCCTGCGATCGGTGTGGATGAGCTGTCCGTCAGCCCGCGCGCAGTGCTGCCCCTGCGCAATGCCGTGCGCATGACCGATACCCGCGAAAGCGCACCCCGCCTGCTGGCCGCCATTGATGCCGAGTACCCGGAAACGCTGTGAGTTTTTACGGGGAATTTGTGTTCCTTCTTTGAAAAGAAGGAACCGAAGAAACTTTAGTATAATAGAACACAAAAGATAAATAAAGGCGCATCACACAAAATCATCGTGTGATGCGCCTTTTGATATTGGCTTTATAGAAATTGGTACAAGTTGAAAAACAATCTATAAGGAACGGTCTAGACGTTCCTTACAGAGCATTTTATAATGTGCTGCAAACCAACAAAGCACCTGTAGGGCGGGGTGCCCTCACCCCGCCGCGGAGGAACCATGCCGATCGCGGTAAGCGCTGCAATTTATTTGTAGGGGACGATGCTTGCATCGTCCCGCGGAGCGTGTAACGGTAAAAATCTACCGCGCACCATCACCCCATCACCCGAATTACCCCCAGCACCAACAAATGCACCGGGTAAAACAGATAGAAAAACCACTGCGAAAATTTCTTTCCCCGCGCCCGCCCGCTGCCATTGTACAGATACAAGATCACAAACCCGGATGCAGCGATCCCTGCCATGCTGCCGCAGGCCATCAGCAAACACTGTGCGGTGGGGTAAAGCCCCACGCTGCTGGTGTAATTCAGCCAGCCAAACAGCGCGGCAGAAAGCGCAAAACTGAACCGCAGTCGTTTTTGGTCCTGGCCGGACCAGCGGAAGAGCAGGGTGAACACCGGGGCCAGCAGCGCCCAGTCACAAAACAACGAACCAAAAATCAGCAGTACGATCAGCACGCCGAGCAAAAAACGGTTCCGGATGGTTTCGATACACAACAAGATGCAAAAACACAGGAACAGCGTGAACATCATGTTGAAATCCTGAAATTCCAGAATGCCGTTTTGGGCAAACGCCATCGAGAACGGCACCTGTGAAACCACACCGAACCCGAACAGCCGTAAGGCATACTGTTTGCGGCTGTGGGTGTACCGGAAGCCTTCTACCAGAAAATAGCACATGGTAATGGCGGTAAAGTAGCCGATATCCACCAGCACCTCGTACCAGAGGGTGCCCGGCACCAGAAAAATATTGGCGATGTGGTTCAGCAGCATGGCGGTCATCGCGATGTATTTGATCACATCGCGGTTCAGCACCCGCCAGCCGGGGCTTTGTGTTTGCTGTTGCAGCATTGGCAGCACTTCCTTTTTTGGGGCTTCACAGCGGCAGCGGTTATTTTTCCCGCTTAATGACAAAGCAGGGCAGGGGAGCGGTATCGGCCCAGTTGGCAAATTCGCAGATCAGCACGGTATAATCGGCCAGCGGCAGGCTGCGGAAAAACTCCGCCGCAGCCTTTTTCTCCGCATTGCCGATCACCTTGCCGCTGTACAGCACCGCGGCAAGCACGCCGCCGGGCTTCAGGGCGTCTAGCCCGGCCTGCAGCGCGGGCAGGGTGGAATCTGCCGTGGAGTGTACATCGTGCGCGGCACCTGGTAGCCAGCCAAAGTTGAACATCACGCAGTCCGCACTGCCCGGCGGGGCAAAGCGCAGCAGCTCCCGATGGTCGCAGCATTCCGCGCGCCAATGGCAGCCATGCCGCTTGGCGGTCCAGGCCAGCATTGGTGTTGGCCGCGGCCTGAGGCTGGATATCCAGCCCGATCACCCGGCCATTTTCCCCGGCAACGCTGCATAAAAATAGGGTATCGTGCCCGTTGCCGCAGGTGGCATCCAGGTACAGCCCGCCTGGTGCCAGTGTGCTGCGCAAAAAGCGGTGGGTCAGCTCCACTGCCGTCAGGTCCGGCACGCGGCGGCGCACCAGCAGCCCGCCGCGCGGCACAAAACCGAACTTTGCCGCCAGCGCCTGTGCAGCGGTATTGCCGGTATCCGGCAGTGGCGCGGTGAATTCGCTGGGGGCAGTCCGGTCAAAGCCGCCGTTCTGGCGCAAAACCTCCCGCAGCAGATAGCTTCCGTACCGCGGCTCTGCCATTCCGGGGCAATTTCCAACGCTTCAAAACAATCGGCACAGGTAACGGCATGGCCGATGCAGCCTTTCTCTTTATATAACGAATAGACACAGCGGTTTTGTGCGTCCAGTGCCGTTTTTTCAATCCGCATGGGCAAGCTCCCCCTAATGTTTCAGTCTGCAACTGATTGTACGGCATGGGGCGGATAAAGTCAAACCACAGCCCAAACTGACCGGATTTTTGGAGATTTCACATTTCTTTCACGCAGTCGCGAAACTGTTTTCACAATTAGCGTTATACTGTAGGCACAAGGTTGAGGGAAGCAAGAAAGACAAAGCAAAAGCTTCCGCCAGACCGTGTATCACCGCCCGGCGGCCCCCAAGCGCCGTGCGGCAGAACAAAGGAGAGATTTTTCATGAGTGAATATGATTATTCGGGTCTTTATAATAATGGCGGCCCGCAGAATAATAACGGGCAGCCAGCGGGCACTCAGCCGGAACAGCCCCAGGCAGAGCAGTCCAGTTACCCCAATGTGGGCAGCAGCGGAGTGAACACCGCCAACACCGCACAGACAGATTATTCTAATTATTCCAGCCAACAGAACAGCAGCTATAACCCCCAGGGCCCCGCTGCAGGCAATGGCGGCAACGGTGGCAACGGCAATAACGGCGGCTACAATGGCTACAGCTATTCCAGCAACCCACAGCCCCCGCAGAACGAGCCCAAAAAGAGCCACGGCGGCAAAAAGGTTTTGCTGCGTGTGGCGGCCTGCATCGGTGTGGTAGCCCTTGCTTTGGCGGTGGCCTGGCAGGAACTGTGGTTGCCAGCCGCACCGGCTTGACCGGCGGCCAGGTTGTGGTCCAGCAGGTCCAGCGTGACGCCAACACGGATTCTGTATCCCAGGGCAGCACCAACGGCACCAACCTGTCGATTCAGGATGTTGCCGCGCTGGTACAGCCCAGCGTTGTGGCCATCACCACCGAGCAGATGGTCAGCACCAACACCTGGTTTGGCGGCAGCTATGTGCAGAGCGGTGCAGGCTCCGGCGTGATCATCTCGCAGGATGGTTACATTGTGACCTGTGCCCATGTGGTTTCCGGCGCAAATAACATCACGGTACAGCTGGCAGACGGAACAGAGTATACCGCAACGGTTGTTGGCCAGGATTCTACTTCGGACGTTGCAGTCCTGAAAATCGAAGCCACCGGTCTGACTCCGGCTGTGATTGGCGACAGCGACAGCCTGGCTGTTGGCGAAACCACCATTGCCGTTGGCAACCCGCTGGGTACCCTGAGCAACACCGTTACCAATGGTATTGTCAGCGCCTTGAACCGTGAAGTTACCGTTCAGGGCAACGATATGAACCTGATCCAGACCAGCGCTTCCATCAGCCGGGCAACTCCGGCGGCGGCCTGTTCAATGCAAACGGTGAGCTGATCGGTATTGTCAACGCCAAGAGCAGCTCCAGCGATGCAGAGGGGCTTGGCTTTGCAATCCCCATCAATACCGCCATGGAAATGGCAAAACAGATGATCGAAAAGGGTTATGTTGCCCGCCCGGCCATGGGTGTTACGGTCATCACCATCAATGATGCCCAGACTGCTATGCAGTACGGCGTCAGCAACTATGGTGTGTATATCTACCAGATCGCATCCGGCAGCGGTGCCGAAAAAGGCGGCCTGAAGCTGGGTGACCGCATCATCTCCATTGATGATGTGGCAGTCTCCAGTGCATCCGATGTACAGAAGTATTGCCAGAGCAAGGAAGTTGGCGATACCGTTACCCTGCAGGTAGAGCGTGATGGCAAGGTCATCAGCTGCGAAGTGACCCTGGGCGAAAGCACCCAGTCCACCGCAACGGCTGAAAACGGGAACTAAGTTCTTTACGGAAGTTTTTTGTCCCTTCTTTGAAAAGAAGGGACCGAAGAAACTTTAAAAATAAAATTAAGGCGCATCACACAGGGATTGTGTGGTGCGCCTTAATATTTTATGTGATAATATGATTAAAGTTTCTGCTTCCTTCTTTTCAAAGAAGGAACAAAATCCCCTGTAAAAGCCTCACATATCATGATTCTCAATCAGCTTGCGGCCCATCAGAACGCCCATGACGGAGGCCATCATCAGGCCGCGGGTCCATCCGGAGGAATCGCCCAGGCAGTGCAGGCCGGAAATGTTCGTTTCCAGGTCGGTGTCCATCTTGACCTTGTTGGAATAGAACTTCAGCTCCGGGCTGTACAGCAGGGTTTCCGGTGCGGCAAAGCCGGGGGCAACATGGTCCACCATCTTGATGAACTCAATAATGCTCACCATGGCGCGGTACGGCATGGCGGCGGTAATGTCGCCCGCAACGGCATCTTTCAGGGTAGGGCGCACATTGGAATGTGCCAGCTCCTTGGCCCAAGTGCGCTTGCCGTCCAGAATATCACCGTAGCGCTGTACCAGAATGTGCCCGGCACCAGCATGTTGGTCAGTTCGCCAACCTTCTGGGCATAGGCAATGGGCTGGTTGAACGGCTCGGTAAAGTTGTGGCTGACCAGAATGGCCAGGTTGGTGTTGCCGGATTTCAGATCCTTGTAGCTGTGACCGTTGACGACCGCCAGGTCATTGTCATAGTTTTCCTGCGCGACAAAGCCGCCGGGGTTCTGGCAGAAGGTGCGGACCTTGTTCTTCCACGGGTTGGGGTAACCGATCAGCTTGCCTTCGTACAGAACCTTGTTGATGGTCTCCATGATCTCGTTGCGGCACTCCACACGCACACCAATGTCAACGGTGCCGGGCTTGTGGGCAATGTTGTGCTCGGCGCACAGCTTTTCCAGCCAATCTGCACCGCGGCGGCCGGTGGCAATCACAACCTGGTCGGCGCGCAGCTCGCGGCGCTCACCCTTTTCGGTGATCACAACGCCCTTGCACTCGCTGCCTTCCAGCAGAATGTTGTCACATTCGATGTTGAACAGCATCTCCACACCGCGGGCCAGCAAATAGTTCTGGATGTTCAGGTACAGCTGCTGGGCTTTTTCGGTTCCAAGGTGGCGGATGGGGCAGTCCACCAGCTGCAGGCCGGCCTGGATGGCGCGCTTGCGGATCTCCTTGATCTCGCTGCCCTCGTAAATACCTTCCACATGCGGGTCAGCGCCAAATTCCAGATAGATCTTGTCAGTGTAGTTGATCAGCTCCTGGGCAAAATCCTCACCGATCAGCTCCGGCAGCTCGCCGCCAACCTGATAGGAGAGGGACAGCTTGCCGTCCGAGAACGCACCGGCACCGGAAAAGCCGGTGGTGATGGCGCAGGTGGGCTTGCAGTTCACGCAGTGGCCGGTTTTATCTTTGGGGCAGTGGCGCTTTTCTACCGGTTTGCCCTTTTCAATCAGGCAGATGCGCGGGCCGGTAGTTTTGCTGCTTTTGCGCAGCAGTTCCAGTGCGGTAAAAATACCGGCCGGGCCGGCGCCAACGATAATCAGATCATAATTGTTCATGTAGGGTAATTGCTCCTTAAATTTACAAATAAGCGCCGTTTCAGCGCAGGGTAACATCAGGTTGCGGCATCCGCTGTGGGCTCTTGGTCGGGTTCCGGTGGTTCGGTGGTCAGCTCCGGAGCTGGCACATCGGGCAGGTCCGTTTTCGGCAGATTCTTCTGCAGCGGGTTCAGCCGGGGCAGGGGAGGGGGCTTCGGGGGATGGCTCCGGTGCGGCAGCGGTTTCCATTTCCGCTTGCAGCATCCAGCCTGTCCAGCGCATGGAACTCCATCGCAATATAAATGGTGCAGCACAGGTTCAAAATGCCCTCTGCCAGTAAAAAAATGCCGGACAGCAGCAAAAGATCCACGTTGCGGTTGTTCAGCAGCTGAGAACACGCCAGCAATGCCCCGCACAACAGCGAAACAATGCTGAGCAGCAGCACCACCCACCACTTTTGCCCCTTGCGCTTGGCAAGGGCAAAGGAAGACTGTGCGCGCACCACGCCATCCACCAGCAGCATCAGGCCAAACAGCAGCGGCAACAGCCATTCAAAGGTCATGGCGCTTTGTACGGTACACAATAGTGCCACATGCCCAGCGCAATGGTGGGCAGGCTGAGCAGCAGGCTGACGGCGGCTCGGATGCTGCCGTTATCTTTCTTAAAATAACCGTACAGGCTTTGCAGCCCGCACAAAACCACCAACAAGCCCAGCGCAATGCAGAACACATCGGCAACCGCCTGCGGGGCAAGCAGCAACAGCAGGCCAAGCAGAATGTACAGCACACTGAACACCAGCATGCCCGGTTTGATATGGCGCAGCATACAAACCCCTCCTTATACAGCGGCAGCCGTTTTCTGGCCGGCTTCCATTGGCAGCAAAATGTCGCGGTGGCACTTGCGCATAAACACAGCGCACAGCGTAACGGCAACCAGCTCTGCAATGGGAAAGCAAACCACACGGCGTTTACATTACCGGTGTGGCTCAGCAGCCAGGCGGCAGGCACCAGCACAACCAGCTGGCGGATCACCGAAACCAACAGCGCCAGCGTGCCGCGCCCCAGCGCCTGGAACGCGGAGGAAGAAATTACGTTGAAACCTGCCATCGGAAAATGGATGGCAATAATGCGCAAGGCCAGAATACCCATGGCCAGCATGGTGGGGCTGGCGTTGAACACACCCAGCAGCACATGTGGGAAAACTTCGGCCAGAATCAGGCCGCACAGCATAATGCACTCGGCAAAGAAGACAGCCAGTTTGATGGTTTGGGTAATGCGCTTGGGCTGGCGGGCACCGTAATTGTAGCCGATAATGGGCACCATGCCGTTGTTAATGCCAAAAATAGGCATGAATACAAAGCTTTGCAGCTTGAAGTAAACACCAAACACCGCAACGGCGGTGCTGGAAAAGGCAATCAGGATGTTGTTCATCGCAAAGGTCATCACGCTGCCAATGGCGTTCATGGCAATGGAGGGGATGCCCACCGCGTAAATGCGCTTGATGGTGGACCCCGCCGGGCGGAAGCCTTTCAGCGTTAGGTTGATGTCCTTATTGCACAGCAGGTTCATCGTCAGCCCGGCAGCTGCGCCGATCCACTGCCCGGCTACGGTAGCCACAGCAGCACCGGCTGCTTCCATGCGGGGCACGCCGAACAGACCGAAGATGAAGATGGGATCCAGCGCAATGTTGACCAAAGCGCCAATCAGCTGGCTGGCCATGGCGAACGCACTGCGCCCGGTGGCGACCAGCAGTTTTCCAGCATGCACTGCAGGAACAAGCCCATGCACCATAACGTGCAGATGGAAAGATAATCGGCACCGTACTGCATGATCTGGGCATCGGTGGTCTGGGACGCAATGAACGCCCGCGCGCCCAAAATGCCGAACACCAGAAACGCGATGCCGCCGCAGAACGCTAAGAACAGGCCGTTCATCGCCGCGCGGCTGGCCTCGGCCCGGTTGCCCTCACCCAAACAGCGGGAAAGATAGGCGTTTACACCAACAGCAGTGCCACGGCAAAGGCAATCATCAGGTTCTGGATGGGGAACGCCAGCGAAACGGCGGAAAGCGCCGCTTCGTTCACACGACTGACAAAGATGCTGTCCACAATGTTATAAAGTGCCTGAACCAGCATCGAAATCATCATAGGTACGGAACACGAAAGGAGCAGCGGGCCTATCGGCGCGCTGCCCATTCGGGATGCAGAGTATTTCTGTACAGAATCACTCATTCCTGATTAGCTGCCTCCATTGCTTTTGCAGCCTGAACAATCAGCTGGGCACAGGCATCCTGGCCAATTGCTGCATTCAGGCAAAGATCATAGTTTTTCGCTTCGCCCCAGCGGTTTTCAGTATAGTAGTTGTAATAGCTCGCGCGGGCGCGGTCATGCTTGGCCAGATGGGTCTCCCATAGGCGATCGGGCATATCCTTGGCATCGGGGCGCACTTTGGCGTTGGCCACGCGGATATCAATGGGGGCAAACACAAAGGTGCGCAGCACATTGGGGCGGTCGCGCAGAACATAGTCACCACAACGGCCCAAAATCACACAGGAGCCCTGGGAAGCAACTTCCTTGATGACATTGGACTGCAAAATGTACACCTGGTCCGCCAGGGGCATGGTGTTGCCCATCATGTAAAGGCTGTAGATCAGGCTGCCGCTGCGCTGGGTCTCGCTGGCGGCAATGGCTTCTTCCGTCAGGCCGCTCTTTTTTGCGGCGATGGTGATCAGCTCCTTGTTATACAGGGGAATCCCCAAAAGATCAGCAACTTTCTGGGCAATCTCGCTGCCGCCGGATGCATATTCACGCGCCATCGTAATAACCAGGGGTTCCTTCATTGTCTCCACCTCACAAATAATAATAGTGATGGACATAATAGTCCTACTATAATAAGTATAAGCGCTGGTGGGACAAAACGCAAGAGCAAGGTTAAACAAAACAAAACGGTGCCGTTGGGGCAAACTGCATAGCAAAACCGGGCAGTATTTTTGCCCGCTTTGTGCATAAATCCAATCTGTCCGCGCAACACTAATGGCATACACAACACGAACGGTGCGGTTAAAAATTCCGGGCGGCAGGTTTTGCGCCCGGTGTTTCGGCCGTACGGCAAGCAAAGGACGGGGGAAGATGAACAGCATTAAAGCATTTTTGAAGGCAAAAGGGTTATATCTTGTCTGCCTTGCGCTGGTGTTTGCGGCAACCATTACCGGAATTGCCGCCATCCGCAGCGTGGTGCGCGGGGTCGAGGACCTGACCCGCATCCAAAAGCAGACCCTGGAGGAGGGAACAGACGTATGGGATTCACCGGATGCCGCCGTAAACCAGCCGCACAGGATGTGCCTGTGGCGACAGCGCAGCCATCGCCCGCGCCGTCAGCTGCGGGATCTGCATCGTCATCCTTGCAGCAGGGGGCTGGGCAGTCTGGCAGCGCCTCCGGCGGGACTGGCAGCTCTGCTGCTTCGTCCGCGCAGCAGGGAACCTTGCCGCACGCTGGCTGGAACGGTAAAGTCAGCCAGGCGTTCAGCGGGAATACGCTGGTGTATAACCCCACCCTGGGGGACTGGCGCACCCACAACGGCACGGACTATACCGCCGAACAGGTAACGGCGGTGGCCGCCGGTACCGTGACCGCCATTGCGGATGACGCTCTGTGGGGCCGCGTGGTGGAAGTGACCGACGCGCAGGATCGTGTGTGGCGCTACTGCGGGCTGGAAGAAGTTGCCGTGACCCAGCGCGAAAAAGTAACCGCCGGGACCCGCCTTGGCACCACAGGCAACGTGCCCGCCGAAGCCAGCAGGGCAGCACCTGCACCTGGAATGCCGCAAAGCCGGCGCCTGCCTGGACCCGGAAAAGAATTAACACAGGCAATGCCGCTGCACCGTGGATGGTGCGGCGGCATTGCTCTGCCATAAATTCGGACAAGCTCTTAAAAAATATCCTGCTTGCCAGCAAATTACGTTGACAAATACACGAAACATGTGTATTCTTATGGTAAAGATATCTTACCATGTCTTATTTTATAAATTTTCTTACAACTCATTCCATACAGAAAGGAGCCCGCCATGACACGCCAGCGTGCCTTGATTTTGGAAATTTTACAGCACAGCCCCAAACACCTGACGGCGGACGAAATTTTTGCCATTGCCAGGGAGAAGATGCCCGGCATTGCCCGCGGCACCGTGTACCGCAACTTAAAGCTGATGGAACAGGCCAGGGAAATTGCCCGACTGGAAATGCCGGATGGCCCCGACCGGTTTGATAAAACCTCCAACCCGCACGGCCATTTGTACTGTGATTGTTGCGGCAGCCTGCAGGACCTGCCGGTGATCGGCCTGGTGCGCGAAATTGAAAATGCCATTGGAACCGAAGTGCGTTCCTACCAGCTGACCATCCATTACATCTGCCCTGAATGCCGCGAAAAACAGGCTGAACTTTAACAGCGGAGAAATACGCCACAAACTGTGCTTCCCTGATTATATTTAGGGAGCACAGTTTTTTATTTTGTCATCATGCTCCGAAGCGTCAAAAAGGCTGTCGGACAGCCCTGCAGATGAGCAGGGCGGGCGATACTTTATAAAATCAGGCATAGTATTGAATATTAATATGTAAATGGTGCGGGAACATAGGGATACTCTGCTGCCGGGTTGAGCATATGAAATGCGGGTACAGCACTGTGACATGGCGTTGCAGGAAAAATGCAACCGGAATGGGCGTAACATACAAAAACAGAACACAAAGATGTTGCAATATGTCAAACACGTACAAAATTCTGCAACTATTTTAGTCAAAATGCGCCTTGCTTTTCCTCCGGTTTTGCTATACCATAAAAACAATGAGCGGGAGCGAAAGTAGCATCCCGACATATAAAGAAGGAGAACCATTATGAAAAAAACATTAGCATTGACCTTGGCAGCTGCAATGACCTTGAGCCTGGCTGCCTGCGGCAGTAGTGCATCCAGTGCCTCCAGTGCCGCAACATCCACGGAAAGCACATCTACCGATACTTCGGCAGCTACCTCTACGGCTGCTGAAAGCGGTACCGTTGAAAATAAGGATAAGCCGCTGGTGTGGTTTAACCGTCAGCTTCCAACAGCACCACAGGCGAGCTGGATACGGAAGCACTGAACTTTAACGGCAATACTTATTATGTCGGTTTCGATGCCAACCAGGGTGCTGAACTGCAGGGAAGATGATCGCAGATACATTAAAGCACATGCTGACACCATCGACCGTAACGGCGATGGCGTTATCGGCTATGTTCTGGCAATCGGCGATATCGGCCATAATGACTCGATTGCCCGTACCCGTGGCGTTCGTAGCGCTTTGGGCACCGCAGTGGAAGGCAGCAGCGGCATTGTTTCTGATCCTGTCGGTACCAATGCGGATGGTTCCGCTACCCAGGTTCAGGACGGCACCATTGATGTGGATGGCACGACTTTCGCCGTTCGTGAGCTTGCTTCTCAGGAAATGAAGAATTCCGCCGGCGCTACCTGGGATGCCGGCACCGCCAGCAACGCCATCAGCGCCTGGGCTTCTTCTCTGGGAGATTCCATCGATATCGTTATTTCCAACAATGACGGCATGGGCATGGCAATGTTTAACTCCTGGTCGCAGGAAAATGGCGTTCCCACCTTTGGCTACGATGCAAACGCTGACGCAGTTGCTGCCATTGCCGACGGTTACGGCGGAACGATCAGCCAGCACGCTGACGTGCAGGCCTACCTGACCCTGCGCCTGCTGCGTAATGCGCTGGACGGCGTGGACATCAACACCGGTATTGCCACTCCGGATGCCGCAGGCAATGTCCTGAGCAGCGATGTTTACTATTACAATGAGGACGAGCGTTCCTACTATGCTTTGAACGTGGCAGTCACGGCAGACAACTACACGGACTTCACCGACTCTACCAAGCCGTATGGGCCTGTTTCCAACCAGCTGGATGCAACTACCAGCCCGGAAAAGAGCGTTTGGCTGGATATCTACAACTCCGCGGATAACTTCCTGAGCGCTACTTACCAGCCCCTGCTGGAGAAATATGATGATCTGCTGAACCTGAAGATTGACTACATCGGCGGCGACGGCCAGACCGAGGCCAACATCACCAACCGCCTGGGCAATCCCAGCGCATACGATGCCTTTGCCATCAATATGGTTAAGACCGATAACGCTGCTTCGTACACTTCTCTGCTGAACCAGTGATCCAACGGCAACAGCAATAACTGACAGTTAAGTAACGGCAACGCTATTAGGGAGAATGTATTTCTCCATAGGGGAGAATGAAGTTTTTCCTAATAGCGTTTTTTATGAAAACAGGTGAGCAGCCGTAGGGCAGTTTGCCAATTTGCAAGACGGGAGTGACGAGAATGGCAGAAGCGAAAGACGATATTGTCTTGTCAATTCGCGGTATGTGCAAGTCGTTTGGCCGCAACCGAGTACTTGATCATATCAATCTGGATGTAAAACGCGGTACAGTTATGGGACTTATGGGCGAAAACGGCGCCGGTAAGTCTACCATGATGAAATGTCTGTTCGGTACTTATCAAAAGGATGAGGGCAAGATTTTCCTCAATGGCAAGGAGATCAGTTTTTCCGGCCCGAAAGACGCACTGGAAAACGGAATTGCAATGGTGCATCAGGAACTGAACCAGTGCCTGGAGCGCAGTGTGATTGATAACCTGTTCCTGGGGCGGTACCCGGTCAACTCTATGGGCGTGGTTGACGAAGCAGATGAAGAAGAAAGCAGCCGATCTGTTCCGCAAGCTGGGCATGACTGTCAATCTGACCCAGCCCATGCGCAATATGTCGGTTTCGCAGCGGCAGATGTGTGAAATTGCCAAAGCCATCTCTTACAATGCCCAGGTCATCGTTCTGGATGAGCCGACTTCTTCGCTGACGGTGCAGGAAGTGAATAAACTCTTTGAGATGATGCGCATGCTGAAAGAACAGGGCATTGCGCTGATATACATCTCACATAAGATGGACGAAATTTTTGAAATTTGTGACCAGATTTCGGTTCTGCGTGACGGCAACCTGGTTATGACCAAGGACAGCAAGGACACCAACATGGGCGAGCTGATCACCGCCATGGTTGGCCGTTCGCTGGAAAGCCGCTTCCCGCCGGTGGACAATATCCCCGGGGATCCGATCTTGTCCATCCAGCATCTGTCCACCAAATATGCGCCTTATCTGCAGGATATCAGCTTTGATGTGCGCGAGGGCGAAATTTTTGGTCTGTATGGCCTGGTGGGCGCCGGACGTACAGAGCTGCTGGAAACCATTTTCGGCGTGCGTACCCGTGCGGCAGGGCGTGTGTATTTCCGCGACCACCTGATGAACTTCAACAATGCCCACGAAGCGATCGAGCATGGATTTGCCCTGATTACCGAGGAACGCAAAGCAAACGGCCTGTTCCTGAAGAGCGATTTGACATTCAATACTACCATTGCAAACCTGGACCAGTACAAAGGTGGCCTTGGGCTGTCAATGCCCAAAATGGTAAAAGCCACAAGCAAGGAGATCAAGGTCATGCACACCAAGTGCATGGGACCTGACGATATGATCACCAGTTTGTCTGGCGGCAACCAGCAAAAGGTCATTTTTGGCAAATGGCTGGAACGCGAACCCCAGGTCTTTATGATGGATGAACCTACGCGCGGTATAGACGTTGGCGCAAAGTACGAAATCTATGAGCTGATCATCAAGATGGCCAAACAGGGAAAGACGGTTATTGTTGTTTCCTCTGAAATGCCTGAGATTCTGGGTATCACCAACCGGATCGGCGTTATGTCCAACGGACATCTTTCCGGCATTGTGAATACCAAGGAAACAAATCAGGAAGAGCTTTTGAGACTCAGCGCAAAATACCTGTAATGGGGGATAATGATCTATGGCAACTGCAACACAAACTTCAAAAATTCTTTCGGCGGAGCAGGAAGCCAAGCTTCGCCAGCCAATCGATGAATATGTTGGGAAAATCCAGGCGCAGATCGATGAACTTCGTACTGACGGTACTGAAAAAGCTGTCAATATCCAGAATGAGCTGGATAACCTGAAGCGCGACCGCATCTATACCGCGCAGGAAAAAACGGAACGTGAGACCAAACTGAAGCTGAATTGGCAGCGGCCAAGGCAGTTGAAGAAAAAAACAAGGGCCAGATCAACAAGTTGATCGCTGATGCCGAAGCCTATTTGAAAGCCCATTATGACAGCGACTATTACCAGGCGGTGGTGGCCAGCTGCAAGCAGGAAAAGGTACAAGCCCAGCAGAAATATCAGGCAGCTGTAGAACAGCTGAAAAAGGAACACGAGACGGCGCTTTCCAAGCTGAGCAATCAGCAGGAAATCAAGGACGAAAAGTATGTCCACAAGAACCGCCTGTTCGACGCCAAAATGCAGTTGGATAAGGACTGCCAGGCAATCAAGGACCGCCGGCATGCTGCGTTTGATTACAAATATCACCTGATCGATATGCTGCGCCTGTCCAAGTTTACGGTTGGCGAGTCTCTGGCGCAAAAGTGGGAAAACTACAAGTACACATTTAATCGCCGTGACTTTTTGCTGCGCAACGGTCTGTACATTGCAATCGTTATCATCTTTATTATACTGTGCCTGATTGCCCAGTTCGGCAAGAAAGTGCCGCTGCTTACCGTCAACAATATTTTGAACATTCTGCAGCAGGCTTCGCCGCGCATGTTCCTGGCTTTGGGCGTTGCCGGGCTGATCCTGCTGGCTGGCACGGACCTGTCCATTGGCCGTATGGTTGGTATGGGCATGACTGCCGCTACTATCATTATGCACAAGGGAATCAACACCGGTGCGGTTTTTGGCCATGTGTTTGATTTTACCGGACTGCCGGTCGTTGCCCGCGTTATTTTGGCGCTGATTGTCTGCATTGTCCTGTGCACAGTCTTTACCACCATCGCAGGTTTCTTTACAGCCAAGTTCAAAATGCACCCATTCATTTCTACGATGGCGAACATGCTGGTCATTTTTGGCTTGGTCACCTATTCAACCAAGGGTGTTTCCTTTGGCGGTATCGAAGGCAACATCCCCAGCATGATCATCCCCAAGATTGGCGGTTTCCCCACCATTATCCTGTGGGCTATCGCAGCTGTGATCATTGTGTGGTTCATCTGGAACAAGACGACCTTTGGTAAAAACCTGTTCGCAGTCGGTGGCAACGCCGAAGCTGCTGCTGTTTCCGGCATCTCGGTATTCCGCGTTACGGTAGGCGCGTTTATTCTGGCAGGCATTCTGTATGGCTTCGGCTCCTGGCTGGAATGCATCCGTATGGTGGGCTCCGGCTCCGCTGCATATGGTCAGGGCTGGGAAATGGACGCCATCGCGGCCTGCGTTGTGGGCGGCGTTTCTTTCACCGGCGGTATCGGCAAGATTTCCGGCGTGGTTGTCGGTGTGTTCATCTTCACCGCGTTGACTTACTCTCTGACCACTTTGGGTATTGATACGAACCTGCAGTTCGTGTTCTCCGGCATCATCATTCTGGTTGCTGTTATGCTGGACTGCCTCAAGTACGTTCAGAAGAAATAATCTATACCGGCTGTACGGCAAAAATTCGGCTGTGTTTATAAAAAACAGGCTGAATTTCCGGCGCTCCGGTGCCTCCCGGCATAAACCGCAGCGTATCATCAGATAACACAAAAGCATGTGCATGACAAAACAAATCGAAAATTTTGGGTTTTCGAGGAGGGCGGGTGCACATGCTTTTATTTTTGACCCGCAAAATCTTTGCCGTATCCCCAAAAACGCTGCCTGTATGCAAGGCATTTGCCTTTACCCGGAGGTATGGTATAATTTGAGAAAAAAACCGGAAGGGAGGAGAGAGATGTGATCTATCTTTCGGAATTTTATTTTCCCAGCCAAAACAGCGAGGCTAACTACCTTGCCGAGTCGCCGCGGGCCAAAATGACCTGCTATGATTCTTTCTACCCCTTTGGCCTGTTTGCGGGCCGGGGCTTGAAAGCACTGGACCTGGCGGATGTGACCATTTTGTACGGCGGCAACGGCTCCGGCAAAACCACAGCGCTCAACGTGATGGCGGACGCTTTGCGCCTGCAGCGCGGGGCACAGTATAACCGCAGTGATTTCTTCCCGGATTATGTCTCCCTGTGCCAGTTCCACACCCTGCACGCCATCCCGGCGAGCAGCCTGATTTTGACCAGCGACGATGTGTTTGACTATATGTTGGATGTGCGCGCCATCAACGATAACATTGATACCCGCCGCGGCAGCCTGTTTGATGAATACACCGAGGCCCGCACCGCCAAATTCCAGATGCACAGCATGGAGGATTATGACCGGCTCAAGCAGGTCAGCGCGGCACGGCGCTATTCCAAATCTCAGGTGGCGCGCAAAACTTTGTCTCCCAACATCCGCACCCACTCCAACGGCGAAAGCGCCTTTTTGATGTTCCAGGAAAAACTGCGCGGGGATGCCCTTTATCTGTTGGATGAACCGGAAAACAGCCTTTCCGCCGTGCGGCAGATCGCTTTGGCGGATTTTTTGGCAGATTCGGCCCGGTTTTACGGCTGCCAGTTTGTGCTGGCCACCCATTCGCCGTTTTTGCTGGCAATCCCCGGTGCCCGCATTTATGATCTGGACAGTGACCCGGTGCGCACCCGCCGCTGGACCGAACTGGAAAGCGTGCGGGATACCTTTGAGTTTTTCCAACAGCACAAGGAGGAGTTTTGATGGCGGAACGCCGATTTTATCAAGGGGAGACCTTTGCCAATTATGCCCCCGGCGAGCTGCTGGAAAACGCCGAGTTCGAGGACTGTGTGTTTGACCACTGCCGCTGGCTGGGCACGCGGGTGCAGAACTGCCGCTTCAACGCCTGTACCTTTGACCACTGCAATTTTTCCGGCGTGGTGTTCAGCTTTACCACCATGAAAGATGCCTGGCTGCTGAACAGTGCGTTCCGCTCCATGGCGTGGGGCGGGCTGCAGGGCAAAAGCGGGGTGTTCCAGCCGTTTGGCAAAATCAAAAACTGCGCGTTCCGCTACAATGATTTTTCTGGCATGGCACTGAACGGCTTTGACTGGACCGGGGCGGAACTGCAACAATGCACCTTTGATGATACCCGCCTTGCCGGGGCCAGCTTTTACGGCGTGCGGCTGGGCAGAACCCGGTTCACCCGCTGCGATTTGCAAAAAGCCGACCTGCGCACCGCCGAAGAATACGCCATTGATTTGGAGACCAACAAGTTGAAAGGCGCAAGGTTCAGCTTTCCTGATGTGGTAAGGTTACTGGATGGAACGGGGATTGTGATCGAGTGAGGCGCTTAAAACGACCCAACGTAAGGTGCTTTGATGAAAACCCAAATAGGAAATTGGCTTCCCTCTGAGGGGGGGCCTATGCAGCGCGTAGTAATGAAATTGTAAAAAGCGGGCCTGATATACGGGACGATGCAAGCAGCGGCCCCTACAAATCAGGTTTTAGGGCCATCATGAACCTGCAATGTGCAATAAGGCAAATCTGCGGCGGAGGGAGCACCCATCTCCGGCTGGCCTCTGAAATGCTCTGTGAGGAACGGTCAAGACCGTTCCCCACGGGACGTTCTCTTTAGGCAATACCGCATAATTCTAAGTGCCGCAGCCGCCGGAGCGGTGCTTAAGCCGTCAGGTGGGAATTGTGCGGTATTGCCTTTATAATGCACTACCACCATTTAACCTGCCTCTTACCCGTTTGAACGCCCATTGTGCGCCCGCTAACCTGACGGGATAACGATTTTTAGAAAATGATAAACCGGGTAAAAAAACCAAAAACTCGCCCTGAATTTTTACAATTCGAAAATGGGGAAAATGTTGTGGAATTTTTTGGCGTGTGGTATAATAAATGAAATTGCGGTTTATGGTTGATTTTTCGGCCCGGCCGCATTTGATTAAAAAAGCAACGCGCGGCCGAACAGCTGCCGGGTGCAGCCGGAAAATCCCCGGGTACGCCCATTTATAAGGAGGAACGAACGGAACATGCAGAAGAAAAAAATCACCGCATTCCTGCTGGCGCTGGCAATGGTGTCCGCTATGGCACTGCCCGTTTTTGCACAGGAGCCGAACCCGCAGGCTGAAACCGCTGCAAGCATTGCAGTGGTGGAAACTGCTACCCCGGAAACCGCAGCCACCGAGGAACCGAAAGTTGACGCTGAACCGGCAGAGGACAACGTGAAAGAGGACGCCGCTACCTATGATGCACCGCCGGAGAACGGCTGGTATCAGGAATACCCCGGCGGCCCCTGGTATTGGTACGAAAACGGCGTGCGCCAGGGCACCACTGGCCGCGGCAAGGAAATCTATGATCCCAAGAGCGATGCCTGGTACTGGTGGATGCTGTTCAGGGCGGCGCTATGACCACCAATAAGGACGTCTATCAGGACTCCAACGGCGGCAAGTGGGTGCGTTACGATGCCAACGGCCATATGGTCAAAGGCTGGGATACCAACGAGAAGGGTACTTACTACTTCGATCTCGTGACCGGTGCTATGGTAAAGGGGATGTGTACGATAGACGGCATTCCCTGCGCATTTGATACCACCACAGGCATTGGCTGGATAAGCAGTGGGTCAACATCAACGGCGGCAAGTTCTGGTACGAAGGCGGCAAGCGCCAGGGCACCACTGGCCGCGGCAAGGAAATCTATGACCCCGCTTCCGATGCCTGGTACTGGCTGGATTCCGTCAATAACGGCGCAATGGCTGTCAGCAAGGATGTCTATCAGGACTCCAACGGCGGCAAGTGGGTTCGCTATGATGCCAACGGCCATATGATCAAGGGCTGGGATACCAACTCTCAGGGTACTTATTACTTTGACCTCATCACCGGCGCTATGGCAAAGGGCACCGTTGTGATCGACGGCATTACCTGCGTGTTTGATTACAACACCGGCATTCTGCAGTCCACCAACGTGGATGTGACCAAGTACCGCGAGATCAAGCGCACCAACTACTATGCTGACGGCAGCGTGATGAATACCTTGACCACCGATTACGATGCACAGGCCGCCTGCTGAAAGAGCAGCGCCGCGATAAGTCCGGCAACCTGCAGGTTCAGGACGACTTCTATTATGAATACAACGGCATGCTGACCAAGCATACCCACCGCGAGTACGGCAACGACAACTACTCTTACGAGTATCGCTATGAGTATGATAAGAGCAACCGTTTTGCCAAGATCTCCGTTTACCGCTACAATGGCGGCTGGTACCTGTACAGCTACTGGACTGCCAAAGAGTGGGACAGCCTGGGCAGCGTTTCCAAGTTCTGGGAATACAACGGCCAGAACAAAGTTACCTGCATCGTCAACCTGACCAGCAGCGGCAGCCGTAACCGTTACACCAAGATGACCATTGTGAACAGCAGCAACCAGACCGTGCGTACTGACACCTGGAGCTATGACAGCAACGGCCACCTGCCGGCTGGACCAACAGCGGCAACTCCAACGGCTATTCTAACGTGCTCAGACTCTCCAGCGATAACAATATTGGCGCTGGCAACCCGCTGTTCGACCGTCATTGCGGCAAATTGTCACCGATGACAAGATCACCAGCGCTTCCATCAAGTTCCAGAACGATGAAGTTGTCGAGATCCGCCAGAACAACCAGCGCATCTCTTACACCAACCAGGAAAGCATGGGTATGAACAGCAGCAACAATCTGACCCGTACCTTTGCTACCTACACTGATGGCGGCAACTTCCGTTACCGCACCCTGGTTGAGTACTTCAAGTACAAGAACTAAGGCAACACCGCACAATTCCCACCTGACGGCTTAAGCACCGCTCCGGCGGCTGCGGCACGGCATCTGCGTTGCCAAAATGCTCGATAATACACAAAGCATTATCTGCGCCTTTGGCTTAGCATCTGCCGCACCTCGCTCGCCGTATCGGCACTTAGAATTATGCGGTATTGCCCAAAGCCGGAACCATCAAGTAAGAAAAAGCGGAAGAACCAGTGCGATGACCCCAAATAC
>ENA-OQAA01000681-OQAA01000681.1-human-gut-metagenome-genome-assembly--contig:-NODE-681-length-21671-cov-1.921788_pt1 | contig 21671 bp, 31 predicted proteins | sample MGYA00242489_ERZ504515 | MGnify/ENA primary metagenome ERZ504515 (study PRJEB26092, sample SAMD00036237) | human gut metagenome | host: Homo sapiens | study: EMG produced TPA metagenomics assembly of... | reverse complement strand
ATCTTGTAATTAGCCATACGTACGGTCACAATCGGACTCTCTTTCAAATAAGGTTGCAACTTCTCCCGAATAAGGTCTTCAGCCTGATTCTTAGTCAAACCACCAACTTGAAGACGCCCAATGACAGGAAAATCTATTTCACCTTTATTATTCACAAGATATTGCTGCAAAGTGGGCTGCGTAGTAGTATTGATATTGGTCAAGGCAGCATTCAACGGTGTCTGTACTGTCAAATTGAATGGAGCAGCAGCCTGAGGGTCAGTAGTATTCACGGTGATACTCAGCAAATCTTTCGGCATGATTTCAGCATCATAAAGAGGAAGAGAATTACTGCCACTATTCACAACTTCAGGTTCTGCATGTAAGGAACACTCTTATAAGAAGTACAGCCTGCCAGTGCCAAAGGAATAGCCAATACTAAGAGAAATTTTCTGATTTTCATATTTGTTACTTGTTTTTTAGCAAGAATAATGATGTTATAAAAATAAGTCTCTATTTCCCGAATAAAGCAGTGCAAAGAAACTTTTCGGTTTTTCCGGTTCAGAACCAATACCTCATATTTGCGACATGAGATCCTTCATAGGTAAGTTTACGGTTAATCATCTCGTAGATCATTCCCCAGTCGGGAAGACCGCCAAGATTACGATCGTCAATAAATACATCCGCTTTCAACTTGCGGGAAAAATGGTTATTCAAGTTCTTCTCCTCTTCCGGATAGTCACGGTTGACGGCATAAAACTCAAGACCACGCTCACGACAAAAAGCAACCGCCTCGTCCAAAAGCTTACCCTCACGGACACTCCAGAGGATAAGCTTATGGCGTTCGGAACTCAGTTTTTTTAGGGTATCGATGGCGAAAGGAATCTCACGACCGATAGAGGGATAACGATGCTCGACTATGGTACCATCAAAATCTACTGCTATAACCAAAATAAAACAGATTGTGTTAAATTAAATATCAAAGTATACTTGACAACAAGTCAGAAAAGTAAAAGGAAAAGCATATAAATCAGCCCGAACATCATCAAAAGCCAAAAAAGAAACAGAATTCTCATGCCATTCTTCTTACTCATTCGCATACACTTGTTCATCATTATTATATATCATCCGCTGACAAAAGTTCTGACAGCAAGCCTATATTGCAATAGAAACCGGGGACGGGAACGCCTGAGGTGATTTATTGATTTATATTTATGCGTAGAGTCCAGACGCTCCAAACAAAATCCCCGGTTATTTTTTACTCATCGACATATTCCCATGGATAGGGATTCTCTTCTATATTACGAAGTTCTTCAACAGCCTCAATCTGTTCGGATGTAAGAGAAGCCTGCCCCCATCCATCCACAATCTTACGGGCAGACTGCAACAAAGCTTCTTCATAAGTCTCACCATAACAATAGGTCAACAGCCTGACTTTGAGCAAGGAGTCCGGAAGCCGTTCCAAAACATCACAAGCACGTACAAGAATCTCTTGCTTTTTCTGCTCCTTATCACCATAATTGTATATAGTGGCATTGTAACCCATCAAAAGAGCCAAACACAAGTTGGCCTCTTCTTCGATATCGGAACTGCAGCAAAAAGAGAATCGGATTTTAAGAGAACATCTTTATTCTGACGGCAAAAGTCATCAGAATAAAGAGGCTCACCATCCATGCCGAGATACATTAAAGTATGGGCGGCATGCTGAAGCTCAACAGCACGAGAAAGTAAAGAATTCATTTTATAATTGAGATGATATTATTTTATAAACTTTAGATAGGATTTGGGCACTTTGACGCTTGCGACCAAAACGCCTTGATACGGATAACCACATAAGTTTTATTAGCTTCCGTAGCAACCTCACCTTCAATTCCACTGAAATCCCCCTTGACAACTTTCACTTTAGTTCCAATAGCAAAAGGTTCGTTATCAAAGTTAACCCCATCAGGATTCAAATCCATCACAAACATGAAGTCTTCCATCTGCTTATCAGGAACAACCAACATGGAATGAGTAAATAGATCCTTCATGTAGAAAAGCTGGACATTATAAACATTGGATATGTCGCAAGCTGTTTGTTTAGTAGCACAGATGAAGATTAAATTTCGAATAACAGGAACCTCACTACGTTTACGGCGATACTTCAGCTGTGATATCACAATTCGCGTGGGAAGATAATAGTCAAGATCCAGCTTCTCTTCGGACTTAAGCTATCTAAGGATTTTCGGACAGCAAACTCTTGCTTATCACGAGTGCGGGCAGCAAACCAATGTTTTGATTTTCAATCACTTGCAAAAAGAGAATCGAGGATTTTACTATAGTTTCGGGTGCGCTTCGCGGTTTGAACGAGACATATTCTCTTTCAAACCGTAACAAATAGATATTTCGACTTAATGCGTTATAAACGAAGATATTAAATTCAAAAAAGCGTTTTTTAATCGTTCGTTTAATGGGCAACATTATCATGCCTTTAAAATAAAAGTTTGAAAGGTATAAAAATGAAAGGATATTAAATATATATATCATTAGTATTATCGTATTGATTATTAGTAATATAAGTGACAAAATTCGAAATAATAGAAATATTTTTATTAAACATCTTGCACGTTCAAAAAATACCTCTTATCTTTGCGCCCATTAAACGAACGTTTTCTGGACACCCCCTATTTTTCGCTATACCATTCTAATTTACTGCATATTACATCTGTTCGAAAAGTATTTATTTCATTTTATTGTCTCTCCTCTATTCTGCACATCAACAATCCTTTTATCTTTGCGCCCCTATTTACAAATTAACTGTTTTTAATTAAATAATTTTTCAAAATGAGTAATTCAAAAAAAACGCTGCTAAAAGCGAAGAAACAGGGTTAGTAAAACCAAGTGAACAAAACAGACAATCCTCTGAACAAGCGGAAAATAAACCACACAGAGGCCGTCCTAAGGGTAAAAAAGTTAAAGGAATTAACAATAACCAGGAAAGCATGCTGGGAAATCTTTTGGATGAATACATCGAGGGTAATTTCTACGTTGGAAACAATGAAAAGATTCCACCCGAAAAACTCGAATTGGCCCCGCTTATAGAGCGCATAGCGGAAACCAAACTCTTCCTAAATAATGACGGAATCCCTATGTCAAAGAGTACTTAACCAAAATGGCAGAAAAAATGTGGCAAAAGGATAAAAGAGTACGACACAATGAAAAGCATAAGGAGAAATCACCCTACAGAAAAGACAGAAATTAAAAAGATACTGTCAAAACAGCAAGACCTACCTTTGCCCTCACGTTAACAAGACCAAGTCAGACCTCAATGAGATGCCGCTTCCTCTTATGCGAAGCGACATCTTTTTTTATGCTATGGCATGAGCTCGAAAACGTAACCAACATTATTATTAATTAAATATATCGTAAGATGAAAAGACACGAGTTCAAAAATCCGGTTCCAGTCCGTGAAAGAATGGCAGAAAAATGGAAAAAACGGTTCATGTTCGAAAAGGGGTATTCTGAGGAATGTGCAGAATACATGGCACAAAGATTGATCGACCTCATTGACCACATGCAGTATGCTATGCCCTTATTGCCTTTCACAAACAAGGCACAATCTTCAAAATGGTGAAAGCAACCCTCATACCCTATGAAAGTTTCTTTCACCGATTCTATGAAATGGAGCGCATAGAAAGTACTGTAGTTTACTGGGATGTAGAGTCACAGGCTTGGAGAAGTTTCCAGTTGGAGAATTTACTAGACTGGAGCCCGTCTGCTAAATCATTAATCACTTATCGTTTAATCACTAAGAAATGGCAATGAATTGTACAGGGGTACTGTATTTCCCCATAACTATAAGTCTACTCGAAGGAGTAGCAACAGAATTGATAGAAGCCCGGTTCGGGCTGAAAGGTGTAGCGGCATTCATAAAGCTACTCGGAAAAATTTATAAAGAAGAGGGGTATTACCTGGTGTGGAACAAAGAGCAATGCATGCTCTTTGCCCACAAATTAGGAAACGAATTATCGGATGAGGAAATGCAGGAAATCGTAGAACTTCTGATAGCGAAAGACATATTTGACCGGAAAATGTATGAGGAACATCAGGTATTGACATCCGTACACATACAGAAAGTATGGCTGGAAGCTACCAAACGCAGAAAACGGGACTTGACTCCCCTCCCTTACTTCCTTATGGAAACCAAAGTTCCTAAAAACGGGAAAGAAGAAAATGAGATACAGGATGTATTGTTTCCACCAGAAAATGCATGCAATTCCGAACAAAGTAAAGAAAAGCAAAAGTAAAGAAAAGGAAAACACTCCCCCTCTAACTCCCCAAGGGGAGGACGGAGGAGAAGGAACGGAGGCTCTTCTTTCGACATCCCGGGATATGCCTACAACAAGAAGACACACAATCTGGAAGGTTTGATGTTGGAGCTGCAACAACTTCATATCGTAGACCGAAATGAAATCAATGCCATTCTACGGCTATCCGACTACGGAAGACTAGGAGGGTATGTGTTTAAATAATCAGTAGTACACGATGGAGTACTGTACTGGCAAAAGGAAAATACGTCATCGCCGCACTAAGAAAAGAGAAAACCGGAAACGCTGATAATCAAGGCTAATATCAGCATTTGCCAAGGCTACACCCTTTGCCTCCTATAGCTACACCCTTTATGACAAAGGGCTACACCATACGGGCGAAAGGGTGTAGCCATCCTAAAGTACCCGTCAAAGCTTACAAAATATACATCAATGTATATTTTTGAAATAATCATATACAGGTAGTACACGAACCGTTTTATCCCCAATAATAAACTTGTCATACTGATTAAATGACAGCAATAATCCCTCAGGCAGATTAAAAAAGTTCAAGTGCAAATAATAGGTATTCCATTCTAAATGGATACTCCTTTCCATTCTGAATGGACAAAAAAATAGCGGCTGACCCACAAAAAGGAGTCAACCGCGAATATTAATATAAAAACGCTTTCTTGATTAGAGAGCACCTACTTCTTTCAATGCAGCGTTAGTTCCGTGAACAGCCTTAGCACTGGCAGCGAATTTTTCTTTTTCATCAGCAGTCAGTTCCAGTTCAACGATCTTTTCGATACCATTCTTGCCCAAGATAACGGGAACACCGATACAAAGATCAGATTCGCCATATTCGCCTTCCAGCAATACAGAGCAAGGAATCATCTTCTTCTGGTTGTGAATGATAGACTCAACTACATAAGCTCCTGCTGCACCCGGTGCATACCATGCAGAAGTACCCAGCAACTTAGTCAGTGTAGCACCACCTACCATAGTAGAAGCTACCACTTCGTTCAGTTTTTCTTCGCTCAACAGTGTGCTAACCGGTTGTCCTTTGTATGTAGCCAAACGAGCCAACGGAATCATAGTAGTATCACCATGACCGCCAATTACCATACCTTCTACTTCGTTTGCATTGCAACCCAAAGCTTGAGACAGGAAATATTTAAAACGAGAGCTGTCCAAAGCACCACCCATACCGATAACACGGTTCTTAGGCAGACCCAAAGATTTCAATGCCAGATAAGTCATTGTATCCATCGGATTAGAAATAACTACAAGGATAGCGTTGGGAGAATATTTCAATGCATTTTCAGCAACTGTTTTCACGATACCGGCATTCACACCGATCAACTCTTCACGAGTCATGCCCGGCTTACGGGGAATACCTGATGTGATAACAATAACGTCAGAATTTGCAGTCTTCTCATAATCGTTGGTGCAGCCTACAATAGTGGTATCAAAACCCAACAATTGAGCTGTCTGCATCATATCCATTGCCTTACCTTCTGAAACGCCTTCTTTAACATCCAGCATTACCACTTCGTCAGCCACTTCATTAAAGGCTAACACATTAGCGCATGTAGCACCTACGTTACCTGCACCTACTACGGTTACTTTTGACATAATTTCTAAAGTTTTTTGTTTATTAGTGTTCTATAAAGTTGCTACAAAAATACAACGACATTCCTGATTAAAGAAATATTTCCGTAATAATTTTAGTTAAATGAAGAATTTGATTGGGGTTAGTGATTAGCGATTAGTGATTAATGATTATTTTTGCGGCGATTTACGATTATAGAGGGAAGCACCCGTCTGTCAATCACCAATCATTAACCACTAAACACTATCAAATGGCCAACAAGAAAAATACGCTTCAGGTTGTTGTCGGAAGCATTCTGATACTATTATTAATAGGTGTTACCGTATTGCTGATTTCAGAAAAACGCGCCAACAACGAGTTGGTGCAGGAATTCAACCTGGAAAAGGAAGACCTGGAAAACCAGTACACCGACTTCGCCAAGCAGTACGATGAATTGAAGCTCACCGTATCCAACGACTCCCTTTCCGTCCTTCTGGAGCAGGAACAACTGAAAACGCAGCGTCTGCTGGAAGAGCTCCGTACCGTAAAAAGTACCAATGCCACCGAAATACGCCGATTGAAGAAAGAACTGGCAACCCTGCGTAAAGTAATGATAGGCTATATCAACCAGATAGACTCCCTGAGCCGCCTCACTACCCACCAGAAAGAGGTGATAGCCGACGTTACCCGCAAATACAATGTCGCTTCGCAACAAATCAGCAGCCTTGCCGAAGAAAAGAAAAACCTGAATAAGAAAGTGACGCTTGCCGCCCAGCTCGATGCAACGAACATCAACATCTTTGCCGCCAACAAGCGGGGCAAGAAAGCCAAAAAGGTAAAAGACGTCGTCAAGCTGAAAATCAACTTTACAATTGTCAAGAACATAACTGCCGAAACAGGCGAACGCACCCTCTACGTCCGTATCACCAAACCGGACAACGGCGTATTGAGCAAAAGCGATTCCAATACATTCCCCTATGAAAACCGCGAACTGGTATATTCCATCAAGAAATATATAGAATATAACGGCGAGGAACAGAACGTAACGGTATATTGGGATGTCGAAGAGTTCCTGTACGCAGGAAGCTACCGTGTAGACATATTCTCGGACGGAACGCTTATCGGTTCACAGTCGTTCAATCTGGATTGATTCGAATTGATTCGGACAGAAGAACAAAAGAACAAATTTGAGGTGTGTCAAAACTAAAATTTGTTCTTTTGTTCTTTTCTCTGAAAAAGATTGTTTTCTGTTTCTTCCCCTCCCTTAAATCAAAAAATCCGCAATTTATTTTGTAATATCATTGAAACCCTATACATTTGCATCGTTGTTTATGCAATTATTGTTGCCTCATAAAACAATATTCCCACAACATTTACAATGTATAGATACAATGAAAAAGTTCTTCTGTTTCATCTACTTGACCTGCCTGATGCTGCCAACGAGCGCGCAGGGCATCCTGAGCCTGGATAGTTGCCGTGCACTGGCCGTAGCCAACAATAAGGAGCTGCTGATAAGCCGCGAGAAAATCAATGCGACGCACTACCGTAAAAAAGAAGCATTTACAAACTATCTGCCCAAGATTTCCGCTACCAGCGGATATATGCGCAACCAGAAAGAGTTTTCCTTATTGAACGATGCACAGAAAGGTGCGCTCGGCAGTGTAGGAACGCAGGTAAGCGGTGCGCTGCAAAACGGAATCCAGGGAATGATGACCCAATACCCGCAACTGGCACAGAACCCGCAATTCATGGCACTTGTGCAATCATTGGGCAATATAGACATTGCCACCCCGCTCAACGGATTGGGACAATCGCTCGTAGATGCTTTCCGCACCGACACACGCAATATGTATGCCGGGGCGCTGACGCTGACCCAACCCCTCTATATGGGCGGCAAGATACGCGCCTACAACAAGATAACCAGATATGCCGAAGAACTGGCACGCCAGCAGCACAACAGCGGAATGCAGGAAGTAATTCTGAGCACCGACCAGGCATACTGGCAAGTGGTGTCTCTCGCCAACAAGAAGAAACTGGCAGAAGGCTATCTCGAACTCCTGCAAAAACTGGAAAGCGACATAGACAAGATGATTGCCGAAGGAGTGGCGACCAAAGCGGACGGACTGTCGGTAAAAGTCAAAGTGAACGAAGCCGAAATGACACTGACAAAAGTAAACGACGGTTTGAGCTTTCCAGAATGTTGCTATGCCAACTATGCGGATTAGACCTTTCCACTCCCGTCACTCTGGCAGACGAGCAGGAAGACGACCTGCTCCCCACCCCGGCCGACAACAGCAGCATTGATATGAATAGTGTATATGCTACAAGACCGGAAGTGCGCAGCCTGGAACTCGCCGCACAAATCTATAAGCAGAAGGTGAACGTGACCCGTTCGGAATTCCTGCCGTCCGTAGCACTCATCGGAAACTATATGGCAACCAATCCGTCCGTATTCAACAGCTTCGAAAACAAGTTCAAGGGCATGTGGAACGTAGGCGTCATGGTCAGCATACCTGTCTGGCACTGGGGAGAAGGCATCTACAAGGTAAAAGCCGCCAAGTCCGAAGCGCGCATCAGCCGGTACCAACTGGACGATGCCAAAGAAAAGATAGAACTGCAGGTCAGCCAATCGGTTTTCAAGGTAAACGAGGCTGCCAAGAAACTTATCATGCGGAGAAGAACCTGGAAAAGGCTGATGAGAACCTGCGCTATGCCACTCTCGGATTCGAGGAAGGAGTTATCCCGGCAAGCAATGTATTGGAAGCCCACACCGCCTGGTTGTCCGCCCAATCGGAAAAGATAGATGCGCAGATAGACGTGAAGCTGACGGAAATCTATCTGAAGAAAGCAACGGGAAGTCTGAATATCGAGAATTAGAAACTGAAATCATAAATTACAATAATGGATACAAAATCACAAAACAGTAACATGTTGCTGGCATTCCTCACTCTGACGGGAGTAATCGCCATCGTTGCCCTCGTAGGTTTCTTCATGCTGCGCAAAGGGCCGGAAATCATACAAGGGCAGGCCGAAGTAACAGAATATCGCGTATCGAGCAAAGTACCGGGACGTATCCTGGAGTTCCGGGTGAAAGAGGGACAGAGCGTACAGGCGGGAGATACGCTTGCCATTCTCGAAGCACCGGATGTGCAGGCAAAACTGGAACAGGCCCGTGCTGCCGAAGCCGCCGCACAAGCCCAAAACGAAAAAGCCTTGAAAGCGCCCGCCAGGAACAGATACAGGCAGCTTATGAAATGTGGCAAAAAGCCGGGCAGGACTTGCCATTGCCGAAAAATCGTACAAACGCGTAAAGAACCTGCACGACCAGGGAGTGATGTCCGCCCAGAAACTGGACGAAGTTACCGCCCAGCGCGATGCCGCACAAGCCACTGAAAAAGCTGCACAAGCCCAGTACACTATGGCGAAGAACGGCGCGGAACGCGAGGACAAGGCTGCCGCAGCCGCCCTGGTAGAGCGTGCGAAAGGTGCTGTTGCCGAAGTGGAATCATACATCAGGAAACCTGCCTGATAGCGCAGACTGCCGGAGAGGTTTCCGAAATATTCCCCAAAACAGGCGAACTGGTAGGCACAGGCGCCCCCATCATGAACATTGCCGTTATGGACGATATGTGGGTCACTTTCAACGTGCGCGAGGATTTATTGCAGGGACTGGGCATGGGAACCGAATTTGAAGCTTTCATCCCCGCCCTCGACAGGAACATCCGCCTGAAAGTATACTACCTGAAAGACCTCGGCACATACGCCGCCTGGAAAGCTACCAAAACAACCGGACAGTTCGACTTAAAGACATTTGAAGTCAAGGCATCTCCACTGGAGAAGACAGAAGCCTGCGTCCGGGTATGAGCGTGATATTGAATAAGTGACAAGATTGCATAAGGTTGTAAAACAATAAGGTGACAGAGTGATAATGGAGAAGAAAAACAACAAATACATGGCCCTGCTGAATGTGATAAAACGCGAGTTGCGACGGCTCGTTTCGCGCCCGCTATACCTATTCTGCATGGTCATAGCACCTCTGTTCTGCTATATATTCTTCACAACGCTAATGGATTCCGGCTTGCCTACCGACATGCCCGTCGCGTGGTAGACCGGGACATGACCGCCACTTCACGCCAATTGGTGCGCAACCTGGATGCTTTTGAGCAAACCGCCGTCGTAGCCCGCTATCCCAATATTTCCGATGCACGCATCGCCATGCAGAAAGGAGAGATTTACGGCTTCTACTACATCCCCGAAGGAACAGCCGCCAAAGCACAGGCACAACGGCAGCCTAAAGTATCTTTCTACACCAACAATACGTTGCTCATAGCCGGTTCACTGCTCTTTAAAGACATGAAGATGATGAGCGAACTGGCATCGGGAGCCGCCGCACGCACCGCACTATACGCCAAAGGCGCAACGGAAGAGCAGGCAATGGCATTCCTGCAACCGATTGTCATCGATACCCATCCGCTGAACAATCCGTGGCTGAATTACTCCGTATACCTGTGCAACACTTTCGCTCCGGGCGTACTGATGCTGCTTATCTTTATGATAACCGTCTACTCCATCGGGGTGGAAATCAAGGACCGTACCGCCCGCGAATGGTTGCGCACGGGCAACGATTCCATCTGGATATCCCTTGCCGGAAAGCTGCTGCCGCATACAGCGTATTCTTCCTTATGGGAATCTTATACAACACATACCTGTACGGTTTCCTGCATTTCCCCTGCAACAGCGGGATACTGCCGATGCTGCTCGCCACGCTCTGCCTGGTGCTGGCATCGCAAGGTATGGGCATACTGATGATAGGTACTCTGCCCACCCTGCGTCTGGGGCTCAGCTTTGCTTCCCTATGGGGCGTACTGTCGTTCTCCATGTGCGGACTGTCATTTCCCGCCATGGCGATGCATCCCGTACTGCAAGGCCTGGCAAACCTGTTTCCCCTGCGCCATTACTTCCTTATCTACGCAGACCAGGCCCTGAACGGCTATCCCATGATTTACTCGTGGATGAACTATGTGGCACTGCTTGTTTTCATGATGCTTCCTTTCCTTGTGGCCCGCAGGCTGAAAGAAGCATTGATACACTATAAATACCTACCCTGATGAAACAGATTACCTTCAAACAGAAAGTAGTACAAGGCATATACGACCTGTTCTATGTATGGAAGCAGGAATTACGCAACCTCTTTCGCGACCAGGGTGTGCTGATATTCTTTGTACTCGTTCCGTTGACATATCCTTTGATATACTCGTTCATCTATACCAACGAAACAGTCCGTGAAGTGCCTGCCGTGGTGGTGGACAACTCGCGCAGTTCCTGAGCCGGGAATATCTGAGGAAAGTGGATGCCAGTCCCGAAACAAGCATCGTGCGCATTGCGCCGATATGGAAGAAGCCAGACTCATGCTGAAAGAGCGCAAGGCATACGGCATCATCTACATACCTTCCGGCTTCAGCGATGACATAGTCCGGGGCAAGCAAACGCAAGTCAGCATCTTCTGCGACATGAGCGGACTGCTCTATTACAAGGCATTGCTCACTGCCAACACCAACGTGTCGCTCGCCATGAATGCGGATATTAAAATGGAACGTGCCGGCAATACTACCGCCCGCCAGGATGAAATAACAGCCTACCCCATCGAGTATGAGGACATAGCCATCTTCAACCCCACCAACGGGTTTGCCGCCTTCCTGATACCTGCCGTACTCATACTGATTATACAGCAGACATTGCTGTTAGGTATCGGTCTGGCAGCCGGAACAGCCCGCGAGCAAAACCGGTTCAAAGAACTGATTCCTGACGACCCTCATTACAACGGAACACTCCGTATCGTCATGGGAAAAGGATTGAGTTATTTTATGGTCTACTCGCTGGTAGCCGTGTACATACTATGTGTAGTACCGCGCTTTTCAGCCTCAACCAGATAGCAATTCCCAGTGTGCTGGCTCTGTTTGCCCTGCCCTACCTGACAGCCTGCATCTTCTTTGCTATGACAGCATCCATTGCCATACGCAACCGGGAAACCTGTATGTTATTGTTTGTGTTCACTTCCGTACCGCTGTTGTTCCTCTCCGGCATCTCCTGGCCAGGCGCCGCAATGCCCGAATTCTGGAGGTATTTTTCCTATATCTTCCCTTCCACTTTCGGAATCAACGGCTATGTACGTATCAACAGCATGGGAGCCACCCTCAACGAAGTAGCTTTCGAGTATCAGGCCCTATGGATACAAACCGGAATTTACTTCCTCACCACCTGCCTCGTCTACCAGAGAAAGAGCGGTTAGCGATTAGTGTTATCACTAATCCCTAACCGCTAACCTATAGCATACCGGCACTGTGCTGTTGCCTACGCGATAGATGCCGAACTTGAAGTAGTAGCCGTCGTCGTCGTTGCGCCCTATCAGGATTTCTTCGTTATTCACAATATGCTCTTTAACGGTTTTCTTTTTGTCGGCATACTCCATCTGCACATCCAGCTTACCCGGTTTCACGATGGTTTCGGCTTCCTTGCGTAGGTGGTCCAGTCGATGTGAATGCGGAAAGTCACCCAGCAATCTTTGGGGAAGTCGGCAAAAGGCATTTTATAGGCTATCGTAGAAGCCTTGTATTCGGAAGTAACGGGCTTCATTATCGGAGTCTTTTCTGGATTGGCATTGCAACGGTCGTCTTTGTCGGTCAGCCAGCGGCGGTCCGAATTGGCCTTGATGTAGAACCAGCCGCCGGAAAATCCGAAAGCCAGCGGCGGATAACCACCCTGCTCTACCAGCCAGCCGTTTTTCTTTCCTGCCTTATAAACAGGATTTCCCTTTTTATCTTTCACCGGATTTCCCTGCTTATCCAACTTCGCCACCTTTTCATACCCGGTATTCTTCTTGAAGATAGTAGTCTTATCCAGCTCTATGAACTCGTCAACGGTCAGCTTCTTCACTTCACCCGCAGGAGTCTGCACAAGCGTGCGGTCGGGCATGCCGTGCCATTGGGCAAAAATGGTGGACACATTGCTGTCCAAATCAGACGGGATATATACGGAGAACTCATAGTCGCGCGAAGCCCCTTGCGGACAAATGCCTTTTCCGTGATGATATACGGTTTTCGTAATTTGCGCTTTCCGGTAAGCATCCGCCGGCAGTCCGTTAAAATCCGCCGAAGTGGCATAACAATAAGAAAGCTCGGCGCGGCCTTTGGTTTCTCCCTTGCCGTATCCCTCCAATGTATTGTCCTCCCGACGCAGTTCGAAACGGTAAGAAGCTTGCCGTTGAACAGACATGTAAAATCCCGCTGAATCGCGTGTTTCTTCTTTGCACCGACAGCCACCCAGCGACCGTCTATAATCTGGTCGATACGTGCAGAGTCTGCCTGAACATTCACCCGTTCGGTCAGGGGAACCAACGTTTCAGCGCCTTTGGTTTGTGCGGTCAGCGTTGCCATGCACCCCGCTGCCGTCACCATGCAGATAGCAAAAATGTTTTTCTTCATCCTTATTTGATATTAAACTTAAAAACGATGCGGCAAAAGTACGAAAGCTGCGCCTCACACCTATCCCCTATTTGTTTCGGAAAACCCTATATTTGTGCAAATACTCCACAAGATATAGAAATTCTGAAAGATATTAGTATCTTTGGTCCATCATAAATTTTACGGTTCAATAATGAGTATCCTGAAAAAGATAACAACCATCCTGTTTATTTTATGTATAACGGGAGTCTCTAACGCTTATCCGGAAGCTTGGGGACAGATAAACTTTTCTTATATATCCATTAACGACGGTCTGTCACAAAGCACGGTCTTCTCCATAGCGCAGGACAAGCTCGGCAATATGTGGTTCGCCACCTACGACGGCGTCAACAAGTACGACGGATACACATTTACCGTATATCAGCACGATGAAAACGACCCCAACAGCATCGCCAACGACATCTCCCGCATTGTTATGACCGACAGCAAGGGGCGTGTATGGATCGGCACCCGCGACGGTCTGTCGTATTATGACGAGGAAAAAGACAAGTTCCAGAACTTCTTCCTCGAAAAGAACGGCAAGCACCTGCAAGTCAACGGCATTGTGGAACTTTCGCCGGAGCAGCTACTTATCAGCACGCTCGAAGGACTGACTATGTTCGACATCCCCGCATCCCGTTTTGTAGACGACATATTCGGCACGGCAATGCACAAAATGGTTGCATCCGCCCTGTACAGGCATGACGACCAAATCTATATAGGCACACCGTCGGACGGTCTGTACTGCTATTCCATTCCGAAGAATACACTCGAAAAACTCGCTTACATTCCAGGCAGCAAGCAAATCCAAAGCATCCTGCAGCAATCTCCTACCGTATATGGGTAGCCACGGAAGGTTCCGGCCTTCTCCTTGTCAACCCCAAGACCCGGGAAGTCAAAACATACAGGCATTCCCCTTCCGACCCGCAATCCATCAGTTCCAACTATATCCGCTCACTGGCACTGGATTCACAAAACCGCTTGTGGATAGGAACTTTCAACGACCTCAACATCTACCATGAAGGCAACGACTCGTTCATGTCCTACAGCAGCAATCCCGTAGAAAGCGGCAGCCTGTCGCAACGCTCCGTACGCAGTATCTTCATGGACTCGCAAGGCGGCATGTGCTGGGAACGTATTTCGGCGGACTGAATTATTACCACCCCATCCGCAACCGCTTCAAGAACATAGAGCACATCCCGTTCAAGAACTCGCTGAGCGACAATGTTGCAAGCTGTATCGTCGAGGACAAACAGAAGAACCTTTGGATAGGAACCAACGACGGCGGCTTGAACCTCTACGTCCCCGGCGCTCAGAAGTTCATTCACTACGCATTGCAGGAAAGCCAGCGCGAAGACGGCTTAGGCTCCAACAACATCAAATCCGTATACGTGGACGAACCGAGAGGACTGGTATACATCGGCGCACATGCCGGCGGCCTGAGCATCCTGCATCGCAACAGCGGACGCATGGAAAACTTCAACCAGCTCAACAGCCCGTTAATCAATGAGAACGTATATGCCATCCTTCCCGACGGAGAGAACAATTTACTTTTAGGAACATTAAGCGCTCTGGTACACTTCAACCCGGAAAAACGGAGTTTTACCACCATCACTCAGGAAAATGACGGAACGCCAATCAACGTCCAGAAGATTACTACCCTATTCCGGGATTCCAAAAAGCGTCTCTGGATAGGCGGTGAGGAAGGCGTGTCCGTATTCAACCAGCATGGAACCTCCATACAGAAAGCGGACATTTTACCCGAATCCACCGCTACGAAAGCATTCACCAATTACATCTACGAGGCAAACAACGGTTTGGTCTGGATAGGTACACGCGAAGGATTCTATTGTTTCGATGAGAAAGCCAAGCAGATTAAACGGTATACCAAAGCCGACGGACTGCCCAACAACGTGGTTTACGGCATTCTCGAAGACTCTTACGGCCGCCTGTGGATGAGTACCAACCGGGGTATCTCATGCTTCAATCCGGAAACGGAGAAATTCCGCAACTTCACCGAAGCGGACGGATTGCAGAGCAATCAGTTCAACACCTCTTCCTGCTACCGCACTTCCGATGGCGAGATGTACTTCGGAGGCATAAACGGCCTTACCACATTCCGTCCGGAACTGTTGCAGGACAATCCCTATACCCCGCCGGTAGTAATCACCAAGCTACAGCTTTTCAACAAGACCGTCCGTCCCGACGATGAAACCGGCATTCTGAGCAAGAACATCAGCGACACGGAAAGCATCACGCTGAAATCCTGGCAGACAGCATTCTCCCTGGAGTTTGTCGTATCGAACTACATCTCCGGACAGCATAATACATTCGCCTACAAGTTAGACGGTTACGATAAAGAGTGGTACTACCTCACGGACAGGCATCCGGTGTCCTACTCCAACCTGCCGCAAGGTACTTATCACTTCATGGTGAAAGCCGCCAATAACGACGGCAAATGGAACACCACGCCTACCGTACTGGAAATCGTTATTCTGCCGTGTGGTACAAGACCTGGTGGGCTGTCATACTGTTCCTTGCCACTTTTGCCGGCTTTGTCACATTCGTATTCCGCTTCTTCTGGATGCGCAAGAAAATGGAAGCAGAGCTTGAAATCGAACGCCGCGACAAGGAACACCGCGAAGAAATCAACCAGATGAAGATGCGCTTCTTCATCAACATTTCGCATGAACTCCGTACACCGCTTACCTTAATCCTGGCACCGCTTCAAGAGGTCATCAGTAAAATCAACGACCGCTGGACCCGCAACCAACTGGAATACATCCAGCGGAATGCCAACCGCCTGCTGCATCTTGTCAACCAGCTTATGGACTACCGCCGGGCGGAACTCGGAGTTTTCGAACTGAAAATAAAGAAAGGCAATGCCTATCGCCTGATACGCGAGAACTTCCTGTATTATGACAAGCTGGCACGCCACAAAGAGATACACTACGCTTTCCACTCCGATTTGGAAGAAAAAGAGGAACTTTTCGACCCTAACTATCTGGAACTGATTGTCAACAATCTTTTGTCCAATGCTTTCAAATATACGGACAACGGAAAGAGTATCACCGTTACCCTGAAAGAGGAAAACAACTGGCTGATACTGCAAGTGAGCGACACCGGTGCCGGCATTCCTATCAATAAGCAGGGTAAAGTGTTCGAACGCTTCTATCAGATAGAAAGCCAGCATATAGGAAGCGGCATCGGACTGTCGCTGGTACAGCGTCTGGTCGATTTGCACCACGGACGCATCGAACTGGAGAGCGAAGAGGGCAAGGGAAGTACATTCTCCGTCTATCTGCCGCAAGACCTGGCCGTTTATAAGGCCACCGAGCTGGCAGACTCCAACACTTCCAAGGAAGAAGAGCAAGGTGTACTCCACCAACTCCAAAGAAATGTATTTCATCGATACGGAGAAAATGGAGAATGAAGCCATAGAGACGGGCGACAAGAAACGCGGAACCATCCTTATTGTGGAAGACAATCAGGAGATTCGCCATTATCTCAGCAGCGGTTTGGCTGCATTGTTCAACATACTGGAAGCCGGAAACGGTGAAGAAGCCTTGGAAAAACTGAAGAACCATGAGGCGGACATTATTATCACCGATGTCATGATGCCTGTAATGGACGGCATCAAACTATGTAAGAATATCAAACAGAATATTCGTACCTGCCACATTCCGGTTATCATCCTGTCTGCCAAACCGACATAAAAGACCAGTTGGAAGGCCTGCAAGTAGGTGCGGATGATTATATCTCCAAGCCTTTCTCCATCGCCGTCCTCACCTCCAAGATACAGAACATGATGCGTACCCGCCGCCACATGCTCGAGAAGTACGCCAAATCTTTGGAAGTGGAACCGGAGAAGATTACTTTCAATGCCATGGACGAAGAGTTGCTGAAACGCGCCGTAAGCATCGTAGAAGAAAACATTGATAATTTTGAGTTCTCTACCGATGAATTTGCGCAAAAGATGAATATGAGCCGCTCCAACCTGCATTTGAAACTGAAAGCAATCACCGGAGAGTCAGCCATCGACTTATCCGTAAAGTACGATTCAAAAGGGCTACCGAACTGCTGAAAAGCGGACGTTATACGGTAACTGAAGTCAGCAGCATGGTGGGATTTAATTCATCTTCTTATTTTGCAACTTGCTTTAAGAAGTATATAGGCTGTTTGCCGACGGAGTACATTAAAAAAGTAAAAGGATAGGCCTTATCCCGCAAGGCAATTTTGCTTTTCAAAACACCGCATGTTAGCGTCCGAAACACCGCGTCTTTGCGAGTGAAATGCCGCGCTATAACAGATAAAATCCCTGAGGTTTGCCAAGCAAATGCCTGCACTTTCGGGTGGTAAGGTGTGGAGTTTTATATGCAACTGTGTAGCATTGCCAATGAAGCTCTACAACCGGGCTTCACCCGCTATCCCGCATGAATAAAGAGTTGTGAAGGGTGAAGGAGGTACAGGCTAACATTTTTCTGATAAGATACTGATAGAATGCACATAAGAAAGGATAGTTCCTATTCATCCAAACACCCCTCTCAGAATACCCCATGCAGGCTTTTTAAACAAATACGATATTTCATTCAACAAATTTAATAATAAAATTCAGATTTCAAAGAAAGCATAAACAAGACAGATTAGCTCTTAGAAATCAATGTAATATATTTGCGGCAAGGAAAATTGAAACTTTTACTAATAAAAAACAACTTAAGTATGAAGAACACTCTCTTTATCTGTTTGTTCGCAATGTTTGCACTTTCCGGATGTGTTGACGACGAAGAAGAATTCGCTACAGGAGGAAACATCAGTCCGGAACTGACTCCTGAGAACAAAGAAAACGCAGTATTGAACACTGCTGTTTTTGACCAACTCAACCTCGACTATCCCGGCTTGGAAAAAGTAAAGCAATATCATGAAGCTGGTGAGGAGTATCTTGCGGCAAGTGCACTCTTGGAGTATTACCGCATGAGAGCCAATGCAGAAAACCCGGCGTTGTCATTAGTCAACATCACTCTCAACAAAGGAAATGAAAGTAACAACTTCAATGATGGTGACCAAAATATCGCAGACTTCGCATTAGAATATCGCTTTTTTGTTAAAGGCTTCTATGAAGCAGCGATAAAAAGCCCTACTCTTTGGGTAAAGCCGGCAGTATTGACTGGAACAAAAATGCGAGTGTTGGTGAAGAATATCTGAAGCAATTACATCGTCATCAATGGTTCATCCCACAAGCCAAAGTTTATCGTGTAAGTGGTGATGAAAAATATATCAAATCCTGGATAGAGGTCTACAGCGATTGGATTACTCAAAATCCACAACCGGCAGAAGGGCCTAATACCACTTCATGGTGGCAACTCCAAGTAGCAACCCGTCTTATCGATCAGGTACAACTGTTGGAATACTTCAAACACTCCGACAATTTTACGCCCGAATGGCTCACTACATTCTTGACTTCATTTGCCGAACAGGCAGATTTTCTTGTAAAATACCCTTATGCAGAAAGCGGTAACATTTTAGTTACACAAGGACAAGCATTGATTGCTGCCGGTGTGCTGATGCCGGAATTAAAGAATGCTCAAACTTGGTTGGATAAAGGATGCAGCATCGCAAATGCAGAAGTAAAGAATCAATTCATGGCTGATGGCTGGCATAAAGAAATGTCACTTCATTACCATATTTCCGCTGTAGCTGATTTTTACGAAACAATCAGATTGATTCAGGCTAATAAACTGACAAGCAAGTTAGACCCTGAATTCAATGAATATCTCCGTAGCGCAGCAGAAGTCTTAATCCATTTCACCTATCCCAATTATTTTGAAAAAGGTTCCGATTATATTGTACCCGGTTTTAATGATTCTTGGAAATCAAACTGGAGTCGTTCCACAATATCCAAAAACTTCATAAAGTACACAGAACTATTTCCAGATAGTGAAGAGTTTTAAGTATATGGCAACAGCCGTCAACGGTGGAAATGCCCAAGGAAAAACACCCGGAAACGACATAAAAGTATTTGGAGACGCCGGTTATTATGTGATGCGCAACGGTTGGGAGCTTCATCTACTGTGATGATTTTCAGTAACAACAAGAGCAATGATATATCTACCGACTTGGAACGGTGGAAGCCACAACCAACCCGATAACGGAACATTTGAATTATACATCAACAAGCGTAATTTCTTCCCTGACTCCGGTGTATATAGTTACGAATACAACACTAATACCGATTCAGGAAAAGCACGTTTATGGTTCCGCAAACAGTGAAACCATAACACGCTGACTCTAGGAAAAGTTACTGAAGGAAACAGATATGCCTCGGATTTCAAATACGCAGCAGGCAAACTTTTAAAAGCAGATGCGGATGTATTGGTATTCGAAAATCAAGGTTACGACAACTTAAAGCATCGTCGTACTGTATTCTACGTGGATAAATCATACTTCGTATTAGTAGACGAAGGTATCGGTGAAGCAACAGGGGATCTACATTTGAACTTCAATTTATGCGAGAATAAAGATAATGTAGTTTTAGATGTCGAACAAAAAGGAGCACATACCTCTTTCGCTGATAATAACAATATTGTCATCCGTACATTTGCCGAAGATAATAATTCTATAACCTGCCAAGAAAAAGAGGGACGTTTTTTCATTCTCAAGTTCTGCAAATGATGGTTATAAAGAACGCATTGCTTACTCTATAGATATGAATAAAGCGGATAATAAAACAGCCCGATTTGCCACCGTTATTCTTCCTATAGAAAAATATACAGAAGAGAAAGAAATTTCAGTAACATTCGGTGAATGCACCAATAACAGTATTTCCGTGAACGTAACAGTAGCAGGAGAAACCAAGACTTTATCATACACTTTATAACAAATCAATAATTTTCAGAATATGAAATCTAAATTGCTAAGCACATTCAGCATGCTACGTTTTTTTATAGTAGCTGCATTAACTGTGTTTTGTGTCTCTTGCGATAAAACAGAGACCACAGACTCTACAGGATTTATTCTCCATTACTTAGGAGTAACGGATATAGGTCCCGGTATGTCCTATACATTACAAGGCGCCTACTTATAAAGGTAGTGCACCTTATGATTTTACAATCACAAAGATTACGCTTGATGAAGAAACTTTCAGCAACAACGATAACTTTGTGATAAATGTAGAAACAGGTGAAATTACAATTCAGAATACTGATGGCATGACATCAGGAATGTATAGTATCAGTGTAGGCTGCTATTCTAACGGCAAGTTCTTTGATTTTAAAGATGCTGTTCAGGTAAACATGTTGCTGGCTGTACCCGAAGGAGTAACTGTAGAACCGGCAGAAGTATTGGTGAACCAAGATGAAGAAAACTGGGCAGAAGCCAGTGCACAAGTAAGTACAGAAGCTGACAAACATGTCAGTATCACAGGATATGCCATTGCACAAGACGAAACAAAGCCATATCTGTCCTACTTTACTTTCGATCCCAACACTAAAGGAAAGATTATTATTCGCGAAAGTGAAAAAGATAAATTAGTTGCAGGAGAAAGTTATACATTAAACTTAAAACTTACCACTAAGGCTGGTGAACACATGTATAACAATGCTGTAACCTTTAAAGTTGTTTCTAAAACCACGCGATTTATTTTATATAGAAACTGAAGCTTTACCTGATCTTTTTGAAACCGGTACTGAAAATAAATCAGTAATACCTACTATTGCAGGGGCAAAAGAAGAACTAAAATTTGCCATAAAATCCGTAACTCCAGAAACAACAGCTTTCACTATCAATGAAGCAACAGGACAAATTAGTGTTCCAGAGGGCAATTCTTTGGAAATCAGCGAAACGCCTTATGTATTCACCATCACAGCAAGTAATGCTTACGGCAGTAATGACTTTGAAGGCATATATTCAGTAAAGGTTGTAGCTTTCATTGAGCCTATTCAACCCGAAACCTTTAACTATACACCAGTAAATAAACTCTATCAATTAGGCGGAAGTTGGAAAGCCAAAAGCCTGATGAAGGTTTTGTAGGAGGAGCTCCAACATTCCAATTTGACGAAAGCAATAGTGAGGAAATTAAAGCTCAGATAGCACAAAATATTATTTCAATTAACTCAGGAACAGGTGCAATTTCAATCGCTAACAACCATACGTTAACGGCAAAAACACATTCAATTCAGGTTCGAGTAACCAATAAGAAAAACAAAGAAGGTGTAGTCAAAGCACTTACCATAACTGTCTTAAAAAATCCAAATGATTTTGAATATGTAAGTTGGGGGACAAATATGGAGAATGAAATTACTATTAATCCTGGTAAGG
>ENA-OQAA01000680-OQAA01000680.1-human-gut-metagenome-genome-assembly--contig:-NODE-680-length-21687-cov-2.086781_pt1 | contig 21687 bp, 21 predicted proteins | sample MGYA00242489_ERZ504515 | MGnify/ENA primary metagenome ERZ504515 (study PRJEB26092, sample SAMD00036237) | human gut metagenome | host: Homo sapiens | study: EMG produced TPA metagenomics assembly of... | reverse complement strand
CCTTAATTGTAGAAGCAGAGGAATAAATTGAGCGTTTGAGCCTCGTCCATTCTTCCTCTACTTTTTGTTCTTTCGGCTTTGCCTCCTCTATCCTTCGAGCTATCGACTTGAGCGCTTTTTCTCTCCACGCTCTAAATTCATTGACAGCATTGTCATAGTAATTATTCATCTTCTCATTTCGTCTTGACGGAAACGGGCTGGCCCTGTTATCATGGCGCTCATTATACGAGAATGCTTATTGAACAATATTTGAACCATTCTTTGTACTTGGCTATATATCGCTCTCTTTCTTCTTCCGGCATTGTTTTTATATCATCATTGAGCTCTTCTTCGTACATGCGTATGTGATACGATCCACGTTCCTCCGGACTGAAACTTGTAGCATAAAAAGCATCGCAAGCGCATTTCCAAAACTCCTCAAGGTTTACCTCATATTTCCACTCTACAACCGACCAAAGACCTAAGTCTTTGTCATTAATAACAACCGCCTCGTTATCGGAAATACGGACTGCAGTATGCGCATAGTCACAACGCATTAAATTATCACTCAACTTTTTACCTCTCCAGCTAAAGAGCCATTCACCCTGTTCTAGGTTCGCTATATTCACCACTTTTAATGCACGGTGACAGTTCTTTTTTGACAGCAGAATCTGTTCGACATTGCCTGCCAGTATTTTATTTTCTTGCATTATAGTTCCTTGTTTTTTAATATTTACACCTTGTATTTACGTTCAAAATCATACTTTTTTGAAATCATGTTCGGCTGCCTCTAATAAGGAAGAAGTTCGCTCACCTCGTGAATCCTTAAACCGCTCTGCCTCTTGGATACTCGTATCGCTGGCCGTTGTCATTCGGTCATTGGTATATTGATTTAACCACTCAAAGATGACCTGCCCGTCGATCCGGTCAAAGACCTTACCGTAATACCCTTTCTTCGCCCGAGTAAAACATAGCTTGAAATCATCTGGCTTCAAGAAATAAAATTCCTCGATAATCAAATCAGCCGTCTGAGCAGCTTGCGTATCTTTCATCGTCTTTCCGACATTGAAAAACATAACTAAATCAATGATTATGTTTACCATAAATGCCCGAAGTTTCATTTCTCCGAAATTTTTGTTCATTACAGCAATGGAACAACTCGGAGATTGAAATACATCATTAACCGTTTTCGGGTGTAGGGCTTTGTAATATGGCATCGGCAAGGCTCCTAAGATGCTCAAGGCTTGCTCTGTTGTTTTCGGCATTAGTTCTGCCGGCAAGACTCCTGTTGTCGGGTCTATGCTGGCCAGAATCTGTATTGCTTGTTGCTTGTCCATTTTGATATTTTTCTAAGTCACGCTTCGCCCATTTACGGAACGTGAGGTTCGCACTAACGTATTTTTTGAGCAGCTCTCGATAATTGTGCATCGAGACAAGAGTGTCCTGGATTAACTGAAGCGGAAAATCTCGCTTTATCCGTTCGAATTGTTCTTCCGTAAACGGCTCTTTCAGTTTAGCCACACTAGGAGCATTCGCAGCAATCCATTGCTTGAACTTTTCAAAATTCTCATTCTTGGGTTTCTCCGGTTCGGGGTCAGGGTTGCGCTACCTACGCGCGTATAACCCTCCTCTCCTTTCCAATCCTCTCCTTTACTCTCCTTTCCAGCAGGAGGATTCTCGATTGTTCCCGATTGTTCGGGAATATTCTCGAATGTTCCCGGATTGCTTCTATTTTTGCCCGAAAGAACGTTTTCTATCACTTCTGCCGGAATTTTTCGACTTTTGCGGTTTGTCGATGCGCTCACTGGAAAAGTCCATCACGTAGTAGCTTTTGTTCTCGAATGTAAAAGGTACAAGGATAGAGTTTTCAATCAGCTCTTGCAGCCATCCAGAAACCTGCTGCTTACGAATATCTTCGCGGGCAGGAAAGACTTCGACTTAATGATAGTCTCATTAGCTAAAATGACACCGCTATCATCAGCAAAGTTTTTCATGCCTTATATAAAGCAGACAAGCCGGAAGAGAATACGTTCGAAAACCTTTCATCTTCCCAAAATTCCGGTACTATAGTTCTAATTCTTGGCATTTTTACGCTATCATTTTCTGACGAATCAGGTTCATATTCTTCTTCACCAGTTTTACTATCTGGTCGTGGTACTCGCTTACACCATTGCAGACGGATCGGGATTGGACGATATTCAGCGTCTTCAAATTCACCTCTATCGTCTCGATACGTTTGCCACCGGTGTCCTTTGCTGACAGTATCAAGCTATCCGGCCGATTGTAATATCCGAGTTTATATACGCAGTGATGCATAGCCTTGCCTTCTTGATAAAATTGGGTAATACTCTCCAACGGGCAAATGACTATGTTACCATCCGTGATTTTCATTCCGAAAAACTTTTCCATCCGCTCGTAGAAGCCGGCTATATCCTTCATGAGCTTTTCACGCTTACGGATAGCTTCCATACGATCCCTATCCTGTCTCAACTTAGCTTCACAGGCATCTTTCTTTGCCAAGAGCCTATCATGTGCGACCTTCAAGTTCTTGGGACATACATAATGGGCATTACGCAAGTCTTTACCGAAATAAGCCAATAAAGACATATAGTCTTCCCAGAGGGACGCATCCTTGATAATATAATGGTTACGGTTGCAGATATTGAATGATGGCTTATAACGAAGCTGGGAAAAGCCGTTTCTATACATGTGCTTCAGCATGGATATTTGCCCGGTCTTGAGGCATAGTTCCGCGTCATTACCTCCTTTCAAAAGGTCACGTATCAACTTAGACGGGGTTACATCCGGGAACAGTCGATTCAGTCCCCGTTTTTTCAATTCCGGAAGTAATTCTTTCCTTGGATAAAGCTCTCCAAATATCGCATATAAATCACCGTAATAATTATATGGGTTACTTCCATATTCACCCTTGATACTAAGAGGGGAACTATACGCAAATCCGTTACGTCCCATATTTATTGGACGGGCTATGATCGTACGTTTTCCGTCTTCACGAATCCATTCTTGAACAACTTCAGTAAAATCATAATACACCGGAGAAGTTCCCCTACGGGCGTTTTTCCAACATAGTATATGCCGGATCACCTGAAACCCGTCTCTCACTTGCAGGATGGACATATACGCCTCCTCATGGTTCTTCTGCTTTCTGCTGACCTTTACATCTAATTGATGGTGGCAATAAGGGCATTCGGTCTTGTCACCCAATTTACTATTACCCGTATTAACCCATATCTCGCCACATTCAGAGCACCACAACTCATTCTTACATTTGTAAGCTACATGGTCGAACACGTGTTCCTTGGCCCATTCCTCCTGCGCCTTTGTGATGGCGGGAAGCTTTTCGCTCAATCCCGCCACCAACTTTTCCAATCTCGTTCTCGGCTTCATATCAAAACAGGCTCATTTGTTGGACACTCTCATCAACCTTCTTCTTGGCCGGCCTCTTTTTAAGCGATCGGTATTGCTCTTCGGTCAACCTTTTGATGGCCGCCTGACGGGCAGCGTTCTTTTCTTCCTCCGTAAGTTCTACTTTATGGGAAGAAGAAACGGAGCTACCGACAGGAACTTTTCCGACCTCGATATTCTCTTCATCATAATAATGTACGGCCATACCAAAAACCTCCGTATCACTCATCACGACAGAGGTTCCACGCTTACGGGCCTCTCCCAAGATATAACGACAACACTCGTCTATACTCTTTTTAGGATTGGCAAGTCTCGGGGCAAACAGAAGATCTTCCGCCGCCCTCTCCTGTAAATATTTCTGGATTGTATCTTTGAACTCTTTCATAACTTACGGGATTGTCATGGGCATTAATAAATAGGTAAGTTCCTCGTTCCCGGATTGGTTCTCCGGAGTTATCAAGATAGCGCGGCTAGGCTCGCTAAAGGAAAGCCTCGTACGCCCGTCATCGATACATGAGAGTATCTCAAGAAGCAACGATCCCTTAATCCCGATCGAGAACTCATTCCCGTTAAAATCGACCTCCAACGTTTCCTCCGCGGAAGTCGAGAAATCTATGTCTTGGGCGAATACGGTCAACTTATCACGAATGATCCTCAAGACAATAAGGCATGAGGCCTTATTGGAGAACACCGATGTCCTTTTAATAGCCCCGATCAGTTGTCCGGTGTCAACAAGCAGTTCCAGCTTATTCGCCTTGGGTACCACAGCTTTCCAATTAGGATATCTCCCCTCCACATTCCGGAACGATATCTCATAGTCATTGAATATGACATCGGACCAATCCGCACCGACCCTCATTTCCATGTTATCGGAGGAAGCCGGAAGTATCGCCTTCAATACCGAGGCTATAGGACGGCTGATTATAACTGAGATCTTGCCAACCTGTCTATCATTGCCCTTTCTCAAGAATCCCATGCCATGCCCGTCCGCACCGACAAAGCATACGGTCTCCGGTTCCGTCTCAATAAAGACAGAGCTTAGGACCGGACGGATATCATCATTCCCGGCCAAATTTATGACCTTGGATATCCCATTGAATAAATCCTCCGCACTCAATGACACAGAGTCCAAGACCTCGATCGATCTTTTTCCCGGATAGGTAGATGGGTCATAACCCACCACCTCGAACTTTCCACCATGGTACTTGATCCTTATCTCACGGGTATCCTTGTTGATGATTATATCAATTGGTTGCTCGGGTAGGTTCCTCAGTCCTTCTAATAAGGAAGTCGGGACACAGATAGATATCTCCTCGTCGAAGATGCACTCAAGGCTGGTGGTTATCCGGCCCTCGCTATTCGATCCGGTGATGAATAACCGCCTTCCCTCGTCTCAAACAAGAAATGACAAAGGATCGGCGTGGATGATTTGGCGGGTATGATCTTCGCCAAAAGCTGTAATCTTGATAGCAGCGCTGTTTTAGAAATAGAAATCGTCATAGTGCCTGTTTTTTTGAAGGCACCCGGTAAGTCATTGTTTTATGGAAGTTTACAGAAAGAAGAGACCAAACACATATAAACACAAAAAGTTGGATCTCAAACTTTCGTCTAAAATCCAACTCGCTATTTCAACGGCAAAGATAGAGTCATTTTTTTAATCCGCAAATTATTTCCATCTTTTTTTTCGTTTTTTTCTTCAAATACATAATCAAGAATCTTGGCATTCAAGCGGTCGATAACGCTAAAATCGGTCTTAACATACCCAGATGTCACCCTATGGGAAGAAGCATGGTTAAGGCAAAAGCCTACTAAATCCAAACTTGCATCGAAATCGTTTTGAGCGAATGTAGCCCAACTATGCCGAAACGAATAGACAGAAATATGAGGAAGGTCGTTTTTTTCTTGTTATAATCACTTATTCCCTCGTTTATACATTTATTGAAATTCTTACTTGATCCATAAGTCTCACAGAAGTTAAACAGCCTTTTTTCTCCAGCATATTTCTCAAGCAAATGAGATAGCCTATCTGGTACGGCTATCTCTATATACGCCTTGTCATCCCTCCTATTAGTAGTCTTACGTCTGCAGTAACACATCTTTCCGTCTCTAAGGTTCTCTTTTTCCATATAATACAGTCAGCGGTGTTAATTCCGGCAAGACAAAAAACGATCTCGCACACATCCCTAGCACGATCAGCTCTTGATCCATACGCCGCGGATACCGCAAAAAAATCTCGAACGGTTCTAATGTCCAATGCCCTTTTCTCTGGGACTGTAGGTCTAGGTACCCTCACTCCCTAAACGGGTTATTCCGTATAAGCATCTCGCCGGTATCATAATTATTATACCGCTCGCATCCAGCCATAAACATTGTCTTGATCCGCTTCGGATAGCCGTGTTTCTTGTACAAGCTATCTTTCATCGAATCTATCCACTCCTTGAATATAGACGATGTAAGATCAGAGAAGAGAATGTCGTCTTTCCCCATATATTCCTCCAAGCGCCTTAACGCAAGCTTATAATTTATCGACGTGGACTCTCTTCCCTCGTTATCCATCTTAGAGGTAAACTCCTCACAAATTCAGAAAAAGAAGGTACGCTAGAATCCCTCCTCAAGAAGTCCAGTATCTTTCTGATATCCCAACATTGTATATCTTCACGATTAAGCCGGGACATATACCCGTCAATAAGAATAGAAATATCCTTGATGATGTAATTATCTATTACCTCACCCTTCCGAACAGACTTAGCCTTGCAGACTTTATCTGTTTTTATATATCCTACCTGTCCGTGATGGGTTACACGAATATAAACAGGATACGTATTGTCTTTTCTCTTAGCTCGTACGCAAATTTTGAAATATGCCATAACTTTTACTGTAAACTATTTGTAAATCATTTATGCTATTCATGCAAAAAAAGCTTGTATGAATAGGGATGTAAGGAGGCTAAAATGAACAAATCTCCTACAGTATCATTACGACAAAGAGCTAATAATCAAGCGGAAAGACTGGGATTCGAACCCAGGGAGCGGTTACCCGCTCACCGCATTTCGAGTGCGGCCCGTTCGACCACTCCGGCATCTTTCCTTGTGGTTGACGTGTACAAAAGTACATAAAATATAGTATCGTTATTCTCTTGAAAGGCTAAAATTACTTTATCAAATACAAAAAAGGGCATTCTTCACAGAACGCCCCTCTTTAAAACATATAACTAATACCTCTAAATTACTTGAAATAACGATTATATAAACCTTCAAATCCTTTGCCATGACGTGCCTCGTCTTTGCACATCTCATGTACGGTATCATGGATCGCATCCAAATTCTGTTGTTTAGCCAATGTAGCGATACGTTTCTTGTCCTCGCATGCGCCAGCCTCAGCTTCCATACGCTTTTTCAAGTTAGTCTTCGTATCCCAAACTACGTCGCCAAGAAGCTCCGCAAACTTAGCAGCGTGCTCAGCCTCTTCCCAAGCGTAACGCTTGAATGCCTCAGCTACCTCAGGATAACCCTCACGGTCTGCTTGACGGCTCATGGCCAAATACATACCAACTTCGGTACATTCTCCCATAAAGTGAGCGTTCAGACCTTCCAAAATCACTGGTCTACACCTTTAGCAACACCTAGTACATGTTCGTCAACGAATTGTAACGCACCTTCTGTCTCTACTAATTCTTTAAATTTGCTTTTTGGTTGTTTACATTGAGGGCAGAACTCAGGAGCCTCATCACCTTCGTGTACATAACCACATACTGTGCAAATCCATTTCTTTTTCATATATCGCAAAATTTTTATTGGTTGTATGGCACAAAATTAACTAAACTATCCGATACTACCATAATTCATCGATAGATTAATTCTATGTGTTAATCGATAAAAACTATGGAACTTATTTTTGACAGCGATTGTTTACTAAGTAAATATTTATTTATATGGATACATCAAAGATTATTAGTTTATTAGGAGACAAAAGTGATTATTATTTAAATCACGTATGTAAGACTATTGATAAATCGCTGCTTCATCTTCCATCACCCACTTGCGTGGACGATGTGTGGGGCAATTCAGATAGAAACATACAGACTCTCAATAGTCTGCAAACCTTGTTGGGGCACGGAAGATTAGCTAACACCGGATATGTTTCTATCCTCCCGGTAGATCAAGATATCGAGCATACCGCAGGGTCTTCCTTCGCTCCAAACCCCATTTATTTCGATCCGGAGAATATCGTAAAATTAGCGATCGAGGGTGGTTGCAACGCAGTCGCTTCTACGTTCGGCATACTAGGGTCAGTCGCACGAAAATATGCCCATAAGATTCCATTCTTGGTAAAACTAAATCATAATGAGCTTCTTACTTATCCGAATTCTTACAATCAAATCTTATTCGGCACGGTGAAGGAAGCATGGAATATGGGCGCCGTAGCTGTAGGGGCCACGATCTATTTCGGATCAGAGCAAAGCCGACGTCAGCTAGTCGAGATTGCCGACGCATTCGAGTATGCCCATGAACTAGGTATGGCGACCGTATTATGGTGCTATTTACGAAACAGCTCTTTTAAAAAGGATGGCATCGACTATTCCGCGGCAGCCGATTTGACCGGACAGGCTAATCACCTTGGCGTCACGATCAAGGCCGATATCATCAAGCAGAAGCTACCGGAGAACAACGGAGGTTTCACCGCTATCAATTTCGGGAAGATCGATCAAAAGATGTACACAGAGTTAACGACAGAACATCCGATCGACCTCTGCCGTTACCAAGTAGCCAATAATTATATGGGACGTGTCGGGCTTATCAACTCCGGCGGAGAATCTCATGGCGCCTCAGATCTTAAAGACGCTGTCGTCACCGCTGTCATAAACAAACGTGCGGGTGGCATGGGCTGATTAGCGGAAGAAAGGCGTTCCAACGTCCGATGAAAGACGGCGTGGAGTTACTTCATTCAATTCAAGATATTTATTTGGATAAGGATATTACTATCGCTTAGTTTGTTATTGCGTTGAGAAAAGAAGGCCGTCCATCAAAGCTATATACTTTGGGGACGGCCTTCAAATTTTATTTCTTCAACCACATATCCAACCACTCAAAGAATGTACGTTGCCATAGAACGCCATTCTGGGGTTTCAATACCCAATGGTTCTCATCCGGATAAATCAGCAACTCGGCCGGTACCCCCCGAAGAACCGCGGCGTTAAACGCTGCCATTCCTTGATTAGCCAAGATCCGGTAATCCTTCTCTCCATGGATACAAAGGATAGGCGTATCCCATTTGTCCACGAACTTATGCGGAGAGTTCGCGAATGTACGCTGAGCCGTAGCGTTCTGCTTTTCCCAGTACGCTCCACCCATATCCCAATTGGCGAACCACATCTCTTCCGTTTCCAGATACTGCATTTCCATATTAAAGATACCATCGTGGGCGATAAACACCTTGAAACGTTTATCATGATGACCTGCCAACCAATATACGGAGAATCCACCGAAGCTGGCGCCTACACAACCCAAGCGATCCTTATTTACATACGGTTCCTTGGCTACCTCGTCAATAGCGGTGAAATAGTCTTTCATGCATTGTCCGCCATAATCGCCGCTGACAGCCTCATTCCATTCCAAGCCAAATCCGGGAAGACCCCGACGGTTCGGTGCCACGATAATATAGTCATTAGCCGCCATGATCTGGAAATTCCAGCGGTAAGACCAGAACTGGCTCACAGGCTTTGCGGGCCACCCTCACAGAACAACAAGGTAGGATACTTCTTATTCGGATCGAACTGAGGCGGATAGATAACCCACGTTAGCATCTGCTTGCCATCCGTCGTCTTCATCCAACGTTCCTCTACCTTACCCATCGTAAGCTGGTCGTAAATATGTTTGTTTTCAAACGTAAGTTGAGTTACCGTATGATCCCCTGTCAAATCGATCGAATAGATCTCGTCTCCCATGCTCATGGAATGACGTTGAGCGATCAGCTTATCGCCCAGAAGAGCGACAGAGGCGTAATCGTACATACCTTCGGTCAGCGGGGTAATCTTATTGCCATTCGCCAAGTCTATCTGATAAACCTGCGACTCGCCATGCCAAACGCCCGTGAAATAGATACGCTTGCAATCAGCGCTCCAGCAATAAGAATCCACGTTGGAGTCAAAATCCTTGCTTACGAATGTTTTCTCACCCGTCTCCAGATTCATTACCATCAAGCGATTTTGATCCGCCTCGTAACCATCACGTTCCATACTTAGCCAAGCGATACTCTTTCCGTCCGGAGAATAGGTGGGATTCGTATCATATCCCTTGTTCTCTTCCGTTATATTGGTCGTTTGCTTCGTATTCAGATCATATACATAAATATCCGAATTCGTAGAGATCGCATATTCTTTACCCGTCTTTTTGCGGCTGGTATAGGCAATCTTGTCCGAGGTAGTGTTCCAAGCCAATTGCTCGATACCGCCAAACGGCTTCATCGGGCTCTCAAACAACTCGCCCTCCATTACATCCACAGGATTGCTGATCGATTTGCCATCGAAATCGGCAACAAAAGGATGCGGAGCGGTAGTCACCCACTCATCCAATGCTTGTACATTAAATCCGTAATGATAACACCTGTCGCCTTATCCAAATCCGGATATTTATCAGCGGTACTATTCACGGTTTTCACTTGCGAGATAAACAAGACCTTTTTCTCATCGGGAGAGAAAGCGAAACCCTCGATATCCTTATCATAATCGGAAAGTCGCTTACGGTCCGTCCCATCCGGATTCATTTCCCAAAGCTGGCTGCTACCACTCTCGTTACATAAGAAAGCGATCTTGGTTCCTCCTTTGATCCATACGGCCTCGTTCTCAGCGAATCCGGTTTTCGTGATTTGCTTATTATCCGATCCGTCAGCGTTCATCACGAAGACCTCACGGTTGCTCTTGTTTTCCGGTACGCTATAATACGCCACCGTATACACCACTTTTTTCCCGTCCGGAGATACGTTCATACCGCCGATACGTCCCATGGCCCACAAAGCTTCCGGGGTCATGCGACCGTCTTTGATCCGGATGTCCGACTTCCCGATAAGGTTCTTATCACCGGTCTCCTTCACGTTCACATCCGTAGCCGGATTGCAAGCACCTAACAGTAGAGATGTTGCCATAATCATTGTTCCGATAGATTTATTCATGCCGTTATAATATATTACAATTTGAGTGCGAAAGTACTAAATATAATTTATATCTTCGCGTTACTAATTATAAGAACTGAACAGTATGAATAAGATTTGGTTATTTGGAGCCGCTGTATGTATGGTATTAGCACTCGGCTCATGTAACCTAAACAGAGCGCGTACAAGGCTGCTTACGAACAGGCCAAAGAAAAAGAGTCGACGGCTCCTGTTGAGGTTGTAGAACAAGAGGAAGAAGTTGTTGAGGTCGCTCCTGTCTCAAAACCCAGAACCTCTACGGCTACCACTCGTACGGAAAAAATCAACGCCGCTCAAGGCGAGGACGCTAGCCGTCTGAAACGTTATAGCGTTGTTGTCGGTAGTTTCAAGAATAAGACAAACGCTTACGCATTAAAAGAACGTATGCAGAATGATGGCTATAACGCAGTGTTGGGCGAGAACGAGCAAGGTATGTTGCGTGTGATCGTCGCTAGTTCGACAATAAAGCGGACGCCGCCGATAGCCGTGATGCCATCAAGGCGAAATACGCTCCTAACTTCCAAGACGCTTGGTTATTGGAGAGAGCTTATTAATTGTAAGCTATCAGAAAGATAAAAGCGGAAGTCTCGTTAGCCTGTAAGAAGAATCTTGCAGGTTATCGAGACCATTCTATTTGAAGGAAACATAAGGACATAAAAATAGCCCGACTTCAACAGCCGAGCCACTTTTCACCAATCTAATCTAACTTAACCTAAAACAAAAACCATCTTTTTCTTTTTGCCTTTCTCTTCTTATATCCTAACAACCTTTTTACCTTAAAAACGTAATACCTATTCGAAATTGTATAAACTCAAAACATCTAAACACATATGATATAAACGAATTACTCTTCATAAACAGGCCACGCACCTTCTTTCGTACAAACGAAAGCCGCTGTCTTTACAGCGAAATGATGGGCCTCGCTTAAGGACTTCCCCTTTAAGAGCGAGATGATTAGAGCCCCGAAAAGCATCCCCCGCCCCGACCGTATCCGCCACCGTGACCTCCGGCGTGGGCAACGTAGAGATCTCCTCTCTCGTATAAATCGTACTATGGAGCTCCCCGCAGTCAAGACAAACATCCGAAGGCCGTATTTCTCAATAAACCATAAAGCCACTTCCCTCTCAGTTCCATTCAAGCCGAATAAGTCCCGAAGAACGTTAAACTCCTCATCATTCACCTTCAACACATTCGCTAAGTACAAAGACTCCTCGATCAACTCCTTATCATAGTATCGCTGGCGAAGATTGATATCCAGCAAACGATAAGCGTCTTTCGGCGCAAACGACGAGATCGCTTGTATCGTCTCCCGGGACTGACGGGAACGCTGGCTAATGTACCGAAACAAATAGCGTCCGCTTTCTCCGCCAAATCAATCGCATCGGATGTAGGCGATATATGATCCCAAGCCACTCGCTCATGAATCGTATAAGTAGGGATACCTTCTCGTAACTCTACCTGAACGGTTCCCGTCGGGTAAGGCACTTTCTCGATCAAATGCTGAATATGATTCTTATCCAACTCATCAACGATCTCTTTACCCAACTCATCATCTCCGACAGCGCTGATAGCATATCCCTCAGCACCTAGGCAAGACGCATGATAGACAAAATTAATCGGGGCACCCCCAGCCTTTTTCCCGGAAGGAAGCATATCCCATAATAATTCTCCAATCCCAACGACAATTGGTTTACGTCTTGATTCAGTCACCTGTTCCATGGTCTTTCTATTAAAAACAACTTTCGTACTTATCGACACCGCAAAAGTATATCATCGTTATAAATACAACGATAACTATAGCTACAAGATAAATCACACAAGTTACATAAAAGATTTATTTCCAAGGGACAATAACAGACGTTACCCGTATGTAACATCTGTACAAGCAGCATCCTTACAAAGACTCTATAAACTCGGTTGGCGTTATATTATAAACCGCCTTAAAGCATTTGGAGAAATAGGCCGGCGAGCCGAATCCCGTGGCATAAGCAACCTCGCTAATCGTTCCGGATCGCTGCTTCAATAGGGCGGATGCCTTTTTTCAAACGATAGTTACGCAAAAAGTCCGTAGGGGTAATCCCGGACAACTCCTTCACCTTTCGATATAAATGCACACGAGACAGGCCCAGTTTCTCACTGCCTTTCTCTATACTGAAATCGGGATCGCTATAATTCTCCTCTATTAAAGCGATAAACTTACGCATAAACAAATCATCCAGACTCTCCACCTTCCCTTTTGTCTCGATGGAAAGTCCCGCAGGCGATTGAGACTCTTTCAAGAAAACCTCCCGCAAACGATTACGTTCTTCCAACAACTTAATGATACGTAATTTCACGATCTCGATATTGAACGGTTTCTGGATATACTCATCCGCTCCCCCCTCAAATCCATACAAGCGTTGACTGTCATCCGAAAGAGCCGTAAGCAAGATTACCGGGATATGACTGAGGGCCATATCCGACTTAACCCGGCGGCAAAGCTCGAAGCCATTCATCTCCGGCATCATCACGTCACTGACGACCAGTGATACATTTTCCTTCAATAGAATATCCAAGGCCTTGGCACCATTCTCCGCTACAAGTACATTAAAATTCCCGGACAACTCATGCTGTAAATAAGCTCGAATATCCCAATCATCCTCAACGATCAAGATCGTATAATCATATTTCTTATTCAACGTTTCTTGAACTTGGGATATATCCAAATGCGCTACACCAGAGGACGATTCGGTCGCATTCGACAGAAAGACACAAGATTCATCAAAATGAGATTTACCTTTCGGGATCTGAACGGTAAACGCTGTCCGTTCGCCTTGCTCGCTTTCCACGTGGATCGAGCCTTGATGCATAAGGACAAATTCCCGTGTCAGATGCAGTCCGATACCCGTTCCCGGAGCATAGCTTTGTCCGCTTGTAAAAAAGCGCTCGAATACGGAGGCTAGGTTTTCCGGGGGAATACCCTCTCCATTATCTTCCACCGATAAGACAACCTCCGTCTCCTCCTCCCGCAAACGAATCGTAATCTTCCCCTGCTCCGGGTAAACTTAAAAGCGTTCGAAAGCAAGTTCGTTAATATCTTCTCCATTTGTCCGTATCCACCCAAACAAAAAGAGAATCCATTTCATGCAGGAAGGTATAATCAATTCGCTTACTCTGGGCCAGAGTATTAAAATAAGATTTCACCTCTTGGATTAAAAAGACCAAATCCATCTTAGTAACCCGCAATCCCATCTTATTATTCTCTATCTTCCGAAAATCCAGCAATTGGTCGATCACACGTTTCAAGCGTTCCGCATTCTTCTTAACGATGCGGATATCATCCGCAAAAGCGCCTGCCGGGGCATCTTGCGCCATCTTGTTCAGAGGCCCTAGAATCAAGGTTAAAGGAGTCTTTATCTCGTGAGATACATTCGTAAAGAACTGCAATTTCTGTGTCGTGACTTGCTCGATACGCTGGCTTGCTACCGAGAGTTCCTCTTTCTGTTGTTGTACCAAACGATTTCTCTCATTCAACAAATGATTCTTCTGGCGCACTTTACGATTAATATAAACCGTGTAAATAGCGGAACCACCCAACAAAAGCGCCAATATCAAGATAATAATCAAGGAACTATAAAGAAAGTTATATTTCGAGAGCAATTGCGACAAATTCGCACGCTGTTTCTCGATCTGGCGTTGATATTCTACCAACGGTCTGATTGTAAATAAAGGGTACCGGCGTTGGTCTTATCGATCATAGCGGTGCTTAACGCATACTTTTTCGTATAAGCTTGTCCGCTTAAGATCTGCCAAGCTACCTTAATAGCCACCCACCACCTGTCGGATAATAAAAAGAGGCATCCAACTTACCCTGCGCAACCGCCTCCACGCCCAAGCCTCCTCCCAAGAGTCCATCCACGCCTATAAATTCCACGTGTCCCACCAGCGACGAATCTCGCTCCTCAATCGCCTCACGGGCCCCTAAGGCCATCATATCATTATGAGCGAAAACGATATCGACATCCTCTATGGAATCCAGCTTCAAGACTTCCTCATAGGCATTCTTCCTGTACCAATACCCATCCAACTCCCGGATCTTCACATTCGGATCAATAGACATCGCATCGACAAAACCTTGATGTCTTTCTGTAGCGGAGGAAGAGCCTCTCCGTCCCCATATCTCTAAAATCGTTGTCTCCTTCTTGATCAAGGAGCTGACGTACATTCCGATCGAGCGACCGATCTCGTAATTATCCGCTCCAATATACGTCGTATATTCATCGCTATTAATTTTCCGGTCCAATATGATAGTGGGAATACCAGCCCTGTACGCCTCAACAGCGACAGGCGTAACAGGCTCGGTCTCATTCGACGATATAATCAGCAAATCCACCTTTTTCTTGATAAAACCTTTTATCTGGCTGATCTGAGTATCATTATCTTGAATGGCATCCATCACGACCAGCTCGATCTCCGGATGATTTAAAGCCTCTACTTCCATATCACGTATCATGGATTGACGCCAAATATCCGTCATCGAGCATTGAGATACACCGATGACATATTTCTTTTCTTTTTTACCGGGTGAACAGGCAAAGCAAAGAATAAGGGATAGCCAAAGCAGGATATAAAGCGGGTTTCCTTTCATGTGGTATATTTAATTCGATCGTTTATTCTACAAATATACGAAAACTATTCCGAAATTACCCCCAAACAAGTCAAGGTATCTTTTAACAACGGGGTAAATCTATGGATACCGATTTCATTCAAATGATCAGCGTCCCTATAGCAAGAATCAGGTAGCGATACAGCCGTATAATTTAAATAAAAGACCGTTTTATCATCCACGTATTCCCGAGCCAAAGAATCCGTCAATTCTCGATAACTCGAAGGAACCCGTTCCATATATTCCGTGGAAACAGGGGCATTGTACAAAATAAGAGACAGATCCCGCTTCTTACATTCCTCTACGATTCGCCCCAACATCTCTTGTTGAAATGAGGATGGCAATAAATAAGCACCCTTATCATCATAGTAATGACGATCGATAATAACGTCTAGTGTTCCCCCGGTCGCCTGTGAAAATACGCTCGATCACATTCCTTTTAATCTCAGCTACGCAATTCTTGAACGGAACGCCAAACTCATATGAATACATGACCTCCTTACGGGTTAACCGGCGAAACAGCTCCTGTACCAAGGGTCGCAAATCCTCCCGCTCCTTCAGATGGGGATAAATAGACATATAGGCAGGAAACTCATCCTGATAGGAATCATCGGCCACGGTAAACGTGTGATAACCAAACCCCAATATCACGGTTTTCAAATGGGAAGGTAAGGCGCTTTCAAGCATAAATCGATATAGGTATTGAAATAATTCTCACTGGATTTAGCGTCATTCCTCGATTTCCCCAGCATATCGGCGGATATCGAATGTAAAGGATGGGAATCTCCCAAAATCAATACCTCTACTTCCGGATCACTCTTGAGGCTGGGTACGCTTATATGAAAATAGGAGCGGATCAACAGACAACTAAGCAACCCTAAACATCCTACCACCCCTAAATACCGGAATATAGCTATAAAGAACCTTCTCATACTTATCAGAATTGAAAATAAATGAAACCTTGTGGATTACTGGCGTCGAAACCATAGATGATAATCAGCAATACCGTATAGATAACATACCGAACCGGAAGGCTCAGGTCCTCTATCATCAACCCATGCGCTTGTTTTCGGCCGATCCATTCCACAATGAACATAAGAGCCGTGAAAAAGAAACATTTCTTCAGCAGGAGTTGCCCGAATCCCAAGCCCACAAGTTGAGGAGCCGAGAATAATGAGGCATTGAACATCCGCTCGAGGTACACAGCCGCTTGAGATATATCTTCCGACCGGAACAGAATCCATCCCAATAAGACCAGTAGAAACGTAACTCCCATCTGTGTCAATTCCTTCACAGAGGGAAGGAAACTGTTTTCCGCCACGGAATCTCTATACCTCCTATTTTGACCCAACAATAACAATGGCAGAAACAACAACGCATGATACGCTCCCCATGCCACAAACGTCCAGTTAGCCCCATGCCAGAATCCACTTACCAAGAAAATAACAAGGGTATTCCGGAAGCTCTTCCATTTTCCGACCCGGCTCCCCCCTAGCGGTATATAGATATAATCCCGGAACCAAGTCGTCAACGATATATGCCAACGCCGCCAAAACTCCGCTATATCCCGAGAGAAATAAGGATACTTAAAGTTCTGCATAAGGTCTATGCCAAATAACCGGGCACAGCCGATCGCTATATCCGAGTATCCGGAAAAATCACCGTAAATCTGTATCGTAAAGAAGAAAGCCCCCAGAAACAAGGTACTCCCATCCAACGTCTGGTAATTCTCAAACACACCGTTCACGAACAAAGCGCAGTTATCGGCAACCACCACTTTCTTGAAAAATCCCCAAAGCATCTGGCGTATACCATCCAACGCCAGATCACAATCGAAATTACGAGGCCGGAGAAACTGAGGCAACAAATGGGTAGCCCGTTCTATCGGCCCGCCACTAATTGGGGGAAGAAACTGATATAAGCGAAGAATGCCACGATATCATGAGTCGCCTTGATTTTACCTTGGTAAACATCAATCGTATAGCTCAAAGCCTGAAACGTATAAAAGCTGATCCCGACAGGGAGCAAGATATTCAACGTCACGTAATCGGCATCCCAGCCCAATAGGTGAAGGACATTTACCAAATTCTCGGTAAAAAAATCAAAGTACTTAAATACACCCAAGATCGAAAGGTTCAGTAAAATATTGCCGGCACTTATCCACTTTTGGACCGACCGGTTGCCAGCGCATTTCTCCAAATAGACTCCACTCAAGTAACTGCATAACGACGTAAACAGGATCAGCAGCAAAAAGCGCCAGTCCCACCATCCGTAGAACAGGTAACTAACAGCTACCACAAATAGATTTTGCCACCGCAAAGACTTGAAAACAAACCAGTAACCAAAGAAAACCAATGGCAGGAATATAAGGAACTCTATGGAATTAAATAACATAAATATTTAATTTTCAGACTCAAGAATATGTATCATCAAGGCGCAAAGATAAGGAATATCAAGCATTGACCAATAAATATTTCGTATATTCGTGGCTCAGAAATACAATAAGATACAGAGATGAAGATAATCAACGAACAATTACTCGACGAGACCCAGGCCAAAGCCTTGCAGTCTCCCCGCCTGCGAATGAACTATAATTTCCATGAGAGATTGGATGATCCGATCAATCGGTTACTGAATGCCATGGAGCCCGGTACGTATTTGCGTCCGCACCGGCATTTAAATCCGGCGAAAGAGAGATCTTCTTGTTGCTACGTGGAAAGGTAGCGGTATTCTTGTTTGACGAGGAAGGGAATATCACGGAGAAAACGATACTGAATCCAAAGGAAGGTGCTTATGGAGCGGAGATCAAGGCCGGAACATGGCACGGGCTTCTGGTACTGGAATCCGGATCGGTTATTTATGAGATAAAGCAAGGGCCGTTCGCACCGCTAGCACCGGAGAACCTAGCGCCTTGGAGCCCCGAGGCGGAAGATACGGAGGGAGTAAAGAAGTATCTGGAATGCTCGAGAGCCAAATATGATCGATGATACTTTTAGTATAACAAGCTAGCGATCAGCCTCGTATAACAAGAGCTATCCGATGGTTTTAACAATGCCCATTCTAAAGTGTTTACGATGCCCATTGTAAAGACCTTACGATGCCCATTATAAGGAGCTTACAATGGGCATTGTTATTATTTCTGGAAAACCTTCGTCGATTTAATCATCACGTCGTGTAAAGGACGATCGTTCTTATCCGTCTTTACCACGGAGATCTTCTCTACGATATCGAAGCCTTCCACTACCTCGCCAAAGATCGTTACCGAGCCATCCAGATGCGGAACGCCACCGATCGTCTTATAAATCTCACGCCGTTCGGCCGGGATCACTACCGGGCCTAATACCGCCAACGTATCTTCACCAAGATGGACGCACGGGCATGTAACTCATTCTCCAAGGAATCGGCGGCCAAGGAAGGATCTTGCTTTTTCAGCTCATCCCGGAATTTATAGTACAACCAGTTGCGGCGGATCTCATTGATACGAGCCTCTTTCTCCGCAAGCTCCTTGTCGTCCAAGACTTTCCCTTGCACAAAACAGAACTGCGTACCGGCGGAGGCACGTTCCGGATTCACGGCATCGATCTCTTTTGCGTCGATCAAAGCGCCTTTCTTATTAAAATGATTGGGTAATATCTCGGCGGGAACGGTATAACCACCATCGCCATCCCCATACAAGGCACCCGCTCATGCGCCTTACTCTCCGGATCACCACCTTGCACGACAAACTCCTTGATAACACGGTGGAAAAGCATACCCTCATACTCGTTCGACTGGCAAAGCTTGATGAAGTTATCCCGGTGAAGAGGCGTATCGTCGTATAGCAGGACGGTGACGTCTCCCATCGTCGTCTTGATTTTCACATATACGGGTTTATTCGGGTCCAAAGGCTTATCCCCACAAGCTACCAACGTGAGCAAGAGCAGGAACAGCGAGAAAATTTGTCGTTTCATACCTGTTTTATTTATCGGATTAAGTAGTTACAAAGCCCGTTATTCCTCCGCATAGATCAACATCTGGCAATTCTTGCAGTCGAAGCGCAAACGCAAGAGCGTTTCCTTATAGCGCAGGAAGTAAGGCTCCTTATAGGGAGACTTCTGCTTCTGGTAAGTAGGGCACCATCCATACTGTACCGCAGGCAATGTTTCGTGAACATCAAAGGGACATCCTTCCGGGGAGACAACTCGAAAGCGTCTTCCACGGCAGTCACGCCATGTGCCTTATAAAAGGCACCAGCCTTGCTATTGGAGACATTCCCTAAATAGGTCAGACATTTCTCTGGGAAAGGGATTTCCAGAGTCTCGCCTACACACGGCTTTACCGGACGAGCCTCTTCCCTGCGGTAACGAATCCGCCGGTAGAGATAAGCCTCTCCACCCCTTGCCTACGCATCTCGGCCAATAAAGAAGAAGGGACAAACCAGTTATCGGACATCGCCACGGTGACCTCCACCGCCTCAAAAGGCGTATTTCCCAACTTAGAGAGCTGGGTACGGATATTCTCCGCTTGATCCCGCCGGGCCGGTTCTTTCTCGAACGGCTGGGTAAGCATGATACGGGCTCCTGTCTCGTCTGTCATACTTAACGTGAAGCCAAAGGCGTTATCTTGAAATTCCATCCGGACAGAGAGCTTCCGCTCGGCGGATGGCTTGGATAGCAGTTTATCAAACTCTTGATCGAAATTCCGGTACAAAGGCATCTTCGGACGGATCGCCGGGCGATCCAACGTAAAGATCCGGTTCGCCTCCACACGGTTTACCCGGAAGCCCTCCAACTCCCCTTTCTCGTTGAAGAAGGTAAGCCCGTCTCCGTTATTCAATTGTTTCAGTCCGGCGATCGTGAAAGAGTTTCCTTTCAGTTCCTTCACCGTACCCACCGGCTCCCCCAAGGACTTAGGCGTATCAAAGCTGGTGATATCCTTCGTGCGCTCCTTCCATAAGAAAGGCGTGAAACCCCGGTTGAAGCTTTTCTCCGCCACAGGTTCGAACGTGTAAGTGCTATGCCCGGCCGAGGCACGACGGTATTCCGGCCGACGGGCAAGATAGCGTCCAGTTTCTTCCGGTACCAAGCCGTTACGTTTTTCACGTAAGATACATCCTTCAAACGACCCTCGATCTTCAAGGAAGAGACACCGGCATCCAACAACTCCTCCAAGTATTCGCCCCGGTTCATGTCCTTCAAGGATAAGAGATGCTTACCCGATACGATCTCCTTCCCGTCCGCGTCGATCAAGCTATAAGGCAGGCGGCAATACTGGGCGCATTCCCCCCGGTTGGCGCTTCGTCCGCTCAAGGCGGCACTCAGGTAACACTGGCCGCTATAGCTTACGCACAGCGCCCCGTGTACGAAGACCTCCAGAGGCACGGTCGTTCGCTCGGCGATCTCCCGTATCTGGTTCAGCGATAGCTCCCTCGCCAATACGACTTGCGTGAAACCTACCTCTTGCAGGAATCTCACCTTCTCCGGCGTACGGTTATCCGTTTGCGTACTGGCGTGCAAGGGGATAGCGGAAGGTTCAACTGGGTGATACCCATGTCTTGAACGATCAAGGCATCCGCCCCGGCCTCGTAAAGTTGCCAGATCATTTGCTCGGCCTCTGCCAGCTCCTCTTCTTTCAAGATAGTGTTCAAGGCCACGTAAATACGAGCCGAATAGAGATGGGCGTAATCGCAAAGCTGCCGTATATCGTCCAGCGTATTACCAGCGGCGGCACGGGCTCCAAACTTCGGGGCACCGATATACACGGCATCGGCACCATGGTTAATCGCCTCCCTGCCGCAAATCAGATCCTTAGCGGGAGATAACAGTTCTATCGAACGGGGTTCTTTTCTCATTTACAAGCTTCCTAGTTTTTTGATATCTTCCCGGCGGAACGGGGTCTCTTGGTATACGTAATAGTTCAGCCAATTAGTGAACAGCAGGTTCGCGTGCCCCCGCCAACGTACCACCGGGCCTTGCGCCGGATCGTTGTTCCGGTAATAATTACGAGGCTTGTTGATGGGCAATCCCTTCCCCAAATCACGCATATACTCATCATTCAGCGTATAGGGCGAATACTCGGAATGGCCGGTGATGAAGAATTCCCGTCCGCCACGAGCCATCGCCATATAGACGCCGGATTCCTCGCTCTCGGACAATAAGGTGAGCTCGGGCACCTTCATGATATCCTCCCGGCGAATCTCGGTATGACGGCTATGAGGCACGAAGAACTCGTCATCGAACCCCCGGAAGATCGGAACAAACGGTTCCCGGAGCGAATGACGGAAGACACCGAACATCTTGGCCGGCAAATCATATTTAGGCACCCCATAGAAATGGTATAGCCCCGCTTGCGCCGCCCAGCAGATATAGAGCGTGGAGGTAACATGCGTACGGGCCCAATCGAATATCTGCGTGATCTCCTCCCAATAACTAACTTCCTCGAAAGGCATCTGCTCCACGGGCGCTCCCGTGGAG
>ENA-OQAA01000679-OQAA01000679.1-human-gut-metagenome-genome-assembly--contig:-NODE-679-length-21705-cov-7.216007_pt1 | contig 21705 bp, 32 predicted proteins | sample MGYA00242489_ERZ504515 | MGnify/ENA primary metagenome ERZ504515 (study PRJEB26092, sample SAMD00036237) | human gut metagenome | host: Homo sapiens | study: EMG produced TPA metagenomics assembly of... | reverse complement strand
CTGCTTCAGTTCCAGCATCTCGGGCAGCTCCACGTCAATGAAGTGCTGCACGCCGGGGTTCTGCAGGCCGATGCTGTTGATGAGGCCGGAAGGGGTCTCCCACAGCGCTCGCCCTTGTTGCCGTACTGGCCGTGCAGGGTCAGGCCCTTGCCGGAGATGCCGCCGATCTTGGCAAAGTCTGCCAGCTCTTCGTACTCCACACCGTAGCCCACAGTGCCGGATGCGCCGATGACCGGGCTGTTCATCACAAAGCCCAGCAGGTTGGTTTTCAGGTCAGCCATCAGAAGAACACCTCCGTTGCATCAAATACCGGGCCGTTCTTGCACACGCTCTTGCCCTCGCCGCTCCTGGTCTCGCAGGTGCAGCCAAGGCAGGCACCAATGCCGCAGGCCATCTTCTTTTCCATGCTCACAAAGCAGGGGGTGCCCTTCTCGGCACACAGGCGGGCGGCGTTCTTCATCATGACCGTGGGCCCGCACACCAGCACCACGTCGTAGTCGGCGGGGTCGTACAGCTGGGTGACAAAGCCGTGGAAGCCCACCGCGCCGGTGTCGGTGGACACCTTGACAAGGTTTGCGATCTCGCGGTACTCCTCCATGCAGTAGGGGGCATCCCGGAAGCCGAAGAACACATCCGGCTTCACACCTGCCGCTGCCAGTTCACGGGTGAGCTGGAACATGGGCGCAGTGCCGATGCCGCCGCCCACTACAGCGATTTTTTTGTACTTGCTCAGGATGTCCGGCACATCAAAGCCGTTGCCCATAGGGCCGGTGAGCTGGAAGGTATCCTTCATTTTGAGCTGCGCGATCTTTTCAGTGCCCTCGCCCACCACCTGATACAGAAACTCGATGGTGCTGCTGTCCGGGTTCCAGCGGTGCACGCTGATGGGCCGGGACAGGAAGGGGGCTTCGTCTGCGCCCCATGCACGCAGGGTAAAGAACTGGCCTGCGTGGGGTGCGTGATCGCGGTCCGGCCAGACCACCGTCAGCAGGCGGATGTCCGGGGCAATGACCTCATTGCGCAGAACAGTGGCTTCACAGCAGGCTGCACGCATGAGCAATGGCCTCCTTCATATTCACACATTCGTTGTAAGCGGCTTCGTCAAAGGCAGTGCCCGGCTGCTTCTTATAGGCCAGCAGGATGCCGCGGCTGGAGTTGACCACGCCGCCGTTGCCCTTGGTGAGGTACTGGGCAATGTCCTCGGCCTTGCCGCCCTGTGCGCCGTAGCCGGGGATCAGGAAGAAGCTGTCCTGATACTTTGCACGGATCTCGGTGGCCTCCTCGATGTGGGTGCCGCCGATAACCAGACCGATGGAGGAGTAGCCGTGCTCGCCCATGTAGTCCTTGCCCAGAGCGTTCAGCTTGTCGCCCACCAGATCGTAGACGTGGCGGCCGTCGGCCAGCTTCTCGTACTCAAAGTCCTTGGCACCGCCGTTGGAGGTGCGGCAGAGCACGAACATGCCCTTGCCCTGCTTTTCAGCGTAGGCAGGTAGGGCTGATGGAGTCCAGACCCATATAGGGTGCCAGCGTGACGAAATCGCTCTCGAAATCGCCGGTAAAGTGACCCATGGCGTACATCTCGGCGGTCTTGGCAATGTCGCCGCGCTTGATGTCGGCGATCACCGGCACACCGGCCTCGCGCACCGCCTTCAGGGTGTCGGCGTAGGCCTTCATGCCCTCAAGGCCCAGAGACTCGTAGTAAGCGATCTGCACCTTGTAGCAGCCTGCCACGGCCTTGGTGGCATCGATGAGCTTCTTGTTAAAGCGCACGATGTTCTCGCCCTTCGTCAGGGTGCTGTCCACGAAGTCCTCGGGCAGGTAGCTGAAGTCGGTATCCAGACCTACGCACACCGGGCCGCGGGCTTCCACTGCTTCGTAAAGCTTATCCATGTTGGTCATTGTGGGTTCCTCCTGTTTGTTCTCTTTTTATATTAGGTAGCTCCCTCTCAGTCAACGCCTTGCGGCGTTGCCAGCTCCCCCGAAAAGGGGAGCTTTTCCTCTGCTGCCTGATACGTCATCCTCCCAACTGTGGGACTGCTTTTCCGGCAGATGGCATAAAGCTCGCCCTTCGGGAGAGCTGGCGCGCAAGCGCCTGAGAGGGTTTCGTTCTTCTTACTTCTCTGCCTGATAGGTCAGCTTGCCGCCCTTGATTGTGGCGCACACCTTGCCGTACAGCTCAGCGCCGTCGAACGGGGTGTTGTGAGATTTGGAGTGCAGCTTGTCCTTGTCCACGGTGTAGGGGGTATCCAGATCCACCAGCACCATGTCGGCATCGTAGCCCGGCTCCAGCTGACCCTTGGCAAGGCCCAGAATTTCTGCCGGGCGGGTGCTCATCAGGTGCACCAGCACTTCCAGCGGCAGGCCTTCCTGCTTGCAGAGCTTGGTGTAGCAGACGCCGAAAGCGGTCTCGCTGCCCACCATACCGGCCATGCCCTTGAGCTTGTCCTCTTCGGAGTGGGGCGCGTGGTCGGTTGCAATGGCATCCACGATGCCGGTGCGGATGCCGTCCACCAGCGCCTGCACATCGTCGGCGGTGCGGATGGGCGGGTTCACACGGTAATCACAGGTATCATTGGTGAACCACAGGTGGTGCGGGGTCACCTCGCAGGTGACGGGTGCACCCCGCAGCTTTGCCATCTGGATGGCATCCAGCGCACCGCGGGTGGACACGTGGCACATGTGCAGCTTGGTCTGGTAGTATTCGCTCAGCCAGCAGTTGCGCACCGTCTCGATGTCCTCAGCCAGACGGTAGTCCCACGGGCTGATCTCCATATCCTCAGCGTGGCTCATCACGGTGATATCCTTCTGGGTGCAGATGGCGAAAGCCTTTGCCATGGTGGCATTGTCCTGCACGCCGTGGCCGTCCTCGGTGATGAACTTCACACCGGCAGGCAGGGTCTTGAGGTGGTCGATGCTCACACCGTCAAAGTTCTCGGTGATGGAGACGGTCTGGTTCACATCGCACAGGCCTACTTCGGCAGCCTTCTGCTCCACCATGAACGCCTGTGCCGCAGAGGAGCAGACCGGCTTTGTGTTGGGCATCAGGTTCACGAAGGTGTAACCGCCGGCGGCTGCGGCACGGCTGCCGGTCTCGATGTCCTCTTTGTACTCAAGCCCGGGGTGCGCCAGTGGCAGTGCAGATCCACGAAGGCAGGCAGCACGGTCAGCCCGCCAGCATCGATGACGGTCTCATTTTCTCCGGCCAGTGCTCCAGCTCCTGACCTACAGCAGCGATCCTGCCGTCCTTTACAAAAATCTCAAGCGGTCTTCCTTCGGTGTTCACAGCATTTACAAGCAGCATCGCAGTTCCCTCCTGATTTGCGTTTGTCTGGTTCGGCTTTCCGGCTTACGGGCAAAAAAAAACTTTTCCCCGCAAAGGGAAAAGCTCATTCCACAAAAAAAGGAAACAACGAACCCACGGCAAAACCGGATGCGAACTGCTTATTCAGTTTGGTGCACATCGCGCTTTTCTGCATGGTGCTGTCTCCTTTTATAAGTCTGGAATCTTTTCATAATATTTTAGCATAGAAGCGCGAAATGTGTCAATGCTTCCGCATATATTTTGTTGCAAAAAGGTTTGCCGCTTCCCTCCCGGAATTTTAGCTACTCTACCCAAAAGCAGTTTTTCCCCGCCAGATTCAGGTTAGTCACGCCAATTCCTAGCATATTGCTGTACATTCCCGTCCGGGTGTGCTATTATAATATGGTCAAAAGAGTCCAGAGGCTGTTTTCATGGCAGAGGCATGATTTTTATTCAGAGCAGCTTCATCGGAATCAGGAAAGAGAGGGTTTTCCCATGGGTTTGTTGGAGGACGCGCGGAACATCCAGCGCAAGGACCCCGCTGCACGCAACGTGCTGGAGGTCATTTTGCTGTATCCGGGCTTTCACATTCTGGTGTATCACCGCATTGCGCACTGGCTATACCAGCACAAGCGGTTCTTTCTGGCCCGGTGGGTCAGCCAGCATGGCCGCCGCCGCACCGGCATCGAGATCCATCCCGGTGCCACCATCGGCAGATGCCTGTTCATTGATCACGGCATGGGCATCGTGTTCGGCGAGACCTGCGAGATCGGGGACAACTGCACCATCTACCACGGTGTCACTCTGGGCGGCACCGGCAAGGACACCGGCAAGCGCCACCCCACTCTGGGCAACAACGTGCTGATCGGTGCAGGCACCAAGGTCCTTGGCCCGGTGTATATCGGGGACACTCCCGCATCGGCGCAGGCAGCGTGGTGCTGCGCAATCTGCCCGCCAACTGCACCGCTGTGGGCGTGCCCGCCGAGGTGGTGCGCATCAACAACAAGGCCGTGAACCCGGCGGACGATCTGGATCAGCAGGATCTGCCGGATATCGTAGCCCAGCGCCTGACCGATCTGGACCGCCGCCTCGGCGCGCTGGAAAACGCTGCGCAGGGCGACACCCCGCCCACGGCAGCGCAGATCGCCGCACGACAGAAGTCGTAACGATTCGGAATGCCCTCCGCTTCCGCTCTGGGCATCTTCAGCGGAAGAATATTTTTATAATAGAGCAACAGCGGACAGCCTGCGGGCTGTCCGCTGTTGCATTTTCACGGAAAGGGCCCAAAAGGGAAACTTGATCTGTCTGTGCTTGTTTCCTGCGGAAACAGCCGCACAGCCGGGAAACCGGCAGAGGGGCATTCATGCTCAAATGTAATCTGCCACGACTGTTCCTGTTGCTTTCTCAAAGATATGGATCGGACCGAGGTGACCTTTTTCTGTTCCGAACCGATAATCAAACTTTTCAAATTCCTTGAAGACCTCGGACCGGTACCCTTCGCACATCGAAAATGGTCGATGGAATTTTCCATCTGTTCCATGCCACCCACCGCCGTACGCCTGCATCACCATTAGGCACTGCACTAAATGGTCGCAACACCATCTTTCCCAAATGGGATCAATGCACAATTCATCATCCATCCATGAAAGGGGTGTAAGCGAATCAACATCCAGATTTGGATCGCCGCCATGCTCTAAAAGAAGCCGCATGGTTCGCGCCGCCACATCCGGGCCATCGGTAAATCGCAGAACCGCCATTATATTTTCGGCTTCCGTTGTATGTTCGTCCACAACCGTATTGGGATTCATTTCATGGTCCAGCAAAAACAAGATCGTATCATACAGGTAGTCTCGGTGCACCTTGCGGCGTTACTCTGGGGCAATTTTCATTCAGCATATCCCTGTATTCCCCAAACGTATTATCCGCCAGCTCCACCGCAAGCCACATCAGTTCCTGCTCCGTAGGCTGCTGCTCTGCAAAAAGAGTTTCCGCTGTTTTAAAATCCGGCGGGATACAGGAAAGCACATCGCACATTTTCCTTATGCTCTCAGATACTTTCATTCCATTTTCTCCTTTCTGCGGGATGCAAAAAGGGGGATATCTCACACTGCGAGATATCCCCCTTTTTTCTCTTTCAGCAGCCTTCCCCGGCACAGAGAGCTTTCACCTTCTGCACCGCAGCGGCCACCAGATCACTGATGGGCTGCTCCGGCACACCCACGATATAGTTTTCGCAGTGGTTCACCGGGATGAGCACCCGCGTCGCATGGCTCTGGCACACGGCTGTGGCCATGGCGGGCGTGATCTCGCCCAACAGTGCATCCGCAACGACGATGCCGATGGGCCCCACGATGATATCCGCGCTGCGGCAGTTCACCACCACGGCGTTCTCGCCGGTGGCGGCACGCGGGGCACCGGCCTTGCGCATGGCATTTGCCGCCAGACTGTTGGTGCCCACCGCAGTGAGCCGGACCTCCGGACACTGCGTGCTCAGGGCTGCCACCAGCTGTTTGCCAAGCCCCCGCCCTGCCCGTCGATGACGAGCACATTCATCGGCTGCATCAGAAGTCGATCTCCTCAAGGCGCAGCAGCGCGATGATATAGATCTTCACGGCTTCCAGCAGCTTGTCGATGGGTGCCGCTTCGTTTGCACCGTGCATCGGGCCGCCAAATTCCGGCAGCGGCAGGTCCACATGCTCGGGGCCAAAGCTGACCGCATAGGGGAAGTGGCGGGCATAGGTGCCGCCGCCCATGGTGAAGGGCTTGGCGTTCTCGCCGGTCACTTCGTTGTAGGTGTTGATGCAGGCCAGAATGGCGGGACTGTCGGCTTCAATATAGAAGGCTCGGCAGCGGTCACATCACGCAGCTCAGCGCCGTCGCCCAGTGCGGCACGGATCTGCTCGGTCATCTTTTTGCCGTTGGTGCAGGTGGGGAAGCGGCTGTCCATGGTCTGGAAAATGCGGCCATCTTCCATGTAGATGCGGCCGCCGATCACAGTCAGCGGGCCAAAGGGGCCGTCGGCGCAGTTGATGCCCAGACCCTCACCGGCAGTAGAAGCGTGCAGCTTGCGCACAGCCTCCAGATAGGTGCGCTCGGTCTCATTGCACAGGCCATTGTCCAGCAGGTAGTTCACCACCAGACCAATGCGTTCACGGTGCCCTGCGGCATGGCTGCGTGGCCGGACTTGCCCCAGCCGCGGATGCGCACGCCGTCGCCTTCCGGTTCCAGCGTGATGTTGGGGGCATTCTTCAGCTTGGAGATATCGGTCCTGACCAGCGCACTTGCACGGTCGGGCACGGCGTTGTTTGCCACGCCGCCCTCGATCTCCACGATGACGCCGTTGCACACCGGGCTGACGATCTTGGCACCGAACAGGCCCTTCTCGCCGTTGCACACCGGGAACTCGGCATCCGGGGTGAAGCAGAACACCGGAGCCGGGTAGTTTTTGAGGTAGTAGTCCACATCCTGCATGTGGGTCTCCTCGTTGGTGCCTGCCAGTGCGCGGATGGGGTAGCGCAGCTCATAGCCCTGCTCCTTGAGGAACTTCAGGCATACAGGGTAGCCACCATGGGGCCCTTATCGTCGGCAACGCCGCGGCCCAGCAGCCAGCCGTCCTGAATGCGCATGGTGAAGGGGTCGGCCGTCCAGCCGTTGCCCACGGGCACCACGTCCACATGGCAGATGGTCGCCAGATACTTTTCAGTGTCCTTGCCGGCCAGCTCTGCATAGCCGATGTAGTTCTCGCAGTTGCGGGTGGCAAGGCCCATGCCTGCAGCCAGCTCCAGCGTCTTGTCCAGTGCGGCGCGGGGGCTGCGCCATAGGGTGCGCCTCCTCGGGGGTCCCCTCCACGCTGTTGACTGCCACCAGTGCGGCGATATCCTTCAGCAGTTGTTCCTTGTTTTGCGCAATATATGCGTCGATTTTCTGATTCAGTGCCTGATCCATGATTTTATCGTTCCTTTCCGTCCGGCAGCTTTGCGCCGCCGGTTTCAAAACACTTTTTTATTTTAGCATACTCAGCGGCAAAATGCCATTGTCAATTGTTGTTCTTTGCCGGAACACAGTCTTTTTTTCTCAGCCCACCAAGAACAGGGTGCTCAGCGCACCCAGCAGGCCCGCGCTGGCCAGACCCATGATGATGCCCGCCAGCAGCACGCCGCCCATGCAGGCCTTGACCACGTCCTTGAACTTCATATCCAGGATCGAACCCGCCAGCGTGCCGGTCCACGCGCCGGTGCCCGGCAGCGGGATACCCACGAACAGCAGCAGCGCCACCACAAGGCCGCGGCCCGCCTTGGCTTCCAGTGCGCGGCCGCCTTTCTCGCCTTTGACGATGCAGAACTTGCAGATGGGCCCGATAAGGGGCTTGTGGTAGCCCCAGATCAGGAATTTGCGTGCAAACAGATAGATGAACGGCACCGGGATCATGTTGCCCACCACGCACACCAGATAGGTGGGCAGGATGGGCAGGCCCATGCCAAGCCCGATGGGGATGGCTCCGCGCAGTTCAATGAGCGGCACCATGGAAACAAAAAATACCAGCAGATAGCTTTTGAGCATAGAGTCTCCTTTTTCCTGCTCTTTCCGGGAGAGCAGGCATTTTTTTACAGGTTACAGGTCAATGTCCAGCTCCACCGGGCAGTGGTCTGAGCCGAAGATCTCGTTGTGGATCTCCGCCGCGCGGATCTTATCGGCAATGCGGCGGGACACGATGAAGTAATCGATGCGCCAGCCCGCATTCTTCTCGCGGGCGTGGAAGCGGTAGCTCCACCAGCTGTACTTCACCTCGTCCGGGTGCAGCACGCGGAAGCTGTCGGCAAAACCTGCGTCCAGCAGTTCGGTCATTTTACCGCGCTCCTGATCGGTAAAGCCTGCGCTCATGTGGTTGGTCTTGTCGTTCTTGATGTCGATCTCCCTATGGGCAACATTCAGATCGCCGCACAGGATCACCGGCTTTTTTGCGTCCAGTGCCAGCAGGTAGGCACGGAAGGCATCCTCCACTCCATGCGGTAGTCCAGACGCTTCAGCGTCCTGACTGTTGGGGGTATAGCAGTTCACCAGCCAGAACCCCGGGTATTCCAGCGTGAGCACACGGCCCTCGTGGTCGTGCTGCTCAATGCCGATGCCGGTGGTCACGGCCAGCGGCTGCTCACGGCACCAGCAGGCCGTGCCGGAGTAGCCCTTCTTCTCGGCAGAATAGGTATACTCGGTGTAGCCATCCGGCGCAAAATCCGCCTGACCGGGCTGCATCTTGGTCTCCTGCACCGAAAAGATATCGGCATCCAGAGCCGCAAAGCTCTCGGCAAAGCCATGGGTCAGGCAGGCGCGCAGGCCGTTGACGTTCCAGCTGATCAGTTTCATAGGTATACTCCTCTTTATGTTATGCCTGATATTTGGTTTTCCATACACCGCTGCGGAAGCGGAGCACAAAGCATGTCACGCGGCAAACCCAGTCAATGATCATTGCGATCCACACGCCCACAGCGCCCCAGCCCATGCGCACGCACAGCAGGTAACTGAAGCCCAGCCGCCACACCGCCATGCTCAGGATGGACACGATCATGGTGAACTTCACATCGTTGGCTGCACGCAGGGCGTTGGGCAGCACGAAGGACAGGGTCCACAGCAGGATGGCAAAGCCTGCATGGATACGTACCAGCAGCTCAGAAAGCACCATCGTCTCACCGGACAGCGCGTAGATGCCGATGAGCTTGTGCAAAAACAGCAGGATGGCACCGTTGGAAAGACCCATTGCGATGTAAGACCACACCGTCAGCTTGCGGGTATAATAAACAGCCTGCTCGTCGTCCCGCGCACCGATGCAGCGGCCCACCACCGTGATCATGGCAAGGCTGAGGGCCTTGCCGGGGATAACGCCCATGCCGTCCAGATTGTTTGCCACGGCGTTTGCTGCGATCTGCACTGTGCCGAAGGTGGAGATCATGCTCACCACCAGAATGCGTCCGGCCTCGAACAGGCTGTTCTCAAAGGCGGACGGGATGCCGATGCCAGAATGCGCTTTGTCATCTTTGCATCCAGCCGGGTGGTCTTGGGCACCGTGATGGCATTGCCCTTCTGGTAGCACTTGCGCAGGATAAGGCCGCTGCCACCACACGAGACAGCACGCTGGGCCATGCAACACCGTCTACGCCCATTTTAAATCCGAAGATGCACACTGCGTTGCCCACAATGTTGATCACGTTCATCAAAAAGCTGATCTGCATGGAGATCTTGGAGTTGCCCATGCTGCGGAACAGTGCCGCACCGCCGTTATACAGTGCCAGAAACGGATAACTGATGGCGATGATGCGCAGGTACAGCACGCTGGCATCCAGCACATCGGCATCGATGGCACCGTAGAACAGCCGGATCATCGGCCTTGCAAAAACAAAACAGAATGCCCCCACCAGCAAACCGAATACGCCGCTGAGCAAAAGCAGCTGGCCAGAGCTTGCATCGGCATCCTTCTGCTCCCGCGCACCCAAAAACTGGCTTACCACCACTGCGCCGCCAGTGGCCAGCGCCGCAAACAGCACGATGATGAGGTTGTTGATCATGTCCACAAGGCTGACACCGGAAATGGCCGCTTCGCCGCAGCGGGACACCATCATGGTATCGGCCATACCCACGGTCACTTCCAGCAGCTGCTCCACCAGCAGCGGGCCGGTCAGCAGCAGCAGTTCCTTTTGTGTGAACAGCGGCTTCCGCCCTCCGAAGAGCGGCTTTTTTGTTCCGCTCACCGCCTGATTTTCCATTGATATGCTCCTTTCCCCGTGCCGGGCCATCCCGCTCGGACACATACGCCCACCCTTCGCAGGGCAGACTACCCATTGAATGTATTCATCTTAGCACACGGACTGGTTCTTGTAAAGAACTGTCGCATTCTGCGTCTTTTTTGCCGCCGTTCCGGGCCGCACCGGCTCATTTTTATGCTTGTTCGTCAGTTTGCCGGGAACTTCTCGTTGAATTTGTGCGTTTCTCCAAAAATGCGATTTTTCGCACGTTTATTGATGAAAAATCGAAAAAAGGGCTTGTAATTCTTCCAAAAAAGTGGTATGTTGTATCCAACAAAGGCATTACGTTGGATACATGAACTTCTACGAGCGGTTCTTCGCTCAGCACAAAACCTTTGTTCTTAAAATTGCTATTTTCTTCATTTACCTTCTTATCATTTACCCTGCCTGCCCCACAAGGGGCAAGAAAAGCGATGACTCAACCTGCACGAGTCACCGCTTTTTCTTTTTGTCTGTGCTATCGCAGGCCTAACCATTTAAATGCCCTCCGTTTCACTCTGGGCATTTTTAGCGGAAAATTATTTTTTATTGCAAATAAGCCAGCCCTGCGGAGCTGGCTTGTTTGCTTTTTCACAGAAAAAGTTGCTTCTTGTGCAGAGAGCGGTCGCGTGGGACAGGCTTCATAGCTTTTATAAAAATCATCGCCGCCGGGGACGCTCCGCTGGGCCAGAGGCAGGAGGGGTGTTTCGAGTCCCCCCTCCCTGCCTCTGGACTCCACCCACCCCGCAACGAGAAAGGGGCTGCTCGCCCCTTTCAGACCCCAAAGCTGTTGGGCTCCATACAAAAAATCCAAGTCGCTTCGCTAAAGGATTTTTGTGTTCCGCCGATTTGAAGTCGCTTACGCGACAAGCCGTGCGGGCAAGCTTTCGCTTTATCCGCTGCGCGACAGCCGCAGGCTGACAGCAGCAAGATGCCGTCAGCCGTTACGGCCCTTACCGTGAAAAAAGCAAATCAGGAAAATCCGCAGATTTTCCTGATTTGCAAATATAAAAATATTTTCCGCTGATGATGGCGCAGCGCACGCGGAGCATTTTAAATCTTCAGCCCTTCACAAGTTCCGCAAACGCCTTCCGCACATCGCCAGAGAAATACAGCGTGCCCAGTGCGCACACCGGGCCTTCGCCGCCCAGCTCCACCGCCCGGGCCACGCCCGCTTCAATGGAAGCTGCCGCTTCCGCCCTGCAGCCATAGGCCCGGATGTGTTCTGCCAGGGTTTCGGCAGGCATGGAGCGCGGCGTGTGCGCCGCCACCGTGACGAACCGCACCGCCAGCGGTGCCAGCAGGCTGAGCATCTGGTCCACATCCTTGTCTGCCATGATGCTGACAGAAAAACGAACTTCTGCCCGGGGAAGCGGTCTCTCAGGCTCTGCACCGTGGCACGCATTCCGTGGGCGTTGTGGCTGCCGTCCAGCAGAAACGCGGGCGCGTGCCGCAGCAGCTCGAACCGGCCCGGCCAGCTGACCGTTTCCAAACCTGTGCGGATGGCGCTTTCCGGAATGTTCCAGCCATGGGTGCGCATCACCCGCAGAGCCGTGATAGCCAGCGCCGCATTTCGCGGCTGGTAGCTGCCGATCAGGGGCAGGTGCACATCCGTCAGGCCGTCAAAGTCGAACTCCACCGCGTCAAGGCTGCCGCCCTCGTACTTCAGCCTGCTGAAATCCACCTCAGTCAGCTCGGCATGCTTTTCAGCACAGACGCGGCGGATAACAATATCTGCCTCCGGCACGCCGCCGTAGCTCACCACCGGGCACTCTTCCTTGATGATCCCCGCCTTGGCGGCGGCAATGTCCGCAAGAGTGGGGCCAAGCTCCTTCACATGATCATACCCAGTGCCGTGATGACTGCGCACTCCGGGGCATCAATGACGTTGGTGGAATCCAGCGTGCCGCCAAGGCCCACCTCCAGCACCACGATCTCACATTTCTGCTGGGCAAAATAGAGCATCCCAAGCGCCGTGATGATCTCAAACTCGGTGGGCACATCTTCCATGGCATCGGCGGCGGGCTTTACCTGCTCCACTAGTTTCACCAGCTCTTCATCCGGGATCTGCACGCCGTTGATCTGGATGCGCTCGTTGAAGCGGTTGATGAAGGGCGAGGTGTACAGGCCCACCCGATAGCCCGCGGCCTGCAGGCAGGACGCCATCATGGAGGCGGTGCTGCCCTTGCCGTTGGTGCCTGCAACATGCACGAATCTGAGCTGTTTGTGCGGGTCGCCCAGTGCGGCCAGCAGGGTGCGGGTGCGCGTCAGGCCGGGCTTGTGGCCGGCCCACTGGACCGCATGGATGTATTCCATTGCCTGTTCGTAATTCATTGTAATGCCTCTTTTTACTTTTTCACCATCTTCATCAGGGTACGGTTCTCCAGCAGGATGCGCAGCAGCACAGTGTTCACCGCAGCCAGGATCAGTGCATTGGGGATGCGCACTGCCAGCGCTGCCCACGGGTAGCCGTAGAAGATGCGCAGTGCCAGCGAGGTGATGACCATGGAACCACAAAGTGTCCCAGCAGCACGCTGATCTGCAGCCGCAGGCCGGTGCGCAGCCCGGGCAGCTTCTGCCATGCAAGCCCCGCCACCAGACCAATGGCACCCGCGCCCAGCGTGATGAGCGGGTTGATGGCGTAGCCTGCCAGCACGCCGCCGATCATATCGGCACAGCGCCCACGGCAAAGCCGGCACCGGGGCCGAACAGCAGCGCTGCCAGCAGCACCGGCAGGCTGCCCAGATTGAACCGCACAAAGCCGGTGGAGATGCTCAGCACCCGGCTGAACACGATGCTCATTGCCACCAGCAAGGCCAGCATGGTGAGCGTGCGGACGGAATTTTTCGAGTTGTTCATATCAACTGTCCTCCTTGCAAAAGGAATACCGGGCGGGCGGTCTGCACAAACAAAAACGCCCTCCCTGTGACAAACCGCACAAAGGAGGGCGTGAATCCAACAACTTTCACTTCCGGGCGGGACGCAAGCCGTCTCGCCTGCACCCAAGTCCATGCAGCAGCGGGATGCAGACCATGCACCGCGGGTACACCTTCGTCCACAGCACAACTCCCCGTTGATGCGGCACTTAACGCACATGGTCTTACTCTGTTGATGGTTTTATTATAGTCCTTTTGCCGCAGCCATGCAACCGCCTGCACAGACAACTTTGCCAAACCACATCGTCAAATTTTAGCAGTTGTGCATAGCATCTGCCGGGTTTTGGCCTGTGTCCCCTTTTCATTTGCCGCATAACGTGGTAAGATGGGTTTAACCTTAAATATGGAGTCTTCTCCCGGAAAGGAATGTTTCCCAATGAAATTCAACGAAATGACCTATACCCGCCCGGACATCGGTGCCCTGCTGGCCCGGTGCAAAGAGCTGGCCGCAAAGGCCGCTGCCGCACCGGACGGCGATGCTCTTGTCCGGCTCTACTACGAGCAGAGCGAAGCCTTTGCGGAGTACAACACCGCCGCGAACCTTGCCAACATCCACTACACCTGCGACACCCGCGATGAATACTGGAAGGCTGAGCAGGACTTCTTTGATGCCAACGGCCCCGCCGTGACCAACGCCAGCGTAGAGATCAGCCGCTCTTTCCTTGCGAACCCGCATGTGGATGCCCTGACCGAAAAATTCGGCACCACCTGTGTGGCCGGTATGAAGAATGCCGTTCTGGGCATGGATGACCGCACCGTGGAGCTGCAGCAGCAGTTCAATGCTCTGGTGAGCCGCTACCAGCAGATCTACGGCGGCGCACTGGTGGAACTGGACGGCAAACAGCTCACCATCCCGCAGCTGGGCCCTTACAAGGAGGATCTGGACCCTGCCGTGCGCCGCGCCGCCTACGAGGCCGAGGCCGGTTATTTTGACGCCCACCGTGCCGAACTGGACGAGCTGTACGGCGAGATCGTGAAGAACCTGAATGCACAGGCCCGGGTGATGGGCTATCACGACTACAGTGAGCTTTCCTATGTGCGCATGAACCGCATCGGCTACGGCCCGGAGGAGATCCGGAAATTCCGCGATCAGGTGGCAAACGATGTGGTGCCCCAGCTGCAAAAGGTGATGGCCATGCGTGCAAAGCGCACCGGCATTGCCCGCCCCACCTTCACCGATCTGCCCATCATGTTCAAGGACGGCAATCCCAAGCCATTCCCGGCTACAAAGCCGTATGGATGCCGCCCGCACCATGTACCATGAGCTTAGCCCGGAAACCGCCGAGTTCATCGACTTTATGCAGGACAACGAGCTGTTCGATGTGGAGAGCCGCCCCGGCAAGATGTCCGGCGGCTATATGACCAGCCTGCCCAGCTACAAGGCCCCCTTCATTTTTGCCAACTGGAACAACACCTCCGGCGATGTGGACGTGCTGACCCACGAGTGCGGCCACGCCTTTGAGGGCTATGTGGCCGAGCGTGATCCCGAAGTGCCCGCCGATCTGGAATGCCCCGGCATGGAGAGCGCCGAGATCCACTCCATGGCCATGGAGTTCCTGACTGCACCGTGGCATCATCTGCTCTTCGGCCGGGATACCGACAAATACGCCCTGCTCCACGCTGAGGACAGTTTTGTGTTCCTTGCTTACGGATGCGAAGTGGACGAGTTCCAGCACATCATGTACCAGAACCCGGATCTGACCCCCGATGAACGCAATGCCGAGTGGCTCAAGCTGGAAAAGAAGTACCGCCCGTGGATCGATTTTGCCGGTCTTCCCTTCTATGGCCGCGGTGCAGGCTGGCAGCGTCAGCTGCACATTTATGAGTGCCCCTTCTACTATATCGACTACTGCCTGTCTACCATGGCCGCACTGCAGTTCTTCCTGCTGAGCCTTGACGACCACAAGGACGCATGGCAGCGCTACCTGCGCCTTGTGCGCCGTGCAGGCATGGCCAGCTACACCGAGCTGCTGGAGACCGCAGGGCTGAAAGTCCCCTTTGAGGAAGGCAGCATCAAGGGCATCGCCCAGCAGATGACCGACTGGCTGGAGACCCATCAGGTATAAGAAGCCGTTTTCATCCGCACCGCACCCCGTCTGAATGGTCGTTCTGATGCATCTGAGGGGCGATTCATGCCGTTTTGCTGTCAGGAGCCGTAAAATCTGTATGCTCTGGACAGAGAAAAAGCGTTTCTGTGAAGCGAAAGGAGATTCCTATGAAACTGACCGGACTGTTCAAGCGCGGTGCCGCCTGCCTGTGCACCGCCGCCATCCTGATGGGCGGCGTCTCCGCCTTTGCCCTGAGCCCTGCTCTTCCGGACGAGCCTGCCCCGGCAGAGCTTTCTGTGACCAATGCGGTGTCGGAGGCGCAGCTGCGCTCTGCCCTGTCCAAGCTCACTGTCACCTATGACAGCGAGGCCGAGCTGGCAGATCGACTCTCCCTACGAGGAGGCCAGCATGGAAAAGGCCTCCTGCGGTCTGTACCCCTACCTGTTCGTTACCAACGATGATCCCACCGTTTATCTCAGTCTGGGCATGACCTACTTCGGCAATAAAAAGCTGGACATGAAATCTGTTCGGGTAGAAACCGAGGATAACTACTACGACTTCACCTGTGATGAAGAGTTCATCGGCGGCTACGACAACGACCTCAAGTTTTGGTTCGATTACGAGCTGTTCGATATGGACGACAGCACCAGCTGGCTGAACGAGTGGCTTGCCGCCAAGAGCGTCACCGCCACCTTTACCGGCAGGGACGGCTCCACCAAGACCTACACCCTGACCAAGGACAACCTGCAGGCCATCCGCGACATCCTGAATGCCTACGACACCCTGCTTGGTTCCGATGTTTCCACTGCACGTGTCGTGCTGCGCAGCCTTGTAAAGTAAACATTATCTGCTTACAGCAAAAGCCCCCGGAACGTTTCACACCGTTCCGGGGGCTTTGTGTTATGCCTTATTCAGGTTCAGGCACTTCTCTTACAGGTTGAAGTAGCGCTTTGCGTTGTCGAAGCAGATGCCCTTGACGATCTTCTCCAGAGCCTTCTCGTCGTTGGGATACTCGCCATCCTCGACCCACTGGCCGATGATGTTGCACAGGATGCGGCGGAAGTAGTCGTGACGGGTGTAGCTCAGGAAGCTGCGGCTGTCGGTCAGCATGCCAACGAAGTTGCCCAGCAGGCCCAGGCTTGCCAGACGGGTCATCTGCTCTTCCATGCCGATCTTGTGGTCATTGAACCACCATGCGGAGCCGTGCTGGATCTTGCCCGGCACCTCGCTGTTCTGGAAGCAGCCCAGAATGGTGCCGATCTGTGCGTCGTCGGCGGGGTTCAGGCTGTAGATGATGGTCTTGGGGCACTCGTCGGTGTCGTTCAGGGCGCTCAGCAGGCTTGCGATCTCGCCGCCGCAGGTAGCGGTGTTGATCATATCAAAGCCGGTGTCGGGTCCCAGCAGAGCGTTCATCTTGCGGTTCACGCCGCGCAGGCAGTTGTAGTGGATCTGCATGGCGATGCCCAGACGGTGATACTGCTTGCCCAGATGGATCAGGATGTAGGTCTGGTACTTCTCAGCCTCTTCGGTGGTGCAGCTCTCGCCCTTCATCACCTTCTGGTAAATGGCGTTGACCTCTTCCTTAGTAGCCTCACGGTAGGGGATGTAATCCAAGCCGTGGTCGGAAGCGCGGCAGCCCATCTCGGCAAAGAACTCGATGCGCTTGGTCAGAGCGTCGGTGACGCAGTCGATGCAGGCCAGCTTCTCCTTGCCCACAACAGCGGCCAGCTTGCCCATGTACTCGGCAAAGCCGGGCTTGTTGATGTTGATGGCCTTATCGGGGCGGAAGGAAGGAGCCACGGTGAACTTGATGGTGGGATCTTCCTTGATCTTCTTGTGCCAGTACAGATCATCGATGGGGTCATCGGTGGTGCCGATGAAGGCCACGTTGGACTGCTCGATCAGGCCGCGGACAGTCAGCTTGGATCATGCTGCAGCTTGTCGTTGCACAGGTTCCAGACTTCCTCAGCGGTATCGCCGTTCAGCACGCCGTCGTAGCCAAAGAACACATGCAGCTCGAGGTTGGTCCAGTGGTACATCGGGTTGCCGATGGCCATGGGCAGAGCCTCTGCAAACTTCTGGAAGCGCTCGCGGTCGGGCTTATCACCGGTGATGTACTCCTCGGGCACACCGTTGGAACGCATCACGCGCCACTTGTAGTGGTCGCCAAAGTAGCTGCCGTCCGGGTTGCGGCCGCCCAGCCATACCTGAGCGATGTTCTCAAAGCGGCGGTTCTCGTAGATCTCACGGGGAGGGATGTGGCAGTGGTAGTCGCAGATAGGCATATCCGCAGCGTAGTCGTGGTACAGATGCTGAGCAGTGGGAGACTGGAGCATGAATTCCTTATCCATAAATGCTTTCATGGGTCGATAACTCCTTTTCTCTGATGGTTTTTGTTAAAAATCCGTCAAACCTTGTGTACAACGGGACGCCCGCCTGCACGGGCAGGTTTGTCTTACCTTTAGTATAACGGAAAACACGCATGTATACAACTGAAAAAGTGACAAATTTTCTAGCACACAATTGTGCTTTTCGCTGGAAATGCCCCAAATCGTCACCTTAAGGCTAAAAATATTGCACAAAGCTCTTGACTTATTTGTATACAACAGCATAAAATAGGGTAAGGAGCAGAGGGCAGACAAAGAGGCTTTCTGATAAGCAAAGCAAGTTTATAAAGGAGATCAACAAGATGGAAACTTTGAACTACAAGGTTCTGGAAGGCACCGGCTACAACGGCTACATCCTGAAGGATGCACCCGTCAAGGTCATGCAGTTTGGCGAGGGCAACTTCCTGCGTGCTTTCGTGGATTACTTCTATGACATCGCAAACGAGAAGGCCGGCTACAACGGCAAGGTCAAGCTGGTGCAGCCCATCAGCAACTTCCCCCAGATGGCAGACTGGATCAACGAGCAGGAGGGCCTGTACACCCTGTACCTGCGCGGCAGCGAGAAGGGCCAGAAGGTCGATGCAAAGCGCGTGATCTCCTGCGTGTCCGACTGTGTGTGCCCCTACATCGACGGCAAGTGGGACGAAGTGCTGGAGCTGGCACGCTCTGCCGATCTCGAGACCATCGTTTCCAACACCACTGAGGCCGGCATCGCCTACACGCAGGGTGACAGCCAGTTCGATCAGGTTCCTCCCAACAGCTTCCCCGCAAAGCTGACCCGCGTGCTGTTTGAGCGCTACAAGGCATTCAACGGCGCTGCTGACAAGGGTCTGACCATCCTGTCCTGCGAGCTGATCGACAACAACGGCAAAGAGCTGAAGAAGTGCTGCAACAACTACGCAAAGGACTGGAATCTGGAGCCTGCCTTCATCGACTGGATGAACAACGCAAACACCTTCTGCTCCACTCTGGTGGACCGCATCGTTCCGGGCCGCATCCGCGATCCCAAGGAACTGGCTGCCATGGAAGAGGCCAACGGCTACCATGATGCCGCTCTGGACGTGGGCGAAGTGTTCGGCGTGTGGGTCATCGAAGGCCCCGCTGAGCTGGAGGTCAAGCTGCCGTTCAAGAAGGCCGGCGTGAACGTCATGGTCGTGCCCGATGTTACCCCCTACAAGAAGCGCAAGGTCCGCATCCTGAACGGTGCACACACCGGCTTCGTTCTGGGCGCATATCTGGCCGGCTTCGACATCGTGCGTGACTGCATGCACAACGACACCATCCGCGGCTTCATGAACAAGATGCTGCACGAGGAGATCATCCCCACCCTGCCGCTGGACAAGAAGGATCTGGAAGAGTTTGCTTCCGCTGTTGAGGACCGCTTCAACAACCCCTTCGTCAACCACGAGCTGATGAGCATTTCCCTGAATTCCACCTCCAAGTGGAAGGCCCGCAACATGCCTTCCTTCCTGGCTTACATCGAGGAGCAGAAGCAGCTGCCCAAGTGTCTGACCATGTCTCTGGCAGCCTACATTGCCTTCTATTCCAGCGACATTCAGGAGCGCACCGCCGACGGCCTGATCTGCAAGCGCCCTGCCGGCAACACCTACAAGATCCAGGATGACGCATGGGCTCTGGACTTCTACTATGCACACAAGGACGACACCGCAGCCCAGCTGGTGCACGCTGTACTGACCAACACCCAGATGTGGGATCAGGATCTGACCAAGATCGAGGGTCTCGAGGCCGCTGTTCTGGCTGATCTGGAAATGATCCGCACTCAGGGTGCCGAGGCTGCTTACAAGAGCTGCCTGTAAGCCTGATTGTTTAAAAGAAACATTGCTTTGAGGTGTGAACCCTCTCAGTCCGCTTCGCGTCCAGCTCCCCCGAGGGGGGAGCTTTTGCGGAAACGTAAAGTTTTCATCGCAAAGACCTCGCCTTCGGGAGAGGTGGCATCGCATGGCGATGACGGAGAGGGTTCATTCCCTTTTATGCGATACGATAAGGAGAACTACTATGCCGCAGGCAATTCATATCAGCCCCATCGACAACGTGGTCGTTGCTCTGCACCCCATTGCCAAGGGCACGCTGGTGGAAGTGGACGGTCTTTCTGTGACTGCTCTGGAGGACATTCCGCAGGGCCACAAGATGGCCGTGAAGCCCATCAAGAACGGTGAGAACGTGATCAAGTACGGCTTCCCCATCGGCCACGCCACCGCAGATGCCGCTCCCGGCAGCTGGATGCACACCCACAACGTGCACACCAACCTGTCCGGTGAGGTAGAGTACAGTTACAACCCCGCCCCGGATCTGGCTCCCCTGCCCAAGGTCGAGCCGGAGACCTTTATGGCTTCCGCCGCAAGGACGGCCGTGCCGCCATCCGCAATGAGATCTGGATCATCCCCACCGTGGGCTGCGTCAACGACATCGCCAAGAAGATCGTTGCCGACAATCAGGATCTGGTCACCGGCTCCATCGAGGGCCTGTACACCTTCACCCATCCCTTCGGCTGCAGCCAGACCGGCGACCGATTTTCGCATGGCTGTGAAAGCACAGGAGCATGAAGAAGTGGTATTCAGCTGGATTGAATACCCTTCCAAAGAGGTCCGCGATGCGGCGAATCAGAAGATGATGTCCGATCCCCGTATGAAGGAGTTCGGTGAATCTATGCCATTTGATGGCAAGCGAATGATCTACGGTGGATTTGCGCCCATTATGGAAGAGTGATGTGACTGGCTGTGCGGCGTGCCGCCAGCCATCTCAACCGCTTATCAGCGCCACGCTAAAGCCGCTTTTCTGCCCACAATATAAATTCTTGTTTCACCAGAGCTTTGCTGTAAAGCCAGCCCTGACCGTACTGCACGCCATGATCACGTAACCAGCTTTCCTGATTTGCGGTCTCAATACCTTCCGCCACCATTTCCAGCTTCAGCGTTTTTGGCTATCTCGATAATATGCGGAGTCACGTTATTGTATTCCAGTGCATCCACGAACGATTTGTCTATCTTCAGAATATCCACATCCAGATCTTGTAAATAGCTCAGGCTGGAGTAGCCCGTGCCGAAGTCATCGAGCGCAAACCGGATGCCCTTGTCCCGCAGCTGCTGCATGACGCCCTTGACCTGCTCGAAGGAATTGATGAGCACGCTCTCGGTGATTTCAAATTCAAGCTGCTGCGGTTGATGCCGTGATACTGGATGATCTCCACGACCCTGCTGACGAAATTGGTCTGGAGAAGCTGGATGGCGGAAATGTTCACGGCGATCTGGAAAGGAAGCCCGCTACGCTCGCCATGCTCAACAGCTGGCGGCAGACGGTATCGAGCACAAGATACCCGACATCCACGATGAGGCCGGTCTCTTCGGCTACAGGGATGAACTCGGCGGGTGAAATAAAGCTGCCCGCAGCGTCCCGCAGACGCAACAGGGCCTCGGCCTTGCGGAACAAGCCCGTGCTGATCTCGAAGACCGGCTGGAAATGCACCTCAAAGTCGCCGTTGGCCAGGGCGGATCGGATAAGGATCTGGAGCAGCTTCTTGCGGGAGAGGATCTGATCGAGTTCCTTGTTGAACTGGTAGATGCCCCGGCCTTCCTTGCGGGCTTCGGCAAGGGCGAGCTCGGCATGGGTGATGAGGGTGCTTGGATTGGTCCCGTGTTGGGGTGAAATGCTGATCCCGGCGTCGATGTTGCAGGTGTATTCGAGATCCTCATGGTGAGCACGCGCAGGAAGGAGTTCCTGACGGACTGGGCGAGGCGTTCGGCCTGCGGGCCGTCAGCGCCGGAAAGCAGGACAAGGAAGTCGTCCCCTCCGGAACGGTAGAGGCTGCCTTCAGGCACGAAACGGGCGATGGACAGGCTCACGTCCTTGAGCAGCAGGTCGCCCTTGGCGTGGCCGAAGGTTTCGTTGAACAGCTTGAAATCGCTGATGTCGAACAGGACGACGGCACAACGCTTGCCCTCGCGCAGCATGTGCTGGAGGTTCCTGAGCGCGGCCTGCCGATTGGGGATGTCGAGCAGGGAATCGTGATAGGCCATGTGCTCAAGCTTGCGGGCATGGAGCATACGTTCGGTGATGTCGGTGCCGCTGACGAGGTAGACCATCTCATCGTTGAGCCACCGGATCTTTTTTTATGGCGGAGCTGGAGATAGTCTGTTGGCCGTCCTTTTCGATAAGGCAATCCCGCCCTTTGAGGATCGCACAGTCGACGCAGGGCTTGTCGAAACGGAAAAAGGAACGGTAGCAGACTGAACCGGGCACACA
>ENA-OQAA01000678-OQAA01000678.1-human-gut-metagenome-genome-assembly--contig:-NODE-678-length-21789-cov-2.281691_pt1 | contig 21789 bp, 21 predicted proteins | sample MGYA00242489_ERZ504515 | MGnify/ENA primary metagenome ERZ504515 (study PRJEB26092, sample SAMD00036237) | human gut metagenome | host: Homo sapiens | study: EMG produced TPA metagenomics assembly of... | reverse complement strand
CAAATCGACGGATATATCGCCGTTCCTTTATAGCAAAATAAGATCATGCCATATCCGCTCTTGTAAGGACGATCCAATAACTCCCTCAAATCGGAATCGCCTATTATGAACGACTCTCCTCTCTCTATCTCAAATGGATTCATATGTCTACTATTTTGCCCGCGAATATAAGAGATCATTAGCATATAACGGATCATTCCATCTCAAAATGAACAATCATCGCCTCATTGTGGAAACAATGGTTCGCCGATAAGCGAGTAGCTTTGCATCCGAAAATATAGGTATTAGTTAAGATGAAAAAGCAAAATCGATTGATGAAGACTGCGATCGCCTTATGGTGTATCGTAGCTGTTGGGTGTAAACAAAGCCCTGTAATCCAACAAAGTTCAGGGTATGCGACAATGACCGTATCCACTTCGGAGAAAACTTTATCCAATAATTACTCGGCGAGTATACGAGGAAAACAGGATATTGATATTTATCCGCAAGTATCCGGTTTTATTACAAAGCTTTGCGTAGCAGAAGGCGAGAGCGTAAAAAAAGGACAAGTCTTATTTATTATTGATCAAGTTCCTTATCAAGCGGCCTTAAACACCGCCATTGCGAACGTAGAGGCCGCTAAGGCATCTGTAGCGACAGCGCAACTGACCTACGAGAGTAAACAAGAATTGTATAAGAACAAAGTAGTTTCCGAGTTCGACCTAAAGACCGCCTACAACACACTACTCTCGCAAAAGCCCAATTAGCCCAAGCGGAGGCACAAGAGGTGAACGCCCGTAACAACCTTTCTTACACGGAAGTGAAAAGCCCCTCGAACGGCGTCATCGGAACCCTGCCTTATCGTGTAGGCGCATTAGTAAGCGCAAGCCTACCCAAACCGCTCACCACGGTATCGGACAATTCCGAAATGTATGTGTATTTCTCCATGACCGAGAACCAGCTACTGGCCTTGACCCGTCAATACGGCTCGAAAGACAAAGCCTTGGAGAATATGCCGAGATCGAGCTTCAGTTGAACGATAAATCGCTTTATCCCCAAACGGGAAAGATCGAGACGATCAGCGGCGTTATCGATCAAAACACCGGAACGGTCAGCTTGCGTGCCGCATTCCCGAACGAGGAGCAATCATTGAATAGCGGAGGCTCCGGGAATGTGATCATTCCGGTTACATACGATAACTGCGTAGTAATTCCCCAAGCCGCCACGTTCGAAATCCAAGACCGGGTATTTGTCTTCAAGGTAGTAGACGGAAAGACGCAATCCGCTCCTGTAGAAGTTACCCGTGTGAACGGAGGACAAGAGTATATCGTAAACGCCGGATTGAATAGCGGCGACGTGATCGTAGCCGAAGGCGTAGGTTTATTGCGTGAAGGAACACCGATTGAAGTAAAACAAAATTAAGAACAATGAAAGTTAGCACATTTATAGAACGCCCCGTACTGTCCGCCGTGATTTCCATCACGATTATGGTAGCGGGTATCATCGGGCTTTTCACCTTGCCCGTAGAACAATATCCGGATATCGCCCCTCCTACCGTTATGGTCAGTACGACTTACTTCGGGGCGAATGCCGAGACCATGCAGAAGAGTGTCGTAGCCCCTTTGGAAGAGGCGATCAACGGCGTGGAAGATATGACCTACATGACCTCCACGGCTACCAACTCCGGTACCGCCACGATCACGATCTATTTCCAACAAGGAACCGATCCGGACATGGCCGCCGTAAACGTACAGAACCGTGTATCGAAAGCGACCGGGCAATTGCCGGCCGAGGTTACCCAAGTGGGTGTCACGACTTCCAAGCGCCAGACCAGTATGTTACAGATCTTCTCGCTCTATAGCCCGGACGGTTCTTATGACGAGAACTTCCTCAGTAATTACATCAGCATCAACCTAAAACCAGAGATACTCCGTATCTCCGGAGTCGGCGAGTTGATGGTTATGGGTGGCGATTACAGTATGCGTATCTGGATGAAGCCCGACGTTATGGCCCAATACAAATTGATCCCCTCGGACGTGACCTCCGTGTTGGCCGAGCAAAATATTGAGTCCGCCACGGGTTCTTTAGGCGAGAACTCGGACGAGACGTATCAGTACACCATGAAATATAGCGGACGCCTGCTTACTCCGGAGGAATTCGGCGATATCGTGATCCGCTCCACCGAGGATGGAGAGGTATTGAAGCTAAAAGAGATAGCGGACATTGAGTTAGGAAAGGAGAGTTATGCCTATATCGGACAAACAAACGGTAAGCCGGGTATCTCCTGTATGGTTTTCCAGACAGCCGGATCGAATGCCACGGAGGTGAATAATAAGATCGACGCTTTTCTTGAGGAAGCCTCGAAAGACTTCCCGAAAGGTATCGAGGTCGTAAAATTGATGAGTACGAATGATTTCTTGTACGCCTCGATCCATGAGGTTGTAAAAACCTTGATAGAGGCCATTATCCTCGTTATCCTTGTGGTATATGTCTTCTTGCAGGATATCCGTTCTACGCTGATTCCGTTGGTAGCGATCGTGGTTTCCTTGATCGGTACGTTCGCCTTTATGACGGTCGCCGGATTTAGCATTAACTTGATCACTTTATTCGCTTTGGTATTGGTGATCGGTACGGTGGTGGACGACGCGATCGTTGTCGTCGAGGCAGTCCAAGCTCGGTTCGACGTTGGATATAAGTCCTCTTATATGGCTAGTATGGATGCGATGAAAGGATTGACATCCGCCATCGTCTCTACTTCATTGGTATTTATGGGCGTGTTTATCCCGGTATCGTTTATGAGCGGTACATCCGGTACATTCTATACGCAGTTCGGTTTGACGATGGCAGCGGCCGTAGGTATCTCTACCGTTAATGCGTTAACGTTAAGCCCGGCGCTTTGCGCTATCTTATTGAAGCCTTACATCAACGAGGACGGCACCCAAAAGAATAACTTCGCCGCACGTTTCCGTAAGGCGTTCAACGCCGCATTCGATTCGGTCATCAAGAAATATAAGCACGGGGTGTTGTTCTTTATCAAGCGGAAATGGCTGGCTTGGTCTTTATTGGCATGCTCCATCGTATTACTTATCGTCTTGATGAACACGACAAAATCCAGCTTGGTGCCCGATGAGGATCAAGGTACGGTCTTTGTCAACGTAAGTACGGCCTCCGGAAGCTCCTTGGCTACGACTAACAAGATCATGACGAATATCGAGCAACGGATCAACCAGATTCCACAGCTTCAATCTTATTCCAAGGTTTCCGGTTATGGTTTGCTGGCCGGACAAGGTAGCTCTTTCGGTATGTTCATCTTGAAACTAAAACATTGGGATGAGCGCCCGGACAAGGAAGATAACGTACAAGCCGTGATCGGACAGGTATATGGCCGTACGGCAGATATCAAGGACGCTACGATTTTCGCCATCGCCCCGGCCATGATCCCCGGATATGGTATGGGTAACGCATTGGAAATGCATACGCAAGACAAGGCCGGTGGAGACTTAACGACCTTCTTTAACACGACCCAGCAATATCTCGCCGCCTTGCGTGAACGGCCCGAGATCGCTACGGCTTACTCTACCTTCGATATCAAGTACCCGCAATGGCGCGTGGATGTGGACGCGGCGAAATGCAAACGGGCCGGAATCACTCCGGATGCTGTTCTATCAACCCTTTCCGGTTATTACGGAGGGCAATATGTGTCGAATATCAACCGTTTCTCGAAGGTGTATAAGGTGATGATACAGTCCGATCCTAAATATCGTCTGGATGAGGCCTCCTTGAATAATACGTTCGTACGCATGTCGAACGGCGAGATGGCACCGCTTAGTCAGTTTATCACCTTGACCAAGGTATACGGTGCCGAATCTCTAGCCCGTTTCAACATGTATAATTCGATCGCCGTCAATGCCGTACCGGCCAATGGATATAGCTCCGGGGATGCTATCAAGGCGGTAAAAGAGACAGCGGCCACTTCGCTCCCGAAAGGGTATGGCTACGACTTCGGTAGTATCACCCGTGAGGAGAACCAGCAGAGTAATACGACCATTATCATCTTCGGTATCTGTATCTTGATGATTTATTTGATCCTAAGTGCCTTGTACGAGAGTTTCCTTGTTCCTTTCGCCGTGATTCTTTCCGTACCGATGGGTTTGATGGGTAGTTTCTTGTTCGCTAAGTTCATGGGATTGGAGAATAACATTTATCTGCAAACCGGTTTGATCATGTTGATCGGATTGTTGGCGAAGACCGCCATCTTATTGACAGAGTACGCTACCCAACGCCGCCTGTCCGGTATGAGCCTGACTTCAGCCGCTCTTAGCGCGGCAAAGGTTCGTCTGCGCCCGATCTTGATGACCGCTCTTACGATGATATTCGGTTTGCTGCCATTGATCGTTTCCAACGCGTAGGCGCTAATGGAAACCGCTCGTTGGGAACCGGTGCCGTTGGCGGTATGTTGATCGGTACATTGGCTTTGTTATTTATCGTGCCTTGCTTATTCATCACGTTCCAATACCTGCAAGAGAAACTACGCCCGATCCAATTCGAGCGTTCCCTTGATTGGCAGGTGCAAGAAGAGGTAAAAGAGGCCGCCGAGGAAAGAAAAGAATATTTAGATAGCAAGAAATAATCTATCCAGATTGTGTATATATATAATGTATATGAAGAATAACATCATACTCCTTGCCGTAGCGACGCTAGCGTTGAATAGCTGCGGCATTTACAAGAAATACGAGCCTGTCGCCACCCTCCCGGAGAATCTATACCGGGAGGAGATAGCCCCGGCAGATACCTTCTCCATCGGGAATATCAGTTGGCGGGACCTGTTCACCGATCCGGCCTTGCAATCCTTGATCGAACGGGGATTAGCCAATAATACAGACCTACGGATCGCCCATCTAAAGGTACAAGAAGCTGAGGCGGCGTTAATGACCTCCCGCCTCTCCTACCTCCCGTCGCTCTCCCTAGATCCACAGGGCACGACAAGTAGCTTTGATAAGGCGAAAGCGTCGTGGACATACAACGTCCCGGTATCGGCCAGTTGGGAGGTCGATATCTTCGACCGGCTGACAAACGCCAAACGACAAGCGAAAGCCGCCTTGTCGCAAAGCCAAGCGTATAGCCAAGCCGTACAAACGCAACTGATCGCCAATATCGCCAACCTGTATTACACCTTATTGATGCTGGACCGGCAATACGAGATCACGACAGAAACCGCCGTGAAATGGCTAGAAAGCTTCGTACCACCCAAGCATTAATGGCAGCCGGCATGACTACCGAGGCGGCCGTATCGCAAACCGAGGCTACTTGCTACTCCATCGAGACCTCTGTTAAAGATCTGGAACAGACCATCCGGGAGACCGAGAATACGCTTGCCGTCTTATTGGGAGAGACACCTCAGGATATTGAGCGAGGAAGGTTGGAAGACCAATCCTTAACCCCGGATCTGGCTATCGGTATCCCGGTACAGATGCTCTCGAACCGTCCAGATGTACGTAGCGCCGAGTACGCTTTGGCGCAAGCGTTCTACGGGACAGCCTCCGCACGCTCCAATTTTTATCCCTCGCTACGTCTTAGCGGCAGCGCGGGATGGACAAACAGCGCAGGTAGTTACATCGTAAATCCGGGTAAACTATTACTATCGGCGGTCGGCTCCCTCACGCAACCGCTATTTAACAAAGGAGCGAATATCGCCCAATTGAAAATAGCGAAAGCGCAGCAAGAAGAGGCCAAGCTCACTTTCCAACAAACCGTGCTCAACGCCGGAAAAGAGGTGAACGACGCACTTACCCAAGCCCAGACCGCAAAGGGAAAGATCGACTTGCGTACACACCAAATCGAATCGCTTGAAGATGCCGTCCGTAGCACCCAATTGCTGATGACGCATGGAAACACCACTTATTTGGAAGTGCTCACGGCACAGCAAACCCTGCTCAGCGCCCAGCTCTCCCAAGTAACGGATCGTTTTGACGAGCTTCAAGCCACCGTAAACCTCTACCAAGCCTTAGGAGGAGGCAGACATTAAAGATAGTCCTTTCAGACTTGTATATAATTATGATTGTAACCTCCTTTTGTGCGTGACGCATAGAAGGAGGTAAAAAATACCCGGTTTATGGTATATGCCGTAAACAATCCATCCACTATCTTTGTCATATAAATAAAAGAATCCAGAAACAACAAAATTCATTTGTATATGGCAAGAATAGCAAGACAACTGACCGACCTTGTCGGCAACACTCCCCTGTTGGAGTTCTCTAATTTCAACGCGAGCAAGGGCCTTAAAGCCCAAGTAATCGGCAAGCTGGAATATTTCAACCCGGCTGGTAGCGTAAAAGACCGCATCGCCTTGGCGATGATCGAGGACGCCGAGGCTAAAGGCTTGTTGAAACCCGGCGCTACCATTATCGAACCGACCAGCGGTAATACCGGAGTCGGACTTGCTTTTGTCTCCGCCTCGAAAGGCTACAAATTAATCCTGACCATGCCGGATACCATGAGTGCCGAGCGTCGTAATTTATTGAAAGCGTTAGGTGCCCGGCTCGTCCTCACCCCCGGGGCGGAAGGCATGAAAGGAGCCATCGCCAAAGCGGAGGAACTGCGTGACGCGACTCCCGGTTCCATCATCCTACAACAATTCGAGAATCCCGCTAACCCGGCCGTACATATCCGTACGACCGCCGAAGAGATCTGGCGTGATACGGATGGTAAAGTCGATCTGTTTGTAGCCGGCGTAGGAACCGGAGGCACGGTCAGCGGTGTCGGTGCCGGATTGAAAGCTCACAACCCGAACGTACAAATCGTAGCGGTAGAGCCTAGCGATTCACCGGTACTTTCCGGAGGCAAGCCCGGCCCGCACAAGATACAGGGCATCGGAGCCGGCTTTATCCCCAAGACCTACAACGGGGAGGTAGTTGACAAGATCCTGCAAGTAACGAACGATGACGCTATCCGTACCAGCGGGAACTGGCCGGGAAGGAAGGGTTGCTGGTAGGAATATCTTCCGGCGCCGCTGTATACGCCGCCGTGGAACTAGCTAAACTTCCGGAGAATGAGGGAAAAACGATCGTGGCGTTGCTTCCGGACACAGGAGAAAGGTATCTCTCCACGGTTCTATATGCTTTCGAGGAATATCCTCTATAGGCTTTTATCGGTTTATCTGATGTCATAGAATCTGAGTCGAAAACACTATAGTGTTTGTGGATAAACACAATAGTATTCAGACTAAAACACTACTGTATTCGTGCACAAATACAGTAGTGTTTTTTACAGATTACAAGAGCCCTTTCGTACTCGGTAGCTCAAACCGATAAATATCTCGTCGGATCGCCATCTTGATCGAGCGGGCCAAAGCCTTGAAGATACCTTCTATCTTATGATGCTCGTTCGTACCCTCGGCACGGATATTCAAATTCATGCGGGCAGCGTCGCTCAAGCTCTTGAAGAAATGGAGGAACATCTCCGTAGGCATATCCCCTACTTTCTCACGGTGGAACTCAGCGTCCCAAACCAACCAAGGACGGCCACCGAAATCCAGCGCCACGCTACACAAGCAATCGTCCATCGGAAGGCAATACCCATAACGCTCGATCCCTCGCTTATCACCCAGCGCTTTCAGCATCGCCTCGCCAAGGGCGATCGCCGTATCCTCTATCGTATGATGCTCGTCGACTTCCAGGTCGCCTTTTACCCGTACTGTCAGGTCCGTACCAGAATGCTTACCGATCTGGTCCAACATATGATCGAAGAAACCAAGCCCGGTAGAGATCGATGTCTTTCCGGTTCCATCCAGATTCCAGTCCACATAAATATCCGTCTCCTTCGTGGCACGCCGTACGACCGCACGACGCTCGCCGGCAAACAGATACTCGGTGATCTTATCCCAATCATCCGTGATATAGGCGGAAGACAATGAGGTAGCATAAGCCGCCAACTCACTCTCCGCTCCCTCCTCCGGGCGCAACCAGATACCTTTAGCGCCCAGATTATGGGCCAACTCCATATCCGTAAGGCGATCCCCGATCACGAAACTATTCTCCAGATCGTATTCACCTGTCATATATTTCGTAAGCATTCCTGTACGAGGCTTACGATTCGGGGAATTATCCTCGGGAAAGGAAGGATCGATCAATATATCATCAAACACGATCCCCTCGCCTTCCAGTGTTTTTAGGATCAAGTTATGGGCAGGCCAGAAAGTCTCCTCCGGGAAAGAGGGCGTACCCAGCCCGTCTTGGTTGGAGACCATCACGAACTCGAAATCCAACCGCTCGCGAATGAAATAGAGGTTACGCATCACCTTCGGGACAAACTCTAGTTTCTCCAAGCTATCCAATTGATAATCTACGGGCGGCTCTTTTACAAGCGTGCCGTCTCGATCGATAAACAACGCTCTTTTCCTCGTGCTCATAATTTCATGTTTTTCATCGCGTTCAATAAGCTATCATTCTCTTTCGGCGTACCGATCGTAATACGAAGGCAACCCCGGCATTTCTGCACGTTGCTACGGTTACGCACTACGATCCCTTTCTTCACGAGCCATTATACATGGCATCCGCCTTGGCGACATTCACCAACAAGAAATTAGCGTCCGAAGGATATACTTGATAGGAGAAAGGAGGCTCGGACAGGATCTTCTCCAACCGGTTACGCTCCGTGAGGATCTCGTTCACTTGGTGCTTCATGGTCGCCTCGTCGCTCAAGAGCTCCAAAGCTTTCTCCTGCGTAAGCTGGTTGACGTTATACGGATATTTGATCTTATTCAAGACACCGATAATCTCCGGAGAGGCAAATGCCATACCCAAACGAATACCCGCCGCTCCCCACGCTTTCGACAAGGTTTGAAGAACGATCAGATTCGGGAACCCGGATAATTCCTTCAAGAAAGAGGGATAAGCGGAGAAGTCGATATAAGCCTCATCGATCACCACGATTCCTTCATAATTCTTCAATATCTTATAGATCGAGCCACGATCCAGGCTGTTGCCACTGGGGTTATTCGGGGAACATAGGAAGATCACTTTAGTCCACTCGTCCGCCGATTCCAACACTCGGTCAGCGTCCAAGTCGAAATTCTCGTCCAAAGAGACCTTGCGACATTCCACGTTATTTACATTCGCAGCCACCTCATACATACCATACGACGGCGAGATCGTCACCACACTATCCAACCCCGGCTCGCAAAAGGCACGGATCACCAGATCGATGGCCTCGTCGCTGCCATTGCCCAAGAAGATCGAGTTACGATCCACGCCTTTCAATACGGCCAGACGATCCTTCAATTTCCACTGCAAGGGATCGGGATAACGGTTATACGGCACATTCCACGGATTCTCATTCGCGTCCAGAAAAACGGAGGCATCCCCATGAAACTCATCACGTGCGGATGAATACGGTTTCAAATTCCAGACATTCGGTCTTACTAAATCTTTCAGGTCTTTCATATCGTGTTCAATCTAATTGTTACTGCGTTGCGGTGAGCATCCAGATGCTCGTTGGCCGCCATGGTTTGGATCGTGCTACCCAAGGCACGGATACCATCGGAAGAGATCTCTTGGAAAGTGATCTTCTTGATGAAGCTATCCAAGTTTACGCCGCTATATGCCTTGGCATAACCGTTGGTCGGCAAGGTATGATTCGTGCCGGAAGCATAATCGCCTGCGCTTTCCGGAGTATATGGACCCATAAAGACACTGCCAGCGTTCTCGATTCGCTCCGCGATAGCGGTGTAATCCGATGTTTGGATAATCAAGTGCTCGGGAGCGTATTGATTCGTGAAGTCCACGACTTCCCGCGAATCTTTCAATACGATGATACGGCTGTGCGCTAATGATTTCTCGGTAATCTCCTTTCGAGGCAAACGATCGAGTTGCTCTTGGATGGCACGGGCCACGGGTTCCACGATCATTTCCGAAGCGGTTACGAGGATCGCTTGGCTATCCACTCCATGCTCGGCCTGCGAGAGGAAATCGGCGGCGATAAAATCGGGATTCGCTGTCTCGTCCGCGATCACCTCTACCTCGGATGGTCCGGCGGGCATATCGATGGCGACTTCTTTTAGGCTTACTAATTGCTTCGCCGCCGTCACGTATTGATTACCGGGGCCAAAGATCTTATACACCTTGGGGACCGATTCCGTCCCATAGGCCATCGCCGCTATCGCTTGGATTCCTCCAGCCTTGAATATCTTACTTACACCCGCGACCTCCGCGGCAAACAGGATAGCGGGATGTACTTTCCCTTCCCGGTTCGGTGGCGTACATAATACGATCTCCTTGCATCCGGCGATACGTGCGGGCACTGCCAACATCAATACCGTGGAAAACAAAGGCGCCGTTCCGCCCGGAATATATAAACCGACTTTCTCGATCGCTACCGCTTTCTGCCAACAAGTGACTCCCGGGGTAGTCTCCACTTTCTTTCCCTCGAAACGTTGTGAGGCGTGGAACTTCTCGATATTCGCCTTTGCCGTACGAATCGCCTGTTTCAAGTCCTCAGCGACCAAGGCATCCGCTTCCCGCATCTCCTCTTCCGAGACTTGAAGGAAGAAAGGAGCACTTTATCAAACTTTTCCTCATACGCTTTTACGGCAGTGTCACCCTGCTCGCGTACCTCGTCCAATACCGTACGGACCGTATCGAACAAGGTGGTTACATCTAATGCGGGACGTTTGATTAGTGAGCTCCATTCCTCACGTCCGGGATATTTTATAATCTCCATATTATACAATCATTTTCTCGATCGGAAGCACTAAGATACCTTCAGCCCCCAATGATTTTAGTTTACCAATAATTTCCCAGAAATGCTTCTCGGCGATCACGGATTGAACAGAGACCCATTCATCGTTTGCCAAAGGCGTTATGGTCGGGCTCTTCATACCGGGAAGCACCTCGATAATCTCATCCAGCTTTTCTTTCGGAGCGTTCAGCAACACGTACTTCTTGCCCTCGGCGACTTGAATCGCCTCGAAGCGGAATAGAAGCTCATCCAATATCTCCAGTTTCTCTTTGGATAGATTATTGTTAGCGATCAATAAAGCCTCACAAGGAAGGACTACCTCCACTTCTCTCAATTGATTGCTTACCAAAGTGCTACCGGAGCTTACGATATCAAAGATAGCGTCCGCCAAACCAATGCCCGGGGCGATTTCCACAGAGCCGCTGATTACATGAATATCCGCCTTCACGCCTCTCTCCTCTAAGAAAGACCGTAGGATCACGGGATAGGAAGTAGCGATCGTTTTTCCCTCAAACCATTCAGCTCCCTTATATTCCTCATCTTTGGGGATAGCTAAGGATAGACGGCACTTACTAAAGCCAGACGCTTGATCAATTTCGCCTCTTGCCCTTTCTCCACGTACTCGTTCTCTCCGACAATACCAATATCCGCCACACCGTTAGCTACAGACTGAGGAATATCATCATCACGAAGGAATAATACCTCTACCGGAAAACCTTTTGCCGATAATAACAGAATGCGTTTGCCCCTGTTTAGTTTAATACCCGCTTCTTCAAGCAACATCATGGTCTCGTCGTACAGACGGCCCTTCGATTGTACCGCGATTCTCAACATAACTATATCTTATTTTTATATTATAAATATCAACAAAAAAGGCTTACCGCAAAACGGCAAGCCTTTATCTTTTTATCATGAGTACATACATACCATTCAGCCCACCGAACTATCGCCCGCTGTAATGATGATGGTGATGTAATGTAGTCGTTATTTTCATTTCTTTTGTTATTTACGTCGCAAAGTTACAATAATAATTGAAAGAACAAATATTTCTGACAAAATATTATCCCAATATCTATATTACTTCAATCCGTTCTTACGGAGCAACTCTTCTATCTCTTTCAAGCTTATAGATTCACGTTCTGCTTTGTTTTCATAATCATCAATGAAAGAGGCATAATGCTTCCGCAAACGTTTCGCTTCCTTCTTAAAGGAGGCTAAGACTTCTATTCTATATTCCATCTCTCATTTCTTTTAAGAAATCTCTCGCTGATTGTTTCCTCCCGGCAATCATGTCTTTCAGCCCGGCATCAATCCCTGCCAAGATTTCTTCCTTGCTAATATATTCCGTTTCTTCCTCTTCGGCTTTTGTCCTAATTTTATTGTTCAGCTTTTTCAGATAGTTCTTCACACGGTTGAGCGTGTCTTTATCATCGATGCTTAACAATTCTTCGACCAAATCCATCTTTAGGCATTTTAGTTCCATTGCCGTCATACAAATACTCCTTTCTTATTAATTCGTTCTCTCAAGGACAAAGATAATGATTTACTTTAATACAAATGACTCGCTTGCTGCTTAATCTTATTGGAAAGCATCAAGGGGAAGTCCGGATGCGCGGTAAAAAACGCATCAACTTCTTCCCGAGCTTCCTTCGATGTATGGGCGGAAAGCAAGGAGCGAACCCAAGCGGTGGGGAAAAAGATATCGCCAGTCCGCTGTACTTCCGGCATCGCTTCCAAGGCCGGACGGATATAAGCGACCGACTCTTGTTCTCGTAGGCGATGGTTCAAATTAGCGAGAGCGGAAGAGGCCCATGGCTCCACCCTACGATTCCCGGCGATCAACAAGGAAGCGAAGACACTGTCACGTTCCGCCTTGCGGGGCGATACGGATGGGGAGATAAATTGATACTCCTTCTTCCGGTCCGGATTCTGTATGCGGGATAATTGCGTAGCGATAATCTTATCCGCTTTTTCCGGCAAATGCATCGCCAGCATATAGGATAAGCCAATATAATCACTCTCGCTCAACGTACAATCTTTCGGAGCTTTCCGTTCCTGCCATAACGTATACAGACGTTGTACCGCCTCCTCTGAATCCGCTATCGAACGATACAACGAAACGCCTGCAAGCGATGTTGGGATACGGGATTCGTTGTCACGATCTTCCACAAAGCCTCTTCCAACGGACAAGAATCCGACGGGAATATCCGCTGGCAATCTCCTAAATAGCTTAAAGCCATCGAGAACAATAAAGAATTAGACTCATTCGGTAAATACGCTAACATCTCTTCACGGAACCCTTGCGGAGAAATCGTTTTCCAACGAAGATTCTCATAAAGGGTAATCAGCAAAGATCCCTTCAACACCTCATCTTCCGATGAGCGAAGCACAGACCATAGACCGGAAGACTCCCCCTCTGTTATTTTAAAGAAGCCATAACCACGCCCATTATATTCGGAAGAATGACACAATTTCCATTCGGAAGAAAACTTAATTTCATTCGGAAGGAATCAGAGTTCCTTCGAGAGAAACCGGGATTTCTTCCGAATCCGTTCCACAGACTCACCCGATAGGTTAATTCTTGCGGCCATTTTAAACCCCGGCCCAACGGATCACGCTGCTCTACGACCAACTCGCCGTCCTTAACCGAAGCCGTAATCTCCGGCATACCCTTCTGATTCACCCACACCTCACTCCAAGCGGCCAGATCCTCTTCCGTATATTTATTCAAGATACGGATCAAGCCCTCCCACGTAGCGTTCCCATACGCATAAGTAGTCAAGTACTCACGGATTCCCTGCTGGAAAGCCTCTTCTCCCAGAACACGTACCAACATTTCCATAACCACGGGAGATTTATCATAGATGATATTACCATATACCAAACCGGCGTTCCGCAAATTATCCAAATCTTGCTTGATCGGATTCGCACCTGACGTACGGTCTTCCGAATAAGATGCGGGAATATAATCCCGAATAAAATTCAACCGGTGATTCACGTCCGGATATAAAGGTTCTACGATACGGGAAGCAAAATAATTAGCGAAAACCTCTTTTGTCCATACATCATCAAACCATTTCATCGTTACATAATCGCCAAACCACATATGAGAGGTTTCATGCGCGATCAAGGAACTCCGACTCAATCGCTCATTTAAGGTAGGATGCTCATCCAGAAACATCCGGCGATCCGTATATAAGGTAGCACCCGTATGTTCCATACCTCCATATTGGAAACCGGGTAAGATAATCACGTCATATTTAGCAAAAGGATAAGGAATACCAGTAAAGTCTTCCTGCCATTCCAACGCGTCGAACACCTCATCGGCAATGGCTGGGCATTGAGCGATTTTCTTCGGATCTGTCTCCCGATGATAAATAGAGATATCCCGTCCGTTCCGGGAATAAACCTCCCGAGTCAGTTCACCGGCCACGAATGAGAACAGGTAGGTACTAAGCGGTTCCGTCTCCTTGAAAGAAATACGATTCCGACCGGAGACGCCCGTACTATCCGTTTGCGTGATAGCGCCATTCGCCACGGCCTGCCAAGTGGAAGGAACTTCCAAGGTCAAGGTAAAAAGCGACTTCATATCCGGCTGGTCAAAACAAGGGAATACCGTACGTGCCCGGTCCGGAACCAATAACGTATACAGGAACTCATCCCGCCGGTTCAAGGATTGATCCGCCGGAGTAAAAGCGATCGCTACCCGGTTCTCTCCCACCGCTACCCAATCTGAGGCTATCACGATATGCTCATCTTTCACCTCGTAGGGAATATCGCCTCCGTTCAAGGTTACGGATGTCACTTGCTCCGGTTCTCCGCGGAAATCAATAATAAGCGGCTGCTTCTCGTCTAATCGCAACGATAGTTCCACCTTTCCCCGGATCGCCTCGCCACGAGATTCCGGGATCGAGAAGAAAAGATTATAACGGACATCGGAGAAATGCTCCTTCCGGAATCGCGCCAGCTCAAGGCCCACACCGGGCCGGGACAAACCGGCCTCATCTTGTTTAACAGAGCTACAAGCAACCAGACCGGACAGTACGCAAGCTCCGATAAATACCTTTAGGTTCATATCTCGTAATTATTCTCTTAAGTATTCTGCTATACCCATAAAATTTCGTTCCAACAAATACATCTGGCTAGCCATAAACGTGAAAAAATCTCCCAATGCGCTCGCCGATGCAAATCCAATCCTTCCTTTGCCACATAGATACGGGCACTTGTCGGCCATTCTCACGGACAAAGCAAATATCCCAGATCAAGCCTTCGGGAAAATCCTGTTCCAAGGTCTCTTTATACCAAGTCAGGCGCTCAAACATTTCCAGACGTAAATCCTCGCTACGGTGGTTTACCTCAAGAATAACGTAAGCCCCTTGGCGGTTCGCGTCGAATTTCAACTCAACGCCCTTTACCTTCGTATCATATAATGTCCAAATTTTCTTACGCCCCCGCAAATAGGGTTGCACCTCACAAAAAGCGGCGAAGCTTTCCCAAAACTCCAATTTGAGATTCTTCAGTTCCTCCTTACTATACATTATTTATAAATGTCTTTCCTTGTTACCTTAACGATCTGTCCGAATTTGGAGAGTTTCTCCATATCCATACTCTTTGAATTACCGACTATCGCATATATCATTAAATGATCTTGTATATTCTCCTTATAAAAACGAAGGATATCCTCCATAGTCATCCGATCGATGACCTCCAGATAATCCTTGTTCGGATCGCTCTCGTACCCTTCACGCCGGAAACCGGCGATCTTCAAGGAAAGAGAGCGACTAGTAGGATATTCATTATTCACCCAATTACGAATCGTCTGCTTCACCGACTCCACCCGTTCCGGACGTTCCGGCATATCATGCACCAGATTTTCCAGCACTTCCATCGCATCGATCATCTTATCCGTCTGTGTAGCCAGTTTCATCACGAAACTAGCGGGCTTCTCCGATCGATTCAAAGGAGGATGTTTCAAACGGGCATTTACTTGATAAGCGAACGAACGAAACTCACGGATCTCCTGAAACATCAAAGATGACATATCCCCTCCGAAATAAGCGCTAAACAACCGGGAAATGAGGATCCGACTCTCCTTACCATCGAACGGATCTATATACATAGAGCATAGATTATGCTTTGCGTGACATCCTCCATGTCCATGAAAAAGACAGTCGGCTTATCATACGTCATAAGATCACGAATATAGGGAGAGTTCGATGGAATACTTACCTCCTCCAAGGGTAAATGCAGCTTGATCTGCCGAGCGGCCTCCTCCGTAGACAATGTACCACAATAATGCAGGTTACAAGCGACCGAACGTACCTTACTGAAGGTGTCCAGCAACATCTTTCCTTTTAGTTTTTTGATTTCAGCGAACGATAATTTGGTCAAATAACGGGATTGCTCCCCAAATTTGACTTTCTCTAACAGCATATCGGCTACGTTCTCGCTGGAATTGAACAACGATTTCTCCGTTACCTTCGCCTCGTCCACAATCTGCCGTAACTTCTTGTCATCTGGCTTGGCGTGCCGCAAGAAATCGCCGACCAAAGCCATTGTTTGGGTAAAATGCCCATCAAAACCATTCACCACCACCAGAAACTCAGAATCCGTGGAATCAAAAGTCAATGTACTACCAAGTTCCTGCAATTTACCCCGAAAGACCTCAAAAGACATCGATTCCGTCGCTACGAAAGGTAGATAAGCGGACAATTTATCAAGATCACGAAGCTCCAACTGCCCCACTCCATAAGATAGTGTCAGCGAGAATATATCATTTACGGAATTATGAGTCTTATACAACGTGACAAGCGGACGCAAGGATACGACCTCGGCGTCTTTCTCAAAATCGAGAAAATGCGGTTTCAATTCTTGTACGGGTATCTTTTCCAGACGTTCCACATAAGCGGAGGAAGCATCGGAGTTCTTCGGTATAATCGGTGAATAATCCGGCTTGGGTAAGATCGTTTTTGGATAGCGTCCGGTCTTCTTCGTGACGTACATATAATTCTCCGTAAAATATTTCTTGGCGACCTCAATCACGTCTTCTCTCGACAAGGCATCGATACGGGTAACCTCATCCAAATAATCCTGCCAGCTTTTCCCTTGAGAGAAAATACGCATCATCACCTCGGCCCTTGAGTTTATGTCTTCCAATTTGGAGGCATATTCACGTTTCTGTTCCAATTTCAAGCTTTGGAACATCTCATCGCTAAAATCCCCCTCCTTAATACGGTTGATTTGTTTCCATACTAATTTCTCGGCTGCCGCATAGGTCTGGAAAAAGAACTTCGGAAATACCAACAAACCTAATATTCCAGCCTCATTCATACTTTGGTTAACCGCCATCGCACCCATCACCTTATGATCTACCGTCAGCTTATCCAAAAATCCCGTACCATTGGAGTTATTCAATAAAGATACGGCGATATTGAGCGCAACTTGATCCGGATGATTCGCGGGAACTCCCCGGAATCCCAATGCCATAATTTTCACGAAAGGCATAGGAATACGTACGCTCACTTTCTCCCGCCCCTCGAATGGTGGAAGCGCAACGATATCCCGGTGGGGCGGCTTCCCTTTCGTATCCGTGAAAAAGTAGATTCCAAGATTGGCAAGACCTCCTCCGTATCGAAATCCCCGCTTAAGATCAATCCCATATTGGAAGCGACATAGTATTTCTCGAAGAACCGGCGCATCTCCGAAAGACGGGGATTCTTCAAGTTCTCCGCACTTCCGATAATCGGATACGCATACGGATGCGGATAGAAATAACGCTCTGTCAATTTCTCGATGGCGACGCTAGCCATCGTGTCCCCATACATGTTCTTTTCCTCATAGACCGTCTCCAGCTCACTCTGGAAAAGACGAAATACGGGATTTACCAAACGCTCACTATTGATCTCGGCCCATTGGGAGATATATTGCGGAGAGAATGTATTGAAATATAATGTATAGTCGTAAGAAGTCCCGGCATTCAACTTCGTACCACCGAAACGAGAGATCAACCGGTCGAACTCGTTCGGTATTACATACTCAGCGGCACGTACGCTCAGGTCGTTAATGATTTGCTGCAAATGGGCACGCATCTTGGGATCCTCGGTATCCGCCAAAGCGTCATATTTCTCGGCGATAATGTCCAGCAAGACTTTCTCGGACTCATAATCGATTGTCCCGATCTTATCCGTTCCTTTAAACATCATATGCTCGAAATAATGCGCGATACCTGTGTTAGGGGAATCTTTAGCTCCGGCTTTTACAACTACGGCTCCGAATATCTTAGGTTGGCTATGGTCCTCATTCAACCATACCGTCAAATCATTACTTAATTTATGCTCTCGTACCTGTAGAAAATCTGAGGTTGACAACAGAGATCTCATGGAATCCATTTAAGTTTATATTATTTCACAAAGATACATTTTTCAATTGGATTAATACGCTTACATTTACAAGCAATCTTAACAAAAGGGCAAATTTAACGTAGGATTGAACCTATTTTTAAGAGTAGTGTTATATCAAAAAACGATTATTATGATAAATTTAGGTAGTTGGATGAACAAAGTCCTCACCGGATGGGGTGTAGACGAGAAAATAGCGAACACATTTGACGAGGCGATCATCGCCATCTTACTAGTGGCGGTCGCTATCGGATTAGATTATTTATGCCAAGCTATTTTTGTCGGAGGGGTACGTAGTATCGTTAAGCATACGCATTATAAATGGGATACGTTATTAATTAAACGTAAGGTCGTACATTATCTCGTACATACGATTCCCGGCATTTTAGTATATGCTTTGCTCCCGATGGCTTTTATCCGAGGAAAGGAATTATTATTCATTTCCCAGAAGATTTGCGCGGTCTATATCATATTTTCCCTGCTGTTAGCGCTCAACGGTCTTCTCTTAATGATGTTGGATTTGTTTAACCAACAGGAGAAAATGAAAAACAGGCCGATGAAAGGTTTTATACAAGTATTACAAGTGCTTGTTTTCTTCGTTGGCGGCATTGTCATTATAGCGATTCTCGTCAATAAATCCCCGGCTACCCTTTTCGCCGGATTAGGTGCGTCGGCAGCTATTCTTATGTTGGTATTTAAAGATAGCATATTAGGTTTCGTGGCGGGTATACAGCTTTCGGCGAATGATATGTTGCGCCCCGGCGACTGGATCACGATGCCTTCTGCCAACGCAAACGGTATTGTTCAAGAAATAACCCTAAACACCGTGAAAGTTCAGAACTTCGATAATACGATCTCGACAATCCCGCCTTATAATCTAGTGAATAGTTCTTTCCAAAACTGGCGCGGGATGGTTGAGTCTGGAGGACGCAGGGTTATGAAGTCCATTTATCTCGATTTGAATACGATCAAGTTCTGTACACCGGAGATGCTAGATACATTCCGCAAGGAAATTCCTTTATTAGCGGATTACCAACCGGATAAGGATGTAGTACCTACAAACTCCCAAGTATTCCGTGTATATGTAGAGCGTTATCTGACAAGTCTTCCTGTCGTAAATCAAGATTTGGATTTAATTATCAGTCAACTTCAATCCACGGAATATGGTGTTCCTGTCCAGATTTATTTCTTTTCCCGAAATAAAATATGGAAAGAATATGAACGGATCCAGTCGGATATATTCGATCATTTCTTCGCTATGATTCCTAAATTTGAATTGAAAGTATATCAATATTCAGACTAAAGTACGTGTTCGAATTATTTTTCCTATCTTCGTCTCCGGATTGTCTACTTAAAGTTTAAAATCGTATTTATGAGCAAGATACAAGAATGGGTATATAATTTATTAGTTCAAATTGGGTTGATAAGCGAAAATTCCAGTTACCTAGACAATATAGTGATCTTATTACTTATTATAGCCGTCACCGTTGGGATCGATTATAGTTGCCGGTATATTTTCCTAGGTATGTTCAAACGATTAGCGAGGAAGACGAAAAATCAACTGGACGATTTAATCGTGGATCGTAAGATCATCAATAAGATGATGCATATGATCCCGGCCATATTGATTTATATATTGTTACCATTCGCCTTCTCAGCCGAAGAGACACCGAAGATTTTAATATTGCTCCAAAAACTTTGTCAGATTTATATCATAGCGGTTTCTTTAAGGTTTATAAACGCTTCCTTAAATCTGATCCACGAGATCTATAATAAAAAAGATTCCTTTAAGAACAAGCCGTTAAAAGGCTTCATACAGATCTTGCAGGTTACGGTTTTCTTTATTGGAGTGATATTGATTATCAGTATTCTTATCAATAAATCCCCAGTTTCTTTACTGGCCGGATTGGGTGCGTCTGCCGCTATCTTGATGTTGGTCTTTAAGGATACGATCTTAGGTTTCGTTGCCGGCATCCAATTATCCGCCAATGATATGCTCCGGGCCGGGGACTGGATCACGATGAGTAAATATGGTGCGGACGGCACGGTTATCGAGGTGACATTGAACGCCGTGAAAGTAAGAAACTTTGACAATACTATTACGACCATCCCTCCTTACGCCTTAGTAAGCGACGCTTTCCAAAACTGGAGAGGTATGAGCGAATCCCCGGGCCGCCGTATCAAGCGCTCTATCAATATCGATATGAACAGCGTACATTTTTGTACCCCGGAAATGCTAGAGAAATTTCGTAAGATCTCTCTTATCACGGATTACATCGACGGAAAAGAACAGGAATTATATGAATACAATGAAGAACATCATATCGATAGCTCCATTTGGGTGAACGGACGTAGACAAACAAATCTGGGTGTCTTCCGTGCTTATCTCGTACGTTACCTGAGAAGCCTCCCGGAAGTAAGTAAGGAATTAGTCTGCATGGTAAGGCATCTACAACCGACTGATACAGGTATTCCCATCGAACTTTATTGCTTCTCATCCAATAAGGTATGGGTCGAATACGAAGGAATCCAAGCGGATATATTCGACCATGTTCTTGCGGTAATACCGGAGTTCGGACTAAGCGTATTCCAAAATGTATCCGGGGCGGATTTGAAGAATATCATCATCAAACTTCCCGCCGGCTCACAACCCTCAGAGTAAATGAATTCATTTAAGTCTTACGGCTCACTCAAGACTTAAATGTCACAACCGTTTGATAAATCTGGCGGGATTCCCCCCCTACAACGGTATTAGATAGGAACACACTAAGATGTCAAAAAATATCTTAGGTGCATCGGCCGACGATCCTAAGTTACTTCAGTAATGAACCTAAGATACTTGCCTATGAAATCAGTATCGGCGTAGCCTTACGGCACTAGTAGTGTAGGGTTGTGCCTATACTGCGTGAGGCTATGGCCGATATATGTGTTTGTCCCCTTAGAATTGGAAATAAATAAACGGCTGCACTCCCGCACTCTTAAACTGAACAACAATGAAAATCGCTATCGCCAATATAGCGGCCTGTATCAATAATGGGGTACGGGTCACGACTCCTCTCAAGGCATCCTCAGAGCGTTTAGGCATAAAATGCAGCACATAACCGATCACCATCAACGCAAACACCCCTTTATATCCTAAGACGAATTGCATGAACACCTCCGGATGAAAATTCGTAAAGATCTGGCGAAACATCTCTCCCACGGCCTTCATCGAGGTAGCCCGGAACAAGATCCATCCGAAACAAACCACATGGAAAGTAATCAGGACACCTAATACCCGTCGCCAAGGTTCATCTCGCATCCTAAGGCCTTAAAGCTACTGAAATGCCCCATGATAAACTTATGCGCAGCCAAAGCTATACCATGTAAGGCTCCCCATAAGATGAAACTAATGGAAGCCCCATGCCATAACCCGCCTAGCAGCATCGTTATCATCAGATTCATATAGGTACGAATCTTCCCCTTCCGGTTCCCCCCTAAGGATATATACAGATAATCTTTTAACCAAGAGGAAAGGGAGATATGCCAACGACGCCAAAACTCGGTAATCGTAGCCGACTGATAGGGAGAGTCGAAGTTTATATTAAAGCGGAATCCCAACAACAGAGCGATACCGATCGCCATATCCGAATAGCCCGAAAAGTCACAATAAATCTGTAGCGCGATACCCATAGACACC
>ENA-OQAA01000677-OQAA01000677.1-human-gut-metagenome-genome-assembly--contig:-NODE-677-length-21794-cov-4.233627_pt1 | contig 21794 bp, 24 predicted proteins | sample MGYA00242489_ERZ504515 | MGnify/ENA primary metagenome ERZ504515 (study PRJEB26092, sample SAMD00036237) | human gut metagenome | host: Homo sapiens | study: EMG produced TPA metagenomics assembly of... | reverse complement strand
GGATACAATCCCTGGAAAAACAGAAAGGTACCTGATTGTCCCACAAAGCACGAAGACCCAATAAAAGTTTCATACTCATCATCAGTGTAAATCCCTTGCGGCAAGTCCGATTCCATAGGCTGCAATCAAAAGCATCACTCCTGCAACCAGACAGGAAACCGACTCTGTTTTTCTCTGCTTTTTCTCTCTTCCCACAGCGCTGTTTTTCATTAACTCCATTGGTTCTTTGTGTACGGTTCTCCCACTTAAAATCACCAAAGTCACAAGTTTTACCAATAAAAGACCACCCACAGTCCACAAAATTCCTGTCATGGAAATGGTAAATTTGTGCCCTAAAATTCCAATTCCCACTACTCTTGCCACTGCCAGACTGGTAACTTCTGAAAACAAAACTGCCATTGGTAATCCAATCATAAGAGATAAAAACGTATTTAGCAAATCCTCTGCAATCAGCATAAAAAACAACCGGCTTCGCTTCATTCCCAGCATCAGATACATTCCCAGCTCATGATTTCTCCTCTCCATCTGATATCTGGTAGTAAAAAATACCAGGAAGAAAATCACACACAGGGAGAACACATACAATGCAGGAACCAGACTCAAAAGCTTATGAACCGCATCGCTTTCCATGTCTTTGATAAACCGTATCACATCCATATTTTCCAGAGAAAGTATTACATAAAAGGCAATAATGGCAATAATCATGGAAACAAAATAAATGCTGTTTTCTTTTCTGTTGGCCCTGCTGTTTCGTTTAATCAAGCTATAAAACATTGGCGCTTCCTCCTCCCAGTTGAGCCATAACCTCTAAAATTCTCCTGTAAAAGTCGTTCTGACTCTCCTCCGGAATCTGTCGTCTCAGCTCATGAAACAGCACTCCATCCTGAATAAATAAAATTCTGGAACAAAAACTTGCAGCATTGGGGTCATGAGTCACCATCATAATGGTTGTGCCATAATTATCCCGGATTCCTCTTAGCATTTCCATCAATCGTTTGGAATTCTTGCTGTCCAGGGCTCCTGTTGGCTCATCTGCCAGAAGAATCTCCGGCTTTACAATCAAAGCTCTGGCAGCGGCCACCCTTTGTTTCTGTCCTCCTGACATCTGAGATGGAAACTTCTGCAGCACATCCTCAATTTCCAGATAATCCGCCAAATCCTTTAGTCTTTCTTCTACTTCCTTTCGATTCAGCTTATGGATTTCCGCCGGAAGGAGAATATTTTCTTCCCCTGTCATATGGTCTAAAAGTTCAAAGTCCTGAAACAAATATCCCACCTGACTTCCTCGAAACCTTGCCAGACGGCTGCCTTTCAAATTACTGATATCCTCCCGCTTCAACAAAATATGTCCCTCTGTAGGCATTACCATGGTGGCAATACAATTTAGCAAAGTTGTCTTCCCAGAACCGCTGCTCCCCATAATCCCCAGAAATTCGCCATCCAATACCTGAAAAGAAATCCCGTTTAAAGCGGTGGTAGCTCCTTCATTTTTTCCATATATCTTTTTCAATGATTTTACTTCTAATAATTTGTCCTGCATTCTTCCTGCCCCTTTCCTTTTGTTCTATCTGCCTTTATTATAAAAGAAACCAGGTGAAAATGACACTTACAGTTCTTGTAAGATTTGTCCCAGACTTGTTGCAGTTTCTGAGGCTTTATGGTACACTGAGAAAAAGCAAATTTTCTATTTTATCAAAATCTATTTTAGATATCTGATTCATTTCCAATAACAGGGAAGTTCCTTCCTTGTCTTTTCAGAAAATTCATGCTTTCCATACCCACTATAAGCAGGAGTTTTCTAAAAAGAAATCTCCTGGACAACAGAATAAAGGAGGTTTTATATGGAAATGCCCAAAACAGAACCAGAAAACCCTGCTCTGCGCCAATGGCATCCAGCCTTTTACGCCGGAGCACAGATTGAACTTCAGGAAGATGCGGACAATCTCATCTTTGAAAACGAACATCAACTGGGGACAAAACCAAAAGGCATTGATGTCTTAATCATCAAAAACAGGTCAACCGGCCAGTAAAAAAGAATATCGGGAAACTATTCCGTAAGCACAACATTATAGAGTACAAAAGTCCTACCGATTACTTAAATATAGACGATTTTTATAAAGTCTATGGATATGCCTGCTTTTATAAATCAGATGTCAGCCGGGTAAACAGTATTCCTATTGAGGAACTGACAATTTCTTTTGTCGGCCATGGCTATCCCAGAAAGCTCATGAAACATCTGAAAAAGAAACGTGGTTTCCGTATACAAAAAATGGATGCTGGAATTTATTATATTCTTGGGGACTTTATACCAATCCAAATCATTGTAACCCGCTACCTATCTCCGGAGAAAAATCTATGGCTTTCCAGCCTCACAGACCATCTAAAAGACAAGGAAGTGGCAAGAAAACTGCTGGAGGATTTCGGAAACCATAAACAGGAAATTTTATACCGTTCTGTAATGAACATCATTATGCAGGCAAACAAAACACAGTTTCAGGAGGTGAAAGATATGTTATGTGAAGCATTAGAAGAATTAATGAAAGATGAATTAGAAGCCAACCGAAGTCGCGGGCTTTCCGAGGGACGTATGAAAGGACTTCAGGAAGGACTTGCTGAAGGACGCGCTGAAGGACTTGCCGAAGGACAACAGCAGGCAACAGACCGTCTGAATGCTCTGACTTTAAAGCTTGCAGAACTTGGTAGAACAGATGACATTATAAAAGCGGCTTCCGATACTTCCTATCAGAAAAAGCTCCTAGAAGAATTAGGCATATCCTAAAAAATCCCCACAGAAAGGCAGTTGTACCTGCACCTTTCTGTGGGATTCTTTTATTCCACACTTTTCAAGGATTCCACCATATCAATTTTCTTGAGTTTAAAATACATCACCACATTTACAAAAACAGAAAATCCAAAGGTCAAAAGCGCGCTGTATACAAAGCTGATATTTTCTATAATTCTGGTAAACATCACACTGTCAATCTCTACTGTGGTAATTACATAGCGGTGAAGCAGACTTCCAAGCAGTACTCCGGCAACAGTCCCAATCAGAGTCAGCAGAATATTCTCACGATATACATATGCGGATACCTCATTATCATAAAAGCCAAGTACTTTAATGGTAGCCAGCTCCCGCTTACGCTCTGTAATATTGATATTATTCAGATTGTAAAGCACTACAAAAGCCAGCAGACCAGCTGAAATAATCAGTACCACAATAACAATATCCAGACTTTCCAGCATCTCATCCAAACGTTCTTCCATGTTATAAGTATAAGATACATTCAAAGCCGCCCGTTTCTCCAGAATATTCTCTCCTATTGCTCCCAGCTTCTTTTCATCCAAGTCCTTCATCTTAAAATAAATATTATTCTCTTCTACAGGCTTTCCATAAATCTCTTCATAAAGTTCAGGAGAAAGATACAAATAATGTTCCATATAGTTTTCGCAAATATTGGTAATGGTAATCTCTGTAAATTCTCCATCCTGCTTTCCACAGACAGCTTGTTGCCCTTTTTTATTCCCAACGCTTTGGCTGCCTTTTCTGTCAAAATAGCATCCTTTTCACCCAGTTCATACGTTTCGTGGGTTCTTCTGTCTCTATAAACCAGAAAATCCTTATTTTTCTCTAAATCAAGAGGCGCATAGAGATAGACTTCTTTTTTCTCATTTCCCTTTTTCACATTGGTTTTCTTTAAATACCCCTTGGAAACAGCAGAAATTTCTTTTTCCTCTTCCAGATATGTCTCAAGGTCTTTCCTGTCTTCCTCATCTGCATCTGTATTCAAAATAATCATACCATCATAAAGCTGTAGTTCCTCATACTGCAAGGTTCCAATGGAAAAAATAGAATCTCTCAGACCAAAGCCCACAATCATCAAAGCCATACAGCCTCCGATTCCAAAAACCGTCATGAAGAACCGCTTTTTATAGCGAATCAGATTCCGGATAGTTGATTTCCAGATAAAGCCAAGCCGTTTCCACAAAAATGGCAGATATTCCAGAAATACTCTTTTTCCCTGCTTTGGTGCAGGAGGGCGCATAAGAACTGCCGGCTGTGCAGCCAGCTCCTTATAGCAGGCCAGCAAGGTTGCAAGTCCGGTACACAGTGCTGCTGCCACAGTAGCCCAAATTCCATACTTCATATTATAGGGAATCACCACATCCGGTACATGAGTATACATAATCTTATAGGCTGTAATAATAATATACGGAAATATTTTTTCTCCAAAAAGTACTCCGAAAATGCTGCCTCCAATGGTTGCAGTCATAGCGTAATTCAGATACTTTCCTGCTATGCTCATTTTTCCGTATCCCAGTGCCTTCAGCGTACCGATTTCTGTCCTTTGTTCCTCCACCATGCGGGTCATAGTTGTAAGGCTGATAAGAGCTGCCACAATAAAGAACAAAATAGGAAATACTTCCCCAATGGCGCGCATACGGTCAGCATTATCTCCATATCCGGCATAATCCGTAGTGATGCTGCGGTCATTTACATACCATTTTGCATCTTCAATATCTTCTATTTTCTGTTTTGCCTCCTTGATTTCGTTTTCTCCATCCTGGATTTCCTGTTCTGCTTCCGCCTTGCCTTCCTCATATTCCTTTCTGGCATCCTCTAATTTCTTCTCATTTTCCGCAATTTCTGCTTCTCCCTTTTCAATCTCCTGCTCTCCTGCATGAATTTTGCTCCATCCACTGTCAATCTGCTGCTGCCCCTTAGCAGCCTGCTGTTTTGCCTCTGCAAGCTGAGCTTCTCCAGATGCAATCTGATTTTTTGCTTCCTGCAGTTGTGCCTTTGCCTTATCTAACTGGGGCTTCTGCTCTTCCAACTGTCCTCTGGCTGCTTCCAGCGCTTTCCGGCTCTCTTCAATTTCCGGCTTCTGGGCATCTAATTGTGCTTTTTGTTCCTTTAGCGCTGCCAGTTGAGCCTCTGCCTGAGGTTTCTGCTGTTCTAAAAATTGCTTTTCCTGTTCCTCTAAAGCCACCTTTGCCTGAGCAAGCACCTGCTCCTGCTGGGAAATCTGCGTTTTAGCAATCTCAATCTGGCTTATAAGCGCCTGCTTCTCCTCTTCTGAAAGCCCTTCCTGCTTTAGCTGTTCCTCCATTTCTGCAACCTGTCCTCTGGCTGCTTCCAGCGCTGCCCCCCCTTGCCTCATACTCTCCTCTGGCCGCTTCCAGCGCTGCATGCCCTGTGCAATCCCCTGCTCTATCTGTCTGATGCCCGCCTCCAGGCTTGCGTAACCTGTATCAAACCTGGAAATTTCTGCTTCCCCGGCTTCTACTTTTGCCAGTGCCTCCTCATATTCCTGCTCTTTTTGCTGAAGCAGTGCCTCCTGAGTCTGAAGCTCCTGTTTTCCCTGGTTTAATTTTTGTTCCTCTGCCTGAATCTGTGCATATGCCCCATCTACCTGCTTCTGGCTGGAATATAATTGGTTCCTTCCTTCTTCCAGTTCCTGTTTCCCTGCTGCCAGCTCTCTCTTTCCATCTGCAAGAGCCTGTTCTCCATCCCCAATCTGCTTCCATGCATCCGAAAGCTCCTGTTCTGCCCTGCTTTTCCATCCGCCAGTTCCTGCTCCGCCTTCTTAAGCTCCTCCCCTGCTTCTTCTCTGATGGAATCAGCCTTAATTTTCCCTGATAATCTCCAATATCTTCAATGTTCTTTAAAACCGTTTCCACTTTTTTATCATATTCCGGCGTAAAGGCGGTAAGCTCTTTGGCTCCCTCTGCGGTTATATAGCACTCTGTATATACCTCCAAAGAAAAGTCTTCAGGCAATATGGTCAGAAATCCACTGACTTCCCCGTTTCCAATATTACTGCTGCCACGCTCAAAGGAAATATAAGAAACACTGCTCCCAAGGCCTGTAATCTCATAAGTATCTGTCTGCAGCGTATCCGTAAGCGGGTCCCTGGTTCCGCTTAACAGAGTAATAGAATCCCCGACTTTAAGTCCTGCAGAGGCCGCAAAGTCTGATCCATCAGACACTCTCCTGACTTCTCAGGCATTCTTCCTTCCTCTGCCTTATAATCATTCATACTGTCTAAAACAGAAGATACATGAAGAATTTTCTGGTTTCCGTGGACATCCACCAACATATCTGCAGAATATCCCGGTTCTGCCTTTTCTACCCCTTCCACCTGTTCAATGGCTGTCACATCTTCCTCTGTAATGCCAAGCGTACCCATAACCTGAATATCCATAAAGTCATTTCGGTCAAAATAAGCATCTGCAGAATATCTCATATCCGGCTCTGCTGACCGGATTCCTGAGAAAAAGGCTACCCCCATAGCCACAATAAAGAAAATAGACAAAAATCTTCCCAGGCTTTTCCTTATTTCCATGTAAAAGTTTTTTCTTAATGCTCTTTTTTTCATATCCACACACCTACCATTCAATGGTCTCTACCGGAACCGGGTGTTCATTCATTTCCATGCCGGAAACTTTACCATTTTTGATATGTATCACCCTATCCGCCATAGGCGCAATGGCTGAGTTGTGCGTAATGACAATGACAGTCATTCCCTTTTTCCGGCAGGTATCCTGTAAAAGCTTTAGAATGGCTTTTCCCGTATTATAATCCAGAGCGCCTGTTGGCTCATCGCACAAAAGCAGCTTGGGATTCTTTGCTAAAGCCCTGGCTATGGACACTCTTTGCTGTTCTCCTCCCGAAAGCTGTGCCGGAAAATTATTCAGTCTCTCTCCAAGTCCCACATCTTCCAGGACTGTTTTAGCATCCAGCGGATTTTTGCAAATCTGAAGCGCCAGTTCTACATTCTCCAGCGCTGTAAGATTGGGAATCAGATTATAAAACTGAAACACAAACCCAATATCATCCCTGCGATAGCCAATAAGCTTCTTGGGACTGTATTTGGCAATATCATTCTTATCCACCAGTACACTTCCCGAAGTGGCAGTGTCCATCCCTCCCAGGATATTTAAAACCGTAGTTTTTCCGGCTCCACTTGGTCCTACAATGACTACAAATTCCCCTTTTGCAATGGAAAAGTCAATGCCATCCACAGCTCTGATTTCTACCTCTCCCATTTTATATACTTTTGTCACCTGTTCCAGCTTCACAAAATCCTCTGTATGCTTCTTCGTATTTTCCATTCCTCTGTTCCTCCAACCCGTAACTTCTTCCCTTATTTTGTTGGGACAATTCCCTGAATTCCCTGAAGCAATAATTTTCCGGTAATCTCCGCAACCTGTTTCGGCGGTTCCTGAAATTCATGTTCCATCCAATAACGGATTACTCCCAATGCACCTGCAATACAGTAATAAAACTGTGCCTGAAACTCAAAAGAATCTCTGTCTATTTCCACCGGAAAGTTTTGCAGATATTTCTCAAAAACAGACTCCAAAAGCATTTTGCCATTGGAAACCTTCCCTCTCCCCTTCATCATAAGAACGCATTTCTCCCGCTCCTGATAAAGATACTGAAATACCTCCTGCAGCAAAGTCCCCACATGCGTTAAAAGTTCCTGGTCTGTAAACTGTTCTGCCATATTCTTAACCACGATGCACATGGTTTCTTCCACTTCAGCTAAGACAGAATCCACATCTGTATAATGAAGATAAAAAGTATTTCTATGAATGTGGGCAGCCTCCGTCAATTCCCGTATGGATATTTCGTTTAATTCCTTTTCCTTTGAAAGTGCAATCAGGCATTTAAAATATTCGCCTTGGTTTTTTCTATCCGTTTATCTGTTGTCTCTTTTTCCATTTTTCATTTCCCCACGTAAAACTATGCATCTGCACATTATCTAAAATAATTTTAATGTGCAGATGCACAAAATGTCAATAAAATAAATATAAAATTTTTATTGACATTTTGTGTCTCATTCTATATAATGAAATTTGTTGAACAGCGAAGCGTGGCTCAGTTTGGTAGAGCGCTGCGTTCGGGACGCAGAGGTCGCGTGTTCGAATCACGTCGCTTCGATTTGACTTGAAAAGTGCCGGAAAGCCTTATTTCATAGGGTTTTTCGGCATTTTCATTTTCTCACAAAATGGTATAAAATCACCTGTTTTTTTAAATGTTACATCAAACCTTATACAAAACAATTCAAATGAAAAGAAAGGAGCCATTCCATGGAACAATTACCGTCAGCCTTTTTAGCCCGTATGAAGGATATGCTGGGAGAAGAGTATTCTGCCTTTTTAGACAGCTATGATTCCCCACGCAAATTCGGTCTCAGAGTCAATACTCTGAAGCTTTCAGCTCAGGAATTTGCTGAGACTGCCCCATTTCAGCTTGCTCCCATTCCCTGGTTCCCAATGGATTCTTTTATGGGAAAGAAGACCGTCCCTCCAGACATCCTTTTTATCCTGCCGGGCTGTATTATCTCCAGGAGCCCAGCGCCATGGCGCCTGCCAGCCGGCTTGACATCACTCCTGGCGAATATGTTCTGGATTTATGTGCTGCCCCGGGAGGAAAAGCCACTGAGCTGGCTGCCAGACTTCAGGGAAAAGGACTTCTTGTAGCCAATGAAATCAGTGCTTCCCGGGCAAAAGCCCTGCTTCGAAATCTGGAGCTTTCAGGAGTAACAAACTCTCTGGTAACTAATGAAACCCCAAAACGTCTGGCTGGGTATTTTCCTGAATTTTTCCACAAGGTTCTGGTAGATGCCCCCTGCTCTGGTGAAGGAATGTTTCGCAAAGACCCTGAGGTAGCCAAAACCTGGAATGAGGAACGCCCAGACTACTTTGGAAAGTTGCAACAGGAAATCATTCAGCACGCTATCTCCATGCTAAAACCGGGAGGACTGCTTATGTATTCCACCTGCACCTTCTCTCCTGTTGAAAATGAAGGCCTGATTTCTTATGTACTGGAACAGTTTCCTGAGATGGAGTTACTGGACATGGAGGATTACCCTGGCTTCACCCCTGGAAATCCCCAGTGGGGAAATGGGGATACGCGCCTTTTGAAAACCCGCCGCATTTTCCCCCATCATATGGATGGAGAAGGGCATTTTCTGGCGCTCCTCAGAAAAAAAGGGACACTGGAATCTGCACCTTTTGCCCCAATGCCCTGTACCTTAAAAAAAGAAGAAAGGAAACTTGTGGAAGAATTTTTTTCCTCTCTCTCTATACCTGTTGACTGGAATGGCATTGAAGCACGTAATGGCTTTGTTTACCGCCTTCCCTCTGCCTCCACAGGTTCCTTAAAAGGCTTAAAATTCCTCCGCCATGGTCTCTTTCTTGGAGAGTTAAAGAAAAACCGTTTTGAACCAAGCCAGTCACTTGCCATGGCTCTAAAGGATGTCCCACAGGCTTCAAAAATCAGTTTAAACCCTCAGGACTCCCGGCTGGCTGCCTATTTAAGGGGCGAAACTTTCTCCCTGGAAGAAGGCGAATGCACTTCTCAAAAGGCTGGAAACTCATCTGCGCCAAAGGTTTCCCTCTTGGTTGGGGAAAAGTAGTAGGAAACACTGTAAAAAACAAATACCCCTCCGGCTGGCGTCAAAGCTACTAAATACAGAAGAGCAATTTTATCCGACAAAAAAGAGACTGTCCTATAAAGCAACAGTCTCTTTTCTCTTTTCAGCTTAGGATTCCGTTTCCTCCAGCGGTTCCTCTGCTAACACCTGTTCATATTTCTCCAGGATAATGTTTTGTATTCTTTCACGGGTTGCAGAATTAATAGGGTGGGCAATATCTCTATATTCCCCGTCCGTTGCTTTGCGGCTTGGCATAGCAATAAATAAACCTTTTTCTCCCTCTATGACCTTGATATCATGAACCACAAATTCCTCATCAATAGTAATAGAGACTACTGCCTTCATTTTTCCCTCTTTTGCTACGCATCTTACTCTTACATCTGTGATATTCATACAACCTTCCCCTTTCATGCCTTTGTTGCCTTTACTGCCGCCTTATGCAGTGGTATTTTAAGCCTTTTTTACAGAACGTAACGTTCATTTTTCTCAATTACAATTTTAATGCCTTCCTCGCCGCAAAAATAAGAATTTGCCCGGATGGTATCTCTGCTTTCTACGATACAGTTTTCAATATGTGTATTATCTCCCAGATAGACATCATTTAAAATAATGGAATTCTTGATAACACAATTATTTCCAACGAAAACCTTCTTAAAGAGTACAGAATTTTCTACCTGTCCGTTAATAATACATCCGCTGGAAATCAAACTGTTTTTTACAACAGCGCCTGGATTATACTTAGCCGGAGGCAGATCATCAATCTTAGACTGCACTCCCGGATACTGGCGGAAGAAATAATCCCGATTTCCGGCTTCAGGAAATCCATGTTCGTCTTATAATAAGATTCCACTGTAGAAATATTGCTCCAATATGTATTAATCTTATATCCGTAGATTCGTTTCAGATTTTTATAACGAATTAAGATATCCTTTACAAAATCATGGCGGCCTTCCTGACCACACTTTTCAATTAATTCAATTAACTGGCGTCTTCTGATAACGTAAATACCGGTAGAAATGGTATTGGACTGAGCCACCATAGGTTTCTCATCAAATTCCTCAATCCTGCAGTCTTCATTCATCTTCAGACATCCAAACCGGGTAACATCTTCCCCATGAACATCCGTACATACCACGGTAATATCTGCACGTTTTGCAATGTGGTACTCCAGCACCTTATTGTAATCCAGCTTGTACACACAATCACCGGAAGCAATTACTACATACGGTTCATGACTGGATTTCAGGAAATTCAGGTTCTGATACATAGCGTCCGCAGTTCCCTGATACCAGAAACTGTTATCCGGTGTAATGGTAGGTGTAAAGGTATAGAGTCCTCCCTGCTTTCTTCCGAAATCCCACCATTTAGAAGAACTTAAATGCTCATTTAAAGAACGTGCATTATATTGTGTAAATACAGCTACTTTCTGAATATGGGAGTTTGACATGTTGCTGAGTGCAAAATCAATGCTCCGGTAGCTTCCCGCTATGGGCATAGCCGCGATAGCTCTTTTCTGTGATAATTCTCTCATTTTATGGTTATTGCCGCCGGCAAGAATAATACCTATTGCTCTCATTCTGTCTCACCTTCCTTATTCAATGTTTCACCGCTTTCCAGAACCCCTCCCGGATAGTCTTCTATGCTGGTCTGCCCTACAATGGCTGTGTTCTTTCCAATGGTTACATTGGACGGGATGACGGTATTTTCGCCTACAGTTACAAGTCCGAAGGAATATACATTTGGTTTCAGTTTGTTTGGAACCTCTTCTCCCACACCCATAACAACGTTATCTCCTACCACAACGTTTTCAGCAATAATGGCTTTGTCAATGACATCATTTTCTCCGATGACAGCCTGTTTCATGACAATGGAATCCCGGACAACAGCGCCTTTCTTAATAGTAACGCCTGCTCCAATTACAGAATTATGTACCTCTCCGTAAATCTCTGTTCCCTCTCCCACAATACTCTTCTCTACCACAGCGTCTGCTGCAATATACTGAGGCGGAATAATATCACCTTTGGTATAAATCTTCCAGAACTCTTCATATAAATTAAATTCCGGAATAATATCAATCAGCTCCATATTGGCTTCCCAATAAGACCCCAGAGTTCCTACATCCTTCCAGTAGCCATTATACTCATAAGCAAAGAGTCTCTGTCCTTTTTCTTTACAATAAGGAAGAATATGCTTACCAAAATCACAACCGGACTGGTCTTTTAATGCAATCAATGCTTCCTTTAATACAGGCCAGCTAAAAATATAAATACCCATAGAAGCCAGATTGCTCTTAGGATTCTCCGGTTTTTCCTCAAATTCTGTGATTCTTCCGGTCTCATCTGTAATGGCAAGACCAAATCTGGAGGCTTCTTCCCATGGGACCGGCATACATGCCACGGTAATATCTGCTTTATTCGCTTTGTGGAAATCCAGCATAACCTCATAGTCCATCTTGTAAATATGGTCGCCTCCCAGAATTAACACATAATCCGGATTATAATTTTCCATATATGCCAGGTTCTGATAAATGGCATTTGCTGTACCAGTATACCATTCTGTATTTGTTTTCTTCTCATAAGGAGGCAAAATAGAAACTCCTCCTACGTTTCTATCCAAATCCCATGGAATACCAATTCCAATATGGTATTCAGCCGCAAAGGCTGGTACTGTGTCAGTACACCCACTGTATCTACGCCTGAATTAATACAGTTACTAAGGGGAAAATCAATAATCCTGTATTTTCCGCCAAATGTTACCGCTGGTTTTGCAACCTTGGCAGTAAGTACGCCTAATCTGCTGCCTTGTCCACCGGCTAATAACATCGCAATCATTTCTTTCTTAATCATGCCATCACCTCTTGTATAATCTATGGTTTTTTTATTATACCATAATCTTTGGAAAAAGTGAACATTTTAAACAATTTTTTTTCGACATTTTACAACTTTTTGTTACATTTTACCTGTTTTTAACCATTATATTGGATTTTTATCAAGAAAGGGTTTCCATTTCCTGCAATGTTGGTTATAATTTAAGAGAGTAATTTCCTAATAATATATAGAAAGGATTCTGTCATATGTATCAGATTGATTTTCATAAACCATTACACATTCACTTCATTGGAATCGGCGGTATCAGCATGAGCGGTCTTGCTGAAATCCTCCTGGGAGAAGATTTTCCGGTTTCCGGTTCTGATGCAAAAGAATCAGACCTTACCAGACAATTAGAAGAAAAAGGAGCCAAAATCTATATTGGTCAGAGAGCATCCAACATTACAAACGATGTAGAACTGGTAGTGTACACTGCTGCCATTCATCCAGACAACCCGGAATATGCCTGTGCCAAAGAGCGCAATCTTCCCATGCTTACCAGGCAGAGCTTCTGGGACAGATTATGAAGAATTATCAGCTTCCTATTGCTGTATCCGGTACTCACGGAAAAACCACAACAACTTCCATGATTTCTCACATTCTTCTGGAAGCAGACACAGACCCAACCATCTCCGTAGGAGGTATCCTTCCTGCAATCCACGGAAATATCCGTGTGGGACAGTCTGAGACCTTTATTACCGAAGCCTGTGAATACACCAACAGCTTTTTAAGCTTTTTCCCAAAAATCAGCATTATCCTCAATATTGATGCTGACCATCTGGATTTTTTCAAAGATTTAGAGGATATCCGAAATTCTTTCCGCCGTTTTGCCGCATTGCTGCCCGCAGACGGAACCCTCATTATTAATCAGGATATTCCAAATGTAGAAGAAATCACCCGGGGACTTGATTGTGAGATTCTGACCTATTCTCTGAAGGAAAAGGCGGATTACCATGCTGAAAATATTGAATTTGACAAATTTGCCCATGCTTCCTTTGACTGTATAAAAGGTGAGGAAAACCTTGGCCGCTTTACCTTATCTGTGCCGGGTATGCACAATGTTTCCAATGCGCTGTCAGCCATTGCCCTGGGCGTAAAAATCGGCATTGACCTGCCTGCTATTCAGAAAGGACTTCTGCACTTTTCCGGAACAGACCGCAGATTCCAATACAAAGGAAAGGTAGCCGGAGTTACGGTGATTGATGATTATGCCCACCACCCAACTGAAATCCAGGCCACCTTAAAAACTGCAAAAAATTATCCACACAAAACCACCTGGTGCGTATTCCAGCCTCACACCTACACACGTACCAAAGCCTTAATGCAGGAATTTGCCCAGGCCTTATCCCTGGCAGATAAAGTAATTCTGGCGGATATCTATGCGGCAAGAGAAACCGACACGCTTGGAATCTCTTCTGCTAATTTGCGGGATTTACTTCTGGAAAAAGGTGTGGATGCTTATTATTTCCCTACCTTTGACGAAATTGAAGCATTTTTATTAGAAAATTGTATCCACGGAGACGTGTTGATAACCATGGGGCCGGAGATGTGTATAAAATCGGCGAAAACCTGTTAGGACTGTAAGGTTATCCACATTATCCACTAAATCATCCACATGTTCTGCCCACAGAGCATGTGGATTTTTTCCTTTCGGAAAGTTGACATAAACCGACAGCATTTCATTTAAAAATCCTCTATTTTCCTTGTATTTTCGACAATTTATGGTTTCCAATAAAAAGTAGTCCACTTTTTTATCCACATTATCCACATTTCCCACAGCATTCCCTATTCACCTTCTGTTTTTCGCTGTCGAAAAAAATCCAGTTCTCTTTTCAGATATTGTGTGCTATACTGAAATTGATTCAAGAGAAAGAAAATGATACATGTAAAGGATGTTTAAAATGGGACAGTTTGAAGTATATAATAGCTTTCCCGGAGAATTCACGTTCATCTCCAACCGTTTCCTGGATGGCTATATGCCTTCCGCAAATGGTGAATTTGTAAAAATTTATCTCTATCTGCTAAGGCACGCCTGTCAGGAGAAAACCCTTTTGGAGCTTTCCTCTATTGCAGACGTTTTTAATTGTACAGAAGCAGACGTACTAAGGGCATTACGGTACTGGAAAAAAACAGGGATTTTAGACGTTTCCTTTGATGGCAAAGGGATTCTTACCAGGGTTATATTTTATCCGGTTACTGCCAAAGAGGAAACCCTCTTCCAGAACAGCTTACAGGAAGCAGCCGCAGGTCTGGAACCACCAAAAGAGACAGTCTCCTCTTCACTCACGCCTGATAAAATCAGGGCACTGAAAGGAAATGATGAGGTACGCCAGCTTTTGTTTATTGCAGAGCAGTATCTTGGCAAAACCCTCACACCGACTGATATGGAAACCCTTCTGTTTCTCTATGATGAGGTTGGGCTCTCCGCAGAGCTGATGGAATATCTGATTGAATACTGTGTTTCCAAGGGAAGCACCAGCATGGCTTATATTAAAAAGGTAGGGCTTGCCTGGGCAGAGCAAAAAATTGTCACAGTGAACCAGGCAAAAGAAGAAACAAACCTTTACAACCGAAATTATTTTACTATATTAAGAGCCTTTGGTATTAAAAACAGGAATCCTCTGGAAAAGGAAATCCAGTATATGAATCTCTGGATGAACCAGTACGGATTCACCCTGGATATTATTTCAGAGGCTTGCAGCCGGACCGTACTCTCTACCGGAAAAGCCAGCTTTTCCTATGCAGACAGTATTCTGGAAAGCTGGTTCAAGAAAGGGGTTCATCACCTGTCTGACATTGATACACTGGATCAGAGCTTCCAGCAGAAAAAAGCTGCCAGAGCAGCGGATTCCAAACCCAAACCGGCACAGCCGAAAAATAAATTTAACAATTTTCACCAGCGTAATTACAATATGGCGGAATTGGAAAAACAACTTCTTGGAAAATGAAACAGGTAAGGAGGCAAACCGTGCCACTGAAGAATTTTCAATATGATGCGCTTATGCGCAATTACAATCAAAAACAGTTTTTACATAAACATGAGCAGGATGAACGCATTCAAAAGGCTGAAGCAGAGATTCCCAGACTTTCAGGAATCCGCCGGGAGATTGCCTCTCTTGGACTGCAAAAAGCCCGTTTCATGTTAGGCGCTTCTAAAGAGGGAGATTTCGATCTTACTGCTCAAATTCAGCGCCTTGCCCTGGAACGGAGCCGGCTGCTCACCCAACATGGTTATCCTGAAAATTATCTGGAACTTCACTATGATTGTCCCTTTGCAAAGATACGGGATTTATTCTCACCGAAGAGGAGGATGGACCTGGTAAGGTGGAAAAATGTTCCTGCTTTCGTAAAGCAGCAGTGGATCTTCTGTATACTCAGTCCAACATACGGGATATACTGAATACAGAGAACTTCCAGCATTTTTCTTTTGACTTTTACTCCCCTGAATTTACAGATGCCTCCAGTGGCATGACTGCCCTGGAATCTGCCAAAAAGGCGGTAGAAAAGTCTTGGGATTTTATTCAAAACTTTGACCATGCAAAAGATAATTTATTGATATACGGAGATACAGGTGTGGGAAAAACTTATCTCACCCATTGTATTGCCAAAGAGCTCCTGGATCGTTCCTACTTTGTTCTATATTTCACCGCCTTTGATCTATTTGACCTGTTATCTAAAAACACCTTCCAAAAGGATGCAGAATCAGAAGATATGGCGTCCTTTATTTTTGAATGTGACTTGCTGATTATTGATGATTTAGGAACAGAGCTGACCAACAGTTTTATTTCATCCCAGCTATTTTGCTGTATTAATGAAAGAATTTTAAACAAAAAGGCAACTATCATTCTACCAACCTGACTATGGAAGACTTCCTGAATACTTATTCAGAACGAACTTTTTCCAGAGTCACAAGCAATTATACTATGCTGAAACTGGTGGGAAATGACATAAGAATTCAAAAAAACTTTTAGGAGGAAAAGAAAAATGGCATCAACATCCGCAGACACTTTAAAAACGCTCCCTGTAGGGCGACTGGGTATTATCCCGCTGAAAAGCTGCCAGGCTATGGGACAGAAAGTAAATGACTACATTGTCAGGTGGAGAAAGGAACGGGACCACGAAGAAAAAGACTCCCTGAAATTTGAAGACTATGAGCGTGATTCCTATCTCATTGACTCCAAAGCTCCCCGTTTTGGTTCCGGAGAAGCCAAAGGTATTCTCGGCGAATCTGTACGTGGAGATGACCTTTATATTATGGTAGATGTCTGCAATTATTCCATGACCTATAAGGTATGCGGACGCACAAACCATATGTCACCGGATGACCATTTCCAGGATTTAAAGAGAATCATTGCTGCAGTAGGCGGAAAAGCAAGACGTGTCAATGTGATTATGCCATTCTTATATGAAAGCCGCCAGCACAAGAGAACAGGCCGGGAATCTCTGGACTGTGCTCTTGCACTTCAGGAACTTACAGACATGGGTGTGGATAACATCATCACTTTTGACGCACATGACCCAAGAGTACAGAATGCCATCCCACTCCATGGTTTTGAAACTGTTCAGCCTGCATATCAGTTTATAAAAGGACTTTTACGGGCAGAACCGGACCTTGCCATTGACAGTGACCATCTGATGATTATCAGCCCGGATGCCGGCGGCACAGGCCGCGCCATTTACCTGGCAAACGTTCTTGGCGTGGATATGGGTATGTTCTATAAACGCCGGGACTATTCTACTATTGTAGATGGCAGAAACCCCATTGTAGCTCATGAATTCCTGGGCGCTGATGTAACCGGCAAGAATATGATTATTATTGACGATATGATTTCTTCCGGTGACAGTATGCTGGAAGTTGCCGCACTGCTGAAAAAACGCGGCGCTGCAAGATTTTCATGTGTTCTACCTTTGGTCTGTTCACCAACGGTCTGGAACGCTTTGATAAGGCTTATGAAGAGGGCGCCTTTGACAGACTGCTTACTACAAATCTGGTTTATCAGCCAGAAGAATTATTGGCAAAACCATATTATGTAAACTGTGACATGAGCAAATATATTGCGCTGATTATTGACACACTGAACCATGACGGTTCCATCAGCACATTACTGAATCCGGTTGACAGAATCAATAAGCTGGTGCAAAAGCATAATCAGGCACAGGGAAAATAAGAAAAAGAAAGGCAGAAGGGGGGCAAACGCCCCCCCTTACATGTTCTCATAAATCTGCCAGTTTTACTTTGCATCGCTTCATATAACAGGAAATCCCATATTTCAAAATTTATTCTGTATCCTCTCATTTATTTTCTGAGTCTGCTTTTTGTAATACAGAGAAAATCCAAACCACAGGAGAAAGGACACTCCAATTTCCGCTGCAATGGCTGCAACACAGCCCTTGATACCAAAAGATACGGGAATCCATCCTACCACAAAGGATGTAGCCAAAAAGATGGCGCAGCCGATTCCCATATGAATCACGATTTTCATGATATAAGGCAGATTTGGACTTTCATAGACAATTCCGGGAATGGAAAATCCCAAGCCCACTACAACTGCACCCAGTACCATTTTTGTGTATACATAATCTGTCAGGATGTAATCCCCTCCATTTACCAGGTTCCAGACTATGCCAAACAGGGAAAAACAAACCAGGCAGCGCTTACCCCTTTTATGGACAATTCTATAAGTTTCTTCATATAGTAAAACCTCCTTATAATCCTAAATATTTCTTTAAATCCGGAAGATATTTTCTGGAAACATAATCTTTGCATCCGTTTTTCAAAATCAACAACATGCTTCCTCCAAAAGACGCTTCCACACCTTCTATGTACTTCAAATTTATTAGTGTGGTCTTTGAAATTTTCATAAAATCAGGTTTTAACGCTTTCTCCAATTCACACAGACGTTTTTTGCTTACATAGCTTTTATTTCTACAATAGATAACGGTCTTTTCATTTTCGATTCGGATTAAGTAAATCTCATCTCCCTTTAGCACAACGGTCCGCTCATTGTGGACTGCTGTAATCACGTCACTGGTTGTTTCCAACATAGAAACTGCCCTTTCTATTTCTTCATTAAGCTGGCTTGTATACAGGACTGCATAAGGTTTCTCCAAACCTTTTACAATTTTTATTTCAACATTCATACTACAACTTTCCTTTTATGTGATTATTATTTTTTAAGTATAGAATTCCCGAAATAAGATTTCAAGATTAAATAGAAATAATCCGGGCTGTATTTTTTAACCTGTCTTGTTCATCTTCATGAGAAACAATAATAACACCTTTTCCCTCTGCTAATTTTTTGTCAATCACATCCCAAATCATATTCTTTTTCATGGTATCTAAAAACGCAAAAGGTTCATCTAAGATATACCATTCCCTATTGATTGACATAAGAATAAGGATATATATCAATTTCCGTTCCCCTCCTGATAACATACCCCATTGCTTTTTCGATAGCTTTTTCACATTTTCTCCATTATGTTTTTCAAATTCTGTTACTTCTGCCATCTTCCCTTCCATTCGGTAAACAAACTTCAAGAAATCTTCACACAAAAGTCTGTCTGAAAAAAAGATACTTTGATTAATATAAAGAATACTTTCATTGCCGCTAATCATAGCTTTCTTATCTTTTCGTATACCTGATATGTAATCTAACAATAACGTTTTACCTGTTCCATTGTTACCTTTTAGATAATTCAATTCTCTTTTTATACATAAATTCACATTCTTTTCAACATAAGGCAGTCTTAAATTTTTGATATTAATATCTTTATCCATAACCTTTGCTATCTCCTTTCGTTCGAGTTAGGCTCAAAACGCCAAATACTAATTCCACCCAGAATAAAGGCTAAAATTGTAAAAATACAGTATCCAGCTAGCTTTTCCATAGTATAATTGATGACTAAATCTGACACACAATACAAAGGATTATACCTGTTTAACATGGTATCTCTGCCTACTAACAAAAACATTCCGAATATCAGAATTGTAGAAATTGTTCTAATAGAGTTTACATGAAGTCTTTTTAATAAGGTCACTCCATGTCCCAAAAAAGCAAATGGTATGCATAAAACGATTGTTCCAAAACTATATACCATTAAATGAGATATAGAAAACTGTTTTAAAATCCCCGCTACAATATCAAATATAAGGATACTTAGTACAGAGAAAATAATCTGTGTCGTTAAATTCCCAAGAAAAAATGCTATTGGCGAATAATGAATGGAAAAAATTGTCCGCAAGCACCCTGTCTCCTTTAATTCCAAAGTATAGACACCTATTCCATAAATAAAAGCGCATAAAACCATATATACCCACCAGGGTATGAAATCTTTTTCACTTTCTATATTTTGAAAATTTAATAGAAACATAATCATAGGCAATAAAATTGCCCAAATAAAAGAAATTTTATCTTTTAATAAGGATTTTATATTCAAAATTGTATAGGCTAAAATTTTAGGAACCATAGAAGTACCCCTTTCTCAATTTTATACTCCATATCCTACACCATGCCCCGTTTTTTTGTCTCATAAATTTCCGTAAGTGGTCAGAATTTCAAGGCAAAATACAAAATTTCATATCCAAAAATCCTGGTCTAAGAGTAAAATGGGTGGTTTTCTATCTTCCTCCTGATTCCACCTACTTTTCTCTGTCTTTTTATAGGTCACAAGACCAGATTTTGAACTTCCCACCTATTTTGCTCTGTTTTTCATAGGTCATCGAACTAACTTTTGTATTTCCTACTTATTTACTTCTCCCAACGCTCTAAATCCATGCATAAAATTATACATTTTTTATAATATTCTCATTGAAATTTACAGACTATTATTGTATAATAAACAAAAATGAAACAATAATTCAGTCAGGAGGTGCCATTATGAGAGAAAAACTCATCCCTATTCTTAAAGTCAGCATTGCATTTTTTGTTGTCTTGTACACGATTTTCATTTACCAGGTAACCCAGAGTATTAGTCTGGTAACTCTCTTCATTCTCCTGGCAGGTCTTGCACCTGTGCTACATATGGCCTGGACCTACCTGCAGATTAAGTTTGACGAATATCAGGATGTGCGTTACATGCATTATATGAAGAGATAAATCTTTTCTTTTTTCATATGTGTTTCTCCTTTCATAGAAAACGCTGCTTCGGAAGAATTGCTTCCGGTTGCAGCGTTTCTTGTATATATACTTTGAAAGGCATCTCTGGTATAATAAAAACAGCATTTTAGAAAGGTTGGTTTATGATATGATTGATTCTTACGGGAGAAACATTAATTATCTCCGTATTTCCGTGACAGACCGTTGTAATCTCCGCTGTCAGTATTGTATGCCTGAATCTTTGCCTTCTATTGACCATGAAGAAATCTTCCGTTTTGAAGAAATCCTGCAAATCTGTGAATCTATGGGCGCGCTTGGCATTCACAGGTTTAAAGTTACAGGAGGGGAGCCCTTTGTACGAAAAGGCTGCATGGATTTCCTGCGACAGTTAAAAGCCCTGCCTTGCACAGAACAGGTAACCATTACAACCAATGGCATTCTTCTTGGTAAATTTCTTCCTGAATTAAAAGAAATTGGCATTGATGGCATTAATATCAGCCTGGACACTTTACAGCCTGAGGTCTTTCAGCAAATCACAGGACACACCGGTCTGGAAAGTGTATTGGAAAATATCGTAAAAAGTCAGGAGATGGGCATACGAACCAAAGTCAACACAGTTCTTTTAAAGGGTATCAATGACAAGGAATTTCCGGATTTGCTCCATCTTGCCAGAGATTATGCAGTGGATGTGCGTTTTATTGAAATTATGCCTATTGGATTTGGCAAAAACTATGAAGGCTATAGCCGGGAAAAACTGTTACCCAAGATAGCAGAATTGTATCCCAATTACCAGATTACTACGAAGCAGCGTGGAAACGGTCCTGCCAACTACATAAAGATTCCTGGATTTCGTGGCTGTATCGGCTTTATTGATGCTGTTCACGGTAAATTCTGCCATCAGTGTAACCGGATTCGTCTGACTTCTGATGGCATGTTAAAGCTCTGTCTTTATTATGAAAATGGACTGAATCTGAAAAAACTTCTTAGAAATGGAGCTGCACCGGCAGAAATACGCTCTGCTATTGAAAGTGCTATACTGCAGAAACCTTCTGAACACCGCTTTTATTTATCTGCTCTGGAAGGTGAACCGGAGCACCGCAAAATGTCACAAATCGGAGGATAAAACTTATGGGAATTGTAAAAGCAATCTGTATCAGTGAAAAAAAGGGACCCAAAAACACAGGGTAGAAGAGGCCGTTTTTGTAGAAGACTGGGGCATTGAAAAGGATGCCCATGCCGAAAAATGGCACCGCCAGGTAAGCCTTCTCTCTTATGACAAAAATCGAAGATTTCAAAAAAAGAGGGGCAAAGATTGACATGGAACGGGGCTTTTGGGGAAAATCTGGTGGTAGGAAAGGATTTGATTTCAGGAATCTTCCTGTTGGAAC
>ENA-OQAA01000676-OQAA01000676.1-human-gut-metagenome-genome-assembly--contig:-NODE-676-length-21815-cov-6.161380_pt1 | contig 21815 bp, 30 predicted proteins | sample MGYA00242489_ERZ504515 | MGnify/ENA primary metagenome ERZ504515 (study PRJEB26092, sample SAMD00036237) | human gut metagenome | host: Homo sapiens | study: EMG produced TPA metagenomics assembly of... | reverse complement strand
ATCAGTGCAAGCTATGAGACATTTGCTTCTGAGGCAGATCCGGATGCGTCTGCGGAAGACGTAAAAAAGAAGCAGAGGACTTTGCAGCATGGATCCAGAAGACATATCCGGATGAATCTTCCGGAAAGCTTCAAAAAACCATGAAATCAGGAAAAGTATCCGCAGAGGATTTTATAGCAGCTATGGAAAGACGCTGCATGTGCTGTCTGATGAGTATAAAGGTACTTAAAAGATGATGAGACAGCAGCTGCAAATCATATCTATCAGAAAGACGGCGCGAAGGACGGACAGGCGGAGATCGCGATAGCAGGGAACCTGACACTGACAGAAGAAGGTTATACACTGGCAAATACGATGAGACTGGAGATTTAAGCCAGATGCTCTCAGAGCAGATTTTAAGTGCGATGACAGGAGCGGATGCACTCTTTTTGAATCAGGAATTCAGCATCAGCAGTAAAGGGGAGGCATTATCAGGAAAGACTTCGATCCTGCATGCCAATGCAGAACGTATGAATATATTGGAAGCATTGGGAGCAGATGTTGTGTCTCTTGGAAATGAGCATGCGGCAGGTTATGGACAAGATGCCTTAAAAGAGAACATGGAGCTGTTAAAAAATGCAGGAATGGCATATGTAGGAGCAGGAACAGATGCCGCAGATGCTGCGCAGCCGGTGTATTTGATCATCAATGGAATCAAGATTGGATTTACATCAGCTTCCGGCATGGAAGATTCTTATGATATGGCGGCAGGTGACGGCAAAGCGGGGATTTTAGAATATACAGAGGCAGAGCAGTATACAAAAGTAATCCAGGAGGCTGCCACAAAGTGCGATTATCTGATTGTGTATGATCATGAAGGAAAAGGGGATGCCAATGGTGTGGAATCCTACCAGAAAGAGCATGCAGCTGCATTTTTGCAGGCAGGAGCGGATATCGTGATTGGCGGACACTCTGATCGTCTGCAGGGAATTGAGTATATCGATGGAAAACCGGTTGTGTACAGCATAGGATCTGTGCTGACAGACGGAACAAGCAGATATTCGGCAGTATTAAAGCTCAACATCACATCAGAAGGGTTAAAAGAGATGTCGCTCGTTCCGGGAATCCAGACAGAAGATATGACAGAATATCTGGATTCTACAGAGACACAGAAGAAGATGTATGATGCAGTTGCAGCTTTGTGCCCGAATGCATCGATTGATGAAAATGGAGTCGTTACAGAGAAAAAATAGAATTCCATATTGACATTTCTGGTAATACGGTGTAGAGTTCTATTGTCACAAAAATGAATATGAAAACTTTCTCTTATTCAGAGCAGTGGAGGTACAAAGGACCTGTGAAGCTGCGGCAACCCCGTCAAGGAAGGTGCCAACCTGAGCGAGTAATCGAACAATAAGAGGATTGTTTTGGTAAAGAACAGTCGCTTTTTGGCGGGCTGTTTTTATTAGAAGAGATGCAGTCCGAAAAGAGAGAAAGAAACAAAGAAGGAGGAACAAAATGGAAAAATTATTATTTACATCGGAATCTGTTACAGAGGGACATCCGGATAAGATCTGTGATGCGATTTCAGATGCGATCCTGGACGCTTTGATGGAGCAGGATCCGATGAGCCGTGTTGCATGTGAGACTTGCGTGACAACCGGTATGGTCATGGTCATGGGAGAGATTACAACAAAAGCATATGTAGATATTCCGAGAATTGTAAGAGATACAGTGCGTGAGATCGGATACACAAGAGGAAAGTTCGGATTTGATGCAGATACATGCAGCGTGCTGACAACGATCGATGAGCAGTCGGCAGATATTGCGCTTGGAGTGGACAAGGCGCTGGAAGCAAAAGAAAATAAAATGTCCGATAATGAACTGGAAGCAATCGGAGCAGGAGATCAGGGTATGATGTTTGGATATGCATCCAACGAAACAGCAGAATTTATGCCGTATCCGATCGCAATGGCACACAAACTTGCCCTTCAGTTGACAAAAGTGCGCAAGGACGGAACGCTCTCTTACCTGCGTCCGGACGGAAAGACACAGGTAACAGTAGAGTATGATGAGAATGGAACTCCGAAACGTCTGGATGCAGTGGTACTTTCTACACAGCATGATCCGGATGTGACACAGGAACAGATCCACGCAGATATCAAGAAATATGTATTTGACGAGATCATCCCGGCTGAGATGGTAGATGAACATACAAAATTCTTCATCAATCCGACAGGCCGTTTTGTGATCGGCGGACCACACGGAGACAGCGGTCTGACCGGAAGAAAGATTATTGTAGATACTTACGGCGGAATGGCACGTCACGGCGGCGGGGCATTCTCCGGAAAAGACTGTACAAAGGTAGACCGTTCTGCGGCATATGCAGCACGTTATGCAGCAAAGAACATTGTGGCAGCAGGACTGGCTGACAAGTGCGAAATTCAGCTTTCTTATGCGATCGGTGTTGCTCAGCCGACTTCCATTATGGTAGATACATTCGGAACAGGAAAAGTATCCGAAGAAAAACTGGTGGAGATCGTGCGTGAGAACTTTGATCTTCGTCCGGCAGGAATCATCAAAATGCTGGATTTAAGACGTCCGATCTACAAACAGACTTCTTCTTACGGACACTTTGGAAGAAACGATCTGAATCTTCCGTGGGAAAAACTGGACAAAGCAGAAGTATTGAAAAAATATTTATAACAGTAGACGGAATGCCTCTTTTGGTTTATAGTAATACGAAAGAGGTGCGGAAAATAAAAAAGAAGGACAGGGACCTGCACCAGGGACTGTCCTCTTTTCTGTATTAGAGCATGCAGGATGGGAGGCGATGAAGATGAAATTAAAAACCAAGCTGATTCTTGCGTTTATGATCGTGATGATTCTGCCTACATTGTTTACAACTGTAGCGATGACGGCATTTGCGCCAAAAGCGGTGAATGATATTCAGGAATTATATCTGATCATTGTATTTTGCACGGCATCAGCTCTGATCTTCTGGATTTACAGGACGGTTTCACTGCCGCTTGCAAAACTGCAGGCAGCGGCCCGCAATATCAAAGAGGGCAATCTGGATTTTGAAATTAAGAATGAGACTAATGATGAAATCGGACAGCTCTGTCAGGATTTTGAAGAGATGCGTTTGAGACTGAAGGCAAACGCAGAAGAAAAGGTGGCATACGATAAAGAGAACAAAGAATTGATCAGTAATATTTCCCATGATCTGAAGACACCGATCACGGCTATCAAAGGTTATGTGGAAGGAATTATGGATGGAGTTGCAGACACTCCGGAGAAGATGGACAGATATATCAAGACCATCTACAATAAGGCGAATGAAATGGATCTTCTGATCAATGAACTGACATTCTATTCCAAGATCGATACGAACCGTATTCCGTATAATTTTACGACGATTTCAGCAAAGCAGTATTTTGGTGACTGTGCAGAGGATTTGTTTATGGAACTGGAGGCAAAGGGCGTACAGTTTCGGTATAGAAATTATTTGGAGACAGATTCTAAGGTGATTGTGGATCCGGAGCAGCTTCGAAGAGTGATCAGCAATATTGTAGGGAATTCTGTAAAATATATGGATAAGTCAGATCCTTCCATTACCATGGATTTAAAGGATGTAGGAGATTTTGTTCAGATTGAACTGGGAGACAACGGAAAAGGGATTGCGGCGAAAGATCTTCCGAATATATTTGACCGGTTTTACCGGACAGATGCGTCACGGAATTCTTCCAAAGGCGGAAGCGGGATCGGGCTTTCGATCGTGAAAAAAATTGTAGAAGAGCATGGCGGAAAGATCTGGGCTACCAGTGAAGAGGGCGTCGGGACAACCATGTACTTTGTAATCAGAAAATATCAGGAGGTACCAATGAATGAGTAAACGAATATTGATTGTAGAAGATGAGGAAAGTATTGCAGATTTAGAGCGGGACTATCTGGAGTTGAGCGGATTTCAGGTAGAAGTGGCAAATGACGGAGAGACAGGGCTTAACAAGGCAATGAAAGAGGAGTTTGATCTGATCATTCTGGATCTGATGCTTCCGGGAGTGGATGGGTTTGAAATCTGCCGTGAAGTGCGGAGTCAGAAAAATACACCGATCATTATGGTATCTGCAAAGAAGGATGACATTGACAAGATCCGTGGTCTCGGACTGGGAGCAGACGATTATATGACAAAGCCATTCAGCGAGTGAGCTGGTGGCAAGAGTGAAGGCGCATTTGTCCCGTTATGAGCGTCTGATCGGAAGCAATGTAGAAGAAAATGATGTGATCGAGATCCGTGGTCTGAAGATCGATACGACAGCGAGAAGGGTGTGGGTGAATGGAGAAGAACGTTCCTTTACGACAAAAGAATTTGATCTTTTAACGTTCCTTGCAGGACATCCGAATCATGTATATACAAAAGAAGAGTTGTTCCGGGAAATCTGGGATATGGAATCTGTAGGGGATATTGCGACTGTGACGGTGCATATTAAGAAAATCAGAGAAAAGATTGAATATGATACATCACATCCGCAGTATATAGAGACAATATGGGGAGTAGGATACCGGTTTAAGGTGTAAAAAGATGAAAACAGATTGGCAGAATGTGCACAGTAAAATTCAGGAAAAAAGAAAAAAAGTAACTTTTAGTACAATGCAGATCATTGCGTTTGGATTTCTGGGAGTGATTCTGATCGGCAGTATTTTATTATTTCTTCCGATCAGCAATCAGAAACCGATTCAGTATCTGGATGCCTTGTTCGTGTCTGTTTCCGCTGTGTGCGTGACAGGACTGGTTACCATATCTCCAGCAGCGCAGTTTACAGTGTTCGGAAAGATTGTGCTTCTGGGTCTGATCCAGATCGGAGGACTGGGTGTCATCGCATGTACGATGGCGGTGTTTCTGGCAATTCGCAAGAAGATCACCATGAAGAGCAGGGTTATGATCCAGCAGACATACAATCTGGAGACGTTGAGCGGAATGGTGCGGTTTATTATCCGGATTCTGAAGGGAACAGTTCTTGTAGAGGGCATCGGAGCGGTGTTATTTGCGTTTCATTTTGTTCCTGAGTATGGATTTATCAAAGGTGTAGCATACGGGATTTTTCATTCTGTTTCTGCATTTTGTAATGCAGGCATTGACGTGCTTGGCACTTCCAGCTTTATGGAGTATGTAAGCTCACCTCTTGTCAGTCTGACTACGATGTTTTTGATCGTTGCGGGAGGACTCGGATTCACAGTCTGGCATGATGTGCGAATGAACCTGCAGGATGTGGCAGGACAGAAACGCCCCTTAAAACGCTTGTTTACGAGATTGCATCTTCAGTCCAAGATGGTGATCGTCATGACAGCGGGATTGATCATGATAGGAACGCTGGGATATTTTCTGCTGGAGTATCACAATGATGCAACCATCGGAAAGCTTGGATTTGGTGAAAAGCTTCTGGCATCCGGATTTCAGTCCGTGACGACGAGAACAGCTGGATTTGCTACAGTTTCTCAGGCAGAACTGACTTCGGCATCCAAGTTGTTTGGATGTATTCTGATGTTTATCGGAGGTTCTCCGGGAGGTACGGCGGGCGGTATCAAGACGACGACAATGGCCATCTTGCTGCTCACCTGTGCTGCAGTGATCCGGGGAAGAAAATCAACGGAGTGTTTCGGAAGACGGCTTGCAGAATCCAATGTACGTTCCGGGATTGCGATTGTATTTCTTACATTTGCAATCTGGCTGACAGGTCTGTTCGGACTTGCTGTTTTAGAGCCTGATGAGCGGTTTATCGACTTGATGTACGAGGCGACTTCCGCGATCGGAACGGTGGGACTTTCCGCAGATCTGACGCCGTCGCTGACAAGAGGCAGTCATGTGATCCTGATGATCCTCATGTATGTGGGGCGAATCGGGCCGATCACCATGGCGCTGGTATTTGCCGGAAGAGAAGATATGCAGGCAAAATTCAGGGATTTGCCGGAAAAACGGATTATGTTAGGATAGAAGAGGTAGAAAGACATGAAAAAACAATTTGCAGTGTTTGGATTGGGAAGTTTCGGGCGGAGTGTTGCCTGACACTGGAAAATCTGGGATGCGATGTAGTGGTAGTAGATAAATCATATGAAAAGATCCAGGAGATTTCAGATATGGTCTCTTATGCGATGCGGGCGGATGTGTCAGATCCCGATGCACTTCATGCACTGGGGGGAAGAAATCTGGACGGAGCAGTCGTTGCGGTCTCTGAAAATCTGGAAGCGAGCATTATGGCCACGATCATCTCCAAAGAGATGGGAATCCCGTATGTGCTGGCAAAGGCGAAAGATGAGCTGCAGGGCGCGATTCTCGAAAAGGTGGGGGCAGATGCCATTGCCTATCCGGAGTGTGACATGGGAGAACGAGTTGCAAAAAGCCTGATGTCTACTGCGTTTACGGACTGGATCGAGCTGTCGTCCGAATACAGTATGGCAGAGGTGGCAATTCCGGAAAAATGGGTAGCAAAAGCCTCAGTGAATTAAAAATCCGGGAACAGTACGGAATCAATGCAGTCGGAATCATTCAGGGAGAGAAGGTGGAGGTTACCCTGGATCCCTATGCACCGCTTCCGAAAGATGCAATCCTGATTTTGATCGGAGCAACCGCTGTTCTGGAAAAATTTCATACATGGAAGTAGGAAAGATGATCACAAGTACAAGTAATCAAAGAATCAAAGAATTATCTCAAATACAGAAAAAAAGCAAGGTGCGGAGCCGCGAGGGAGTTTTCGTTGCGGAAGGGATCCGCATGGTGAGGGAAACGCCTTATGAGCGTCTTGTCAGCCTGTATTTTTCGGAGAGTTTTGAAAAAAAATATGGAAATGAAGTATTGGATGCAATTTCCGGGGGAGATTTAAAAATCCGGGAGCAGATTCGGAGAAAGACGGAGATTTTGTCTGATGCGGTATTTTCTTATGTGTCTGATACTAAGACACCGCAGGGAGTTCTGGCAGTGGTGCGTCAGATGGAGTATACACTGGAGCAGATGACAGATGGAGTTATCCCGCATCTGATGATCTTAGATAACCTGCAGGATCCGGGCAATCTGGGAACAATCTTTCGGACAGCGGAGGCTGCCGGAGTGACAGGTATCATCATGAGCCGGGACTGTGTGGATATTTATAATCCGAAGACGATCCGCTCGACAATGGGGGCGCTTTACCGGATGCCGTTTGTATATGTGGAGAATCTGAGAGAAATGATCCATACATTAAAAGAAAAAAACATCAAAAGCTATGCGGCACATCTGGATGGAAAGAACACCTATGATAAAGAAGATTACAGGCAGGGAACGGCTTTCCTGATCGGGAATGAGGGAAACGGACTCAGAGAAGAGATTGCACAGTGTGCGGATACCTGGATCCGGATTCCGATGTGCGGACAGGTGGAGTCGTTGAACGCAGCAGTGGCAGCGACAGTTCTGATGTTTGAAGTCAGCAGACAGCGGAGAGGATAACGCGTTTTCAGAAATTGACAGGGGTGATAGGATGGAACCATTGTTAGATCTGACAAAAGAATATGGTCTGGTGTTGGATGGCGGCGGAGCAAGAGGGGCCTATCAGATCGGTGCATGGACAGCGCTTGAGGAAGCAGGCGTGAATGTCTGTGCGGTGGCAGGGACTTCTGTAGGAGCATTAAACGGTGCTCTGATCTGCATGGACAGTGTGGAGAATGCACAGAAGGTCTGGGCAGAGATGAAGTTTTCCAGAGTCATGGATGTGGATGATGAGTGGATGCAGCATCTGTTCAGCAAAGATGGAAAATTAAAAGAAGTACTCTCTGAACTCTGGAAAAACTCTCGGATGGAGGTGTGGATGTTACCCCGCTTCGCAATCTGATCCACGAAATGGTGGATGAAGAAAAAATCCGGCATTCGGGAAAGGAGTTCTGTCTTCTGACATTTTCTGTGACGGATATGAAAGAGATGGATCTTTCGCTGGAAGATATTCCCGAAGGCGCTCTGGAAGATTTTTTGCTTGCCAGTGCGTATCTGCTTGGATTTAAAAATGAAAAACTGCAGGGAAAGCGTTATATTGACGGAGGCGTGATCAACAATGTTCCGTTGAACTCTCTGTTAAACCGCGGGTATAAGGATATTATCACCATCGGATCCATGGACCGGGAAGAGAGCCCCGGGCAAATATCCCGGAAGACGGGGAGGTTCATGAGATCAGCCGAGAGTGCGGCTGGGAAGTATTCTGGAATTTGACAGCAAAAGGAGCCGGCAGAATCTGAAGATCGGGTATTATGATGCAAAACGGATGCTCTATGGTCTGGAAGGATTTATGTATTATCTGGAGCAGACCCATGAGGAGACGTGGTATGAGGACAGATTGTGTGAGATTCCGGATCTGGAGAAAGCCGAGATGGCATTTGTACTGAAACTTCCCATCGGGTGTTCTGCCAAAGAGCTGTATCTGGCAATGCTGGAAGCAAGCGCCAAGCTGCTTCGCATTCCAAAATATCAGATCCATACGGTGGATCAGCTCCGTGACCTGGTACAGACACATTATGAGAAACTGGAAGATCAGATACATCTTCCGAGATTTACACACACATTGATTCAGATAGAAAGGAACAGAACTATGAACTTAAAAGGAAGAAATTTTTTGACACTCAAAGATTTTACACCGGAAGAGATCACATATCTTCTGGATCTGGCAGCAGATCTGAAAGAGAAGAAGAAAAACGGCGAGCCGGTTGATTTCTACAGGGGCAAAAATATTGCACTGATTTTTGAGAAGACCAGTACAAGAACACGCTGTGCATTTGAAGTTGCAGCACATGATTTGGGCATGGGTTCTACCTATCTGGATCCGACCGGTTCTCAGATCGGAAAGAAGGAAAGTATCGAGGATACTGCAAGAGTACTGGGAAGAATGTATGATGGAATCGAGTACCGCGGATATGGACAGGAGATTGTGGAGGAACTTGCAAAATATGCAGGGGTTCCGGTATGGAACGGTCTGACCAATGAATATCATCCGACGCAGATGTTGGCAGATATGCTCACGATCCGTGAGAATTTCGGTACTTTAAAAGGTCTGAAACTGGTGTACATGGGTGATGCAAGATACAATATGGGAAATTCTCTGATGATCGTCTGCGCGAAGCTGGGACTGGATTTTGTGGCTTGTACAACAGAAAAGTATTTCCCGAATGAGGAACTGGTAGAGACATGCCGCGGATATGCAAAAGAGTCAGGAGCAACGATCACACTGACAGAGAATGTAGAAGAAGGAACAAAGGATGCGGATGTTATCTATACCGATGTCTGGGTATCTATGGGAGAGCCGGATGAAGTCTGGGAAGAGAGAATCCGTGAATTGTCTCCATATAAAGTGACAAAAGAAGTGATGGCAAATGCAAAAGAGTCTGCGATCTTTTTACACTGCCTGCCGGCATTCCATGATCTGAAGACAAAGATCGGAAAAGAGATGGGAGAACGGTTTGGCATTACAGATATGGAAGTGACGGATGAAGTATTTGAATCCGCACAGTCCAAAGTATTTGATGAAGCAGAAAACCGGATGCATACGATCAAAGCTGTGATGGCAGCGACACTGGGAGAGATGTAATTGAAAGCGGAAATTTTAAAAATGCTGCGGGAGAGTCAGGACTATGTTTCCGGGCAGCAGATCTGTGAGCGGTTCCAGGTATCCAGAACTGCAGTCTGGAAGGTGATCAAACAACTGAAAGAGGAAGGGTATGAAGTGGAAGCGGTACGCAACAGAGGGTATCGCCTCTCTTCTCTTCCGGATATTCTCTCCCGGGAGGAGATCGTCAGTCAGATAGATACTGTCTGGGCAGGACAAAACGTGTATTATTTTACAGAAACAGATTCCACCAATATTCAGGCGAAAAGAATGGGAGATCAGGGGGCGCCTCACGGAACTCTGGCAGCAGCAGGACAGCAGACTGCCGGAAAAGGCAGAAGAGGAAGAACCTGGGAGTCTCCGGCGGATCAGAATATTTATATGTCACTTCTTTTGCGTCCGGAGATCGCACCGGTCAAAGCACCCATGTTGACTCTGGTTATGGCATATGCGGCTGCAATGGCGCTTCGGGAATGTACGGGTCTGGATGTACAGATTAAGTGGCCCAATGATCTGGTTATCAACGGGAAAAAAATCTGCGGAATCCTGACGGAAATGAGCACAGAGATTGATTATATCAATTATGTTGTCATTGGAATCGGGATCAATACTAATATTGAACAATTTCCGGAAGAACTAAAGCAGACTGCCACATCACTTCGGATTGAAGCAGGACACAGTATCAGACGCAGTCACTCATTGCAGCAATTATGCGGTGGTTTGAAAAAGCATATGCCGAATTCATGAAAACGGAAGATCTTTCGGGAATCCAAAAAGCATACAATGAATTGCTTGTGAATTGCGGACGTGAGGTCCGGGTTCTGGAGCCAAAGGGAGAATGGCAGGCAGAAGCTCTTGGAATCAATAACGGTGGTGAGCTGCTTGTAAGAAAAGCGGATGGAAGTGAAACAGCGGTCTATGCGGGAGAAGTTTCCGTGCGCGGTATTTACGGATATGTTTAGTCATATAAGAAAGGAAACTGAAAATGGAAGAAGAAATTGTGCTTTGTGCGGCGAACTCTTATGAGCAGAAATACTATCTGAATCCCGAGTTTGAAATGCTGCCTGAAAGTATCAAGCAGGAATTGAATATTATGTGTGTACTCTACACAGAAGATGTAGGCGGGATCTTGATGGTTTTCTATGATGAGGATGGAAATCTGGAGTTTCGGGTAGATCACGAGGAGAATGATTTTTCGTTTGATGAGATCGGCAGTGTTTTGAAGATCAAACAGCTGCAGCAGACAAAACAGGAGCTGTTCGAGTCACTGGAATTGTTTTATAAGGTGTTTTATCTGGGAGAAGAGGTTGATCTGGAAGAAGAGGTTGATCTGGAAGAAGAGTAGAGTACAGATCCTGAGAAAAGAAACGAGAGAAAGAGTTAGAGTGTGAAAATGAAACAGTTGAAAATAGGAAATGTTTTACTGGAAAATTCTTATGTACTCGGACCTATGGCAGGCGTAACAGACCTGCCATTTCGCTTGCTTTGCAAGGAGCAGGGAGCGGGTCTTCTGTGTATGGAGATGGTCAGTGCAAAAGGTATTTTCTATAATAATAAGAATACGGAAAGTCTGCTTCAGATTCATCCCGAGGAAGTACCGGTATCGCTGCAGTTTTTGGTCGGATCCGAAGATCGTCAGCGAGATGGCGAAACGGGTCGAGGAACGTCCGTTTTCCATTCTGGATATCAACATGGGATGTCCGGTGCCAAAGGTCGTGCGAAACGGAGAAGGGTCTGCACTGATGAAGAATCCGAAGCTGGTATACGAACTGGTCAGTGCGACGGTAAAGGCGATCAAAAAGCCGGTTACCGTTAAGATCCGGAAAGGGTTCGATGATGAACATATCAATGCGGTGGAAATCGCGAAGATCATTGAAGAAGCAGGTGCGGCAGCAGTAGCCGTACACGGAAGAACAAGAGAACAGTATTATTCCGGAAAAGCGGACTGGGAGATCATCCGTCAGGTAAAAGAGGCAGTTTCCATCCCGGTGATCGGAAACGGAGATGTGACTTCCGGGGAAAAAGCAATCGCCATGCGTGAGCAGACCGGGTGTGACGGGGTGATGATCGCCAGAGGTGCTCAGGGGAATCCATGGATCTTTTCGGAGCTTTTAGAATATGAAAGAACAGGACGGCTTCCTGACAGACCGGATGTGGAAGAAATCAAGCAGACAATGCTTCGGCATGCCAGACTCCAGATCGAGTATAAAGGTGATTTTACAGGAATCCGGGAGATGCGAAAACATGTGGCATGGTATACAAAAGGACTGCATGGGGCAGCCCGTCTGCGGGATCAGATCAATCAGGTTGAGAGCTATGCAGAACTGGAAAATCTCTTGACATCGTTATAACGATTGAGTATAATATTGAAATTGTGAAATATACTTGAATTAGAGATATGGACAGGCAGAAATGTCCTGTAAATACAGGAAAAAGCCGAAGATAAAGTTTTAAATAAAAGAGCAAGATCAGGAAAGAAAGGAAGCAGACAGGTATGGCAGAGGCAAAGAAGAGATTACTTACTTATGCAGGATTGAAAGCGCTGGAGGATGAACTGGAAAATCTGAAAGTTGTAAAACGTAAAGAAGTGGCAGGAAAGATCAAAGAAGCCAGAGAGCAGGGAGACCTTTCAGAGAACGCAGAATACGATGCGGCAAAAGATGAGCAGAGAGATATCGAAGCCCGTATCGAAGAGCTGGAAGGCATTTTGAAAAACGCAGAAGTTGTAGTAGAGGATGAAGTTGATTTAGACAAGATCAATGTAGGATGTAAAGTAAAAGTATTTGACATCACATTTGACGAAGAGATGGAATTCAACATTGTAGGTTCTACAGAGGTGAACAGCCTGGAAGGAAAGATTTCCAATGAGTCGCCGGTTGGTCAGGCTCTGATGGGTAAAAAAGTCGGAGATACTGTAGATGTAGAAACACAGGCAGGAGTGATCCAGTACAAAGTACTTGATATCAGCCGTTCTATGTAGTAGAAACCAGACCCCTTTATTACAAGGGGTCTTAATTCGCATTTAGGGAACACATAAAAGTGTACCGGATGCCTGAAAAGGAAGGAGAAAATATCGTGTCCGAACAGCAGAAAAAAGCACAGCAGGAACCAGATTTAAATCAGTTGAGAAAAGTTCGCCGCGAAAAACTGGCGGATTTACAGGCAAACGGAAAAGATCCGTTTGTGATCACAAAATATGACCAGACACATCACAGTCTGGAGATCAAAGAGAATTTTGAAGAGCTTGCAGGAAAAGAAGTTTCTATCGCAGGACGTATGATGTCCAAACGTGTGATGGGAAAAGCATCTTTCTGCAATGTACAGGATTTGCAGGGAAATATTCAGTCTTACGTTGCAAGAGACAGCATCGGAGAAGAAGCTTACAAAGAGTTTAAGAAGATGGATGTCGGCGATGTGATCGGAATCACAGGAGAAGTGTTTGAGACAAAGACAGGAGAAAAATCCATCCACGCTTCTTCCGTGACATTGCTCTCCAAGAGTCTTCAGATTCTGCCGGAGAAGTTCCACGGACTGACAAATACAGATATCCGCTACCGTCAGAGATACGTGGATCTGATCATGAATCCGGATGTAAAACAGACATTTATCAACCGCTCTAAGATTTTAAGCGCGATCAGAAGATATCTGGACGGACAGGGATTCCTGGAAGTAGAGACACCGATGCTCGTATCCAATGCCGGAGGTGCTGCTGCAAGACCGTTCGAAACACACTTCAACGCACTGGATGAAGATTTCAAACTCCGCATCTCTCTTGAGCTGTACTTGAAGAGACTGATTGTCGGAGGAATGGAGCGCGTATACGAGATCGGACGTGTATTCCGTAACGAAGGTCTTGACACAAGACACAATCCGGAATTTACATTGATGGAGTTGTACCAGGCGTATACAGACTATAACGGAATGATGGATCTGACAGAGAATCTGTACCGTCATGTTGCACAGGAAGTACTTGGAACAACTGTGATCGAATACAACGGTGTGCAGATGGATTTAGGAAAGCCGTTTGAGAGAATCACAATGGTAGATGCAGTGAAAAAATATGCAGGTGTGGACTGGAACGAAGTGGAGACACTGGAACAGGCAAGAGCACTTGCAAAAGAGCATCATGTAGAGTTTGAAGAGCGTCACAAAAAAGGAGATATCCTTGCACTCTTCTTCGAAGAATTTGCAGAGGAGCACCTGATCCAGCCTACATTTGTAATGGATCATCCGATCGAGATTTCTCCGCTGACAAAGAAAAAACCGGAGAATCCGGAATATACAGAGCGTTTCGAGTTCTTTATGAACGGATGGGAGATGGCGAACGCATACTCTGAGCTGAACGATCCGATCGATCAGAGAGAACGTTTCAAAGCACAGGAAGAGCTGCTTGCACAGGGAGACGATGAAGCGAATACAACAGACGAAGACTTCCTGAACGCGCTGGAGATCGGTATGCCTCCTACAGGCGGTATCGGATTCGGAATCGACAGAATGTGTATGCTGTTGACAAACAGTGCAGCGATCAGAGATGTGCTGCTGTTCCCGACAATGAAGTCCTTGGACAAATAAAGCCCGTAAAATCAAGGGTTTGCGGATCTGAACGTTTGTTTTGACATCAATTTGACATCAATTTTATCTATTTTGGTGGATTTATATGGACCAAAATGGCGAATTTCTTAATTGTTTAAAAAAAGAGGAAAAGGTTAATTTCTCTAAAAAGAGCTTATTCAATATTTGAATGAGTTCTTTTTTTTTCTTGTTATAATCCCCAAAAACTAGTTGTTATGGTTCAAAAAAACAAATTTAGGAGGATGGCAAAATGAATAAAAATACAGCGTTAGGAGCAAGTGAGGTTACGAAAAACATAATTTTTCAAGGAGAGATGCATAAGAAATTTTTTCTGCTTTATTTACCGGAATGTAGAAACGAAGATGTGTATCATCAGGCATTGATCTATTGTCTTGGAATCAGTCGAGATACACGAGAACATGTGGAAGAAATTTATGATTTTGAAACAGGATGCGTCAAAACAGAATGCATGAGTGCCGGATGGCAGACAAGTGGGAGTCTGAAAATCATTCGGATGGCATTTAATCTTTACTGCAATGGCACACCGACTGTATATGAAAAGGAAGGTGTAGAAGGTAAATTAAAAGAGTGTGAGCATTATACGGTAGAGGATCTGTTTTGTTGTGAGTATGCGCCATATTTCTGGCAGGCGATTCAACTTCGTTATCCAGAGTATTGCGGAATGTGAGGTGAAACATGTTAAAAATCAGATTACAGGGAACTACCAATGATATTAAGTGGTTCAAAAAAATATTGGAGAGAGACAAAAGGATTGCTCTTTTGGAAATTTCACAACCATTTCCGAATAAGGGAACGAAAAAATATTTTCGTGTGTATGCAGAGGTAGAAAGAGGAACGAAATAAGCGGAGGGAAAGTTATGTGTAAAGTAATCGCAGTAGCAAGCCAAAAAGGCGGAGTCGGAAAGACAACAACCTGCATCAATCTTGGTGCAGCATTAGCAAAAGCAGGAAACAAAGTGTTGCTTGTGGATAATGATCCACAAGGGCACTTGACCATAGGATTGGGATTTTCCAAAAAGCAGAGAGTGACACTGAAAACAGTTCTGGAAAATCAGATAGAGGAACTGGAACATCCATTAAAAGGTGCGATTCTGAACTATGGTGAAAATCTGGACATCATACCGGCCAATAAAACGTTAGGAATGATGGGGATTTATCTGTCAACGGTAGAAGAAGGGGAACTGGTACTTGGTCAGGCATTAGAAGAAGTCAAAGGAAAATATACGTATATTTTAATTGACTGTGGTCCGTCACTGGGGGCATTGTCAATCAATGCATTGGTAGCTAGTGACAGTGTTTTGATTCCAGTGGAATTGGATAAGTTTGCTACAGATGGATTGGAAGAGTTGTTGCGGACCGTGCGCGTGGTAAAGAAGAAGTATAATCCGCATCTGGAAATAGAAGGAATCCTTTACAATAAAGTAGAAAGCCGGTTGAACAATACGAAAATTTATCAAGAAGCAATTGAGACAGCATATGGGGAGCATGTGTATATTTTTAAATCTTATGTTCCCAAAACAGTACGGATTAAAGAAGCGCCCAATTTTGGTTTAAGCGTTTTGGAATATGAACCAAAAAGCGAAAGTGTCCGGCAGTACCTGTCCCTGATGGAGGAGGTGGCAAGTCATGAATAAAAGAAAAGCAGTCATTTCTCTTGCCGGGTATGAGGACATTTTTGAGGATTCTATGGAAAACGGGGAAAGGGAAGAAGTTGTCAGACTCCCCATCAGTCAGTTTCATATGTTTCGGAACCATCCTTTTCGTGTGGTGGACGATGAAAAAATGGAGGAAACGGTAAAGAGTGTTAAGCAATATGGTATTCTGATCCCGGGAATTGTTCGTCCGCTTAATACGGGAGGATATGAAGTAATCGCAGGGCATCGTAGATGGAGGGCCTGTGAATTGGCAGGATTGAAAGAAATGCCAGTGCTTGTCCGGAACATGACAGATGAAGAAGCTACGGTGATTATGGTTGATACTAACATCCAAAGAGAAGATATTTTGCCAAGTGAGAAAGCAAAGGCATATAAGATGAAATATGAAGCCATGAAGCATCAGGGAAGCAAAGGGGAAAAGTTTACGGCGGATTTGGTAGGAGAAGCTGCTGGTGAAAGTGGAAGAACTGTGCAGAGATATATCCGGTTGACAGAATTGATTGCAGAACTCTTAGATGCTGTGGATCACAAAGTGATTTCTATGAAAGTTGGAGAAAAACTATCCTATTTATCCGTGGAAGAACAAGGCTGGGTATGGGATTGTGTGAAAACGTCATCTGTACAGATTCAGGACAGACAAGCAGAATGTTTGAAAGCGCAGAGCAAACAGGGATTGCTGTATCCGGCCATGGTTCAGGATATCCTGATGAAGAAAACAAGGAGCCGGGGACAGGTGACGATTCCAGAAAAAAGGATTGCAGATTATTTTCCGGCAACTTACAACAAACAGCAGATCGAGGAAGTGATTTATCTGTTATTGGAACAGTGGAAAAAACGACAGGAAGGTGAGAAGGATGGAGAGCACAATAAAATTTGACTATTTTAGGGGGATGGAAGCGGAACAGTATACGTTCTATCGGATTCCGAAGGTCTTGTTTACCGCAGAATGTTTCCGCTCACTTTCCTGTGAAGCAAAAGTTTTGTACGGTCTTTTATTAGACCGTATGGGACTGAGTATTAAGAACCGGTGGTTTGATGAAGAGGACAGGGTTTATATTATCTTTACCGTAGAGGAACTTGCAGAATTATTAAACTGTGGAACTCAGAAGGTTGTGCGTCTTTTAAAAGAACTGGATGTAAAAAGTGGAATTGGACTGATTGAGAAGAAGCGTCTGGGGTTGGGAAAACCAAATGTGATCTATGTGAAAAACTTTATGATTCAGGAATTGACAAGGGCAGAAAAACAGGATTTAGAGGCGGAAACCCTTGAAAATACACTGAATGGTGAAAATCACAATTCAAGAAATGTGAAAATCACAATTCAAGAAAGTGCAAAATCACAATTCAAGAATGATGAAAATCACAATTCAGGAAATGTGAAAATCACAATTCAAGAAAGTGCAAAATCACAATTCAAGAATAGTGAAAATCATCATTCAAGAATAGTGAAATCGGACATTCCAGAATATCCAAAATCACAATCTAATAATACTGAGTATAGTGATATTGAACATAATGAGAATCAATCTATCGATCTATCAGAGGGCGATGTGATGGAGCGAAAGAAACATTACCGAAACATGGTACAGGAGCAGATTTATTATAAGAGTTTGATTCAAAATCCACGTTATCAGAAAAATGAAGTGGACGAATTGGTGGAGCTGACTGTAGAAGTATTGATGCTGCCAGATGACAGAATGATTTGGATTGCAGGAGATGAAAAACCTGCGATTCTGGTGAAAGATAGATTCCAGATGTTAAATGATGCTCATTTCGAGTATGTATTGGATAGTATGAAGAGAAATACAGGGAAAGTTCAGAATGTGAAAAATTATTTGTTGACCAGTTTATATAATGCACCGTTGACTATGGAGCATTACTATCGCTTGGCAGTGAACCATGACTTGTATGGAGGCGGACAGGCAGGGTAATAAACGATCAAATTTGTGACACGATGTCGTAAAGTGAGGTGGACGATAGAATGAGTTGGAAAAATAGATTAATGAAAAAAGAAAAAAACAAGAGAAATAAGCAATTTGGAATAAAATGTAAAGAAACTAATCACCTGATTGAACTGTTGGGGATGCTTTGCTTATTTGGCTTAATGAATCTTTGGGAAGTTGTATTTCCAGAAGATACGATATGGAATCGTGCGATAAGCATTTTATTAGGTGGAGGTGGGCTTTATTTTTTTCAAAAGCTTATTCTGGGTTCATCCAAAAATGAATGAAAGGATTGAAGTGTAGAAATTAAAAAATTTGGAGAAAGGAGTTTAGAGGATGGCATATCAGGAAAGCGAGATGGAGTGGGAAGAATTTTGGGAATGGATTCACAATCTGGAAGACGGAAAAGTATTGGAGGTAACATTTGAAGCCGAATCATCATTTGGATTTTGTAAGGATTAAATTAATTACCGAGAAAAGATTATACAGTGAGGAAGAATTGACGTCATCACAGAAAGTAGTTCAATTTATTTCCAAAGAATTAGCAGAATGTGACAGAGAAGTACTTTGTATTTTGAATTGTAATGCAAAATGTCAGGTGATCAACATGAACGTTGTCAGTATGGGATCATTAACAGAAACACTGGTAACAGGACGAGAACTTTTTAAAAGTGCGATTCTTTCTAACGCAAGAGGGGTGATCTTAATCCATAATCATCCGTCAGGAAATTTCACGCCAAGTAAGGAGGATTTCCTGGTTACAACTAAAATGTGTATCGGAGGGGATATTTTGGGAATTGATGTGTGGGATCATATTATCATTGCAGGAGGAAGTGGAAAACGTTATTCTATGGCAGAACAGGGAAAAATGCAGGAGTTCAGGAACAGATGGAAAGAGGCTGGGGAGTTTGTGGCAGATCCGCTGTTTCAGCCACCAGCGAAGGAACAACGTTTTGGGAAACACTTGTAAAAGATATCGTAGAAATGGTTTTGTAGAAATGCTTGAATCGTTGCTGATGTTTGGCTAAAATAGTTGTAGTATGAGAGAAAATTAGGAGAAGTGCTATGACATATTATGTAACTGGGTATTATCAAGGAAAATCAATTCTGAAACGGGAAGACCATCTCTTTTTTCTGAAATGTGAAGAAGCCGAAGCACCTACAGGGACAATGGTAGAAGTTGATGCAGCAAAACCAGTATCAGAACTTTCAGAGAAGGAACAACTGGAAATTTTTCAGATTTATACGAGGTAAAGCGGAATGGAGCGAATCAATGGAAACAAAGAAAGATATGGAAAGACGGAGTTCGAGCGGACGTAAGGTAACCTAAAGTAATCTGGAATGCATCTTGCAGAGGTGTTATACTAAAATCAGAGAGTATGGAAAGAGAAAAAAAGGAATGAAAGAGATTTTGAAAAAATACAAACGACAAGTTCAGATTGCTGGTGGTATTTGTCTGATCGCAGTATTGGGAATCGGCGGATATGTAGCAGCGAATCAGGATACAGCTGTGCAGACACAGACAGAGATGAAAAAGGAGACGAAGTCCTCTGATCAGAAGATCACAAAAAATGATACAAAGGATGCAGCACTTGAAAAGAAAACAGATACGAAAAAGGAGACTGTAAAAAAGGAAGACACAAAGTCTGAAAAAGTAGTGGAACAAAAGGAGACGACAGCGAAAAAGTCGGAAAGTGCTGACAATAAGTCCACAGAAAAAACAAATAAAAAAGAAGAGGCAAAAACGGAGAAAGAGTCGGAGAAAACGGATTCCAAACCATCGGATCAACCAGAGTCGAAACCGGAACAAAAGCCAGAATCAAAACCAGAGCAGAAGCCGAGCAAGCCAGAATCGAAACCAGAGCAGAAGCCGAGCCAACCAGAATCGAAACCAGAAAAACCACAGCACACGCATACCTGGCAAGAAAAGACTCATACAGTCAATCATCCGGAAGTGGGGCATAACGAGCAGTATGTGGTGAAAGAAGCCTGGACAGAGACAGTCACAGAAGATGTGTATGATCCTTGGGATTGTTGCAATGTCTGCGGAGCGGACTGTACAGCGGATCCATCAGGTCACATGAAACAACACGCCTTAGCAGGAGAAGGTGGTGGATGGCATACTGAATATTACAAAACAGTGACGAGAACGGTGGAACATCCGGCAGAGTACGGAACACGTTATGTAGTCGATACTCCAGCTTGGACAGAAACTGTCAGTGATGGATTTTTCTGTACTGGATGTGGAGCAAAGAAATAGTAGAGAGGAGTACATATGGTAGAGAAAGAGCGAATGCAGCCATTTTGGTATCAGGGGACTCTGACTGATCCCAACGAGGAGCTGCCGTTTCCCTTAGAGCAGTTGGAAGCGGAGAACGCTTGGAATGATATGTGGGATGCCATGACAGAAGAGGAACAGGATGCTTATATGAAAGCGGAGTTTGGAACAGAACAATAAACAGAAGACAGGAAATAAAAAAGAACATTCGAAAGAGTGTTCTTTTTGCACCCATTTTGAAGGGAGGGAGCAAAAATGAGACGATATCGGAACCGAATCCGGATTGCGGATTCTTCCTAACAAGGGTTGTTGCAGGAAGAACAAAAAGAAAAAAGGAGGGAAACTTGCATGAAAAAATGGAAACGGATACTGTCTGCAATTCTGGCGGTTTTGCTGTTGTCAGGAAGTATGCCTGTATGGGCGGCAGAGACAGTGGATCCAGACGAACAGGCAGGAGACATCCAGGAACTCAAAGAAAAGCTGGAAGGACTGATCCCCGAAGAAGAACTTGGGAAGTATACGAAAAAGGAATCTATCGGAGAGGCAAGGATTGGAAGGGAAGTGGGAAATACTACGTCTTTTTTTGCGGCGGAAGGATCGCAGGCAACGATCACACCGGGGACGCCCCATGCATACGGTTCTTGGAATACAACAGAGTTCAGTGTAAAAACAGAAACAGGAACCTATCTTGGATACTGTGCAGAACCAAACAGTCCCACTCCATCGGGTGTGTTTCAGGTCTCAAAGTTGAACAATGATCTGATCAAAGCAATGTTGTTGGTTTCAATTGGCGGACCGGCATACGATGTCAGTAAGCCATACTTTGAGTCACCGGATGTGCAGGCACATATTCCAGATATTTATGGCTGCTGTCATGCGGTAATCGGATATTTATATGGAGGATATACCACAGGATTGAATTATAACCAGTTAGCATGGGTTTATAACATTACGGTCGAACTGAAAGAACGATGGATGAAGGTGCTGAATGATCGTGGCCTTATGAGTCAGTATACGGCATATGTGGCATATAACAATGCACAGGATATCGTGTGGATTGAAAAAGATCAGAAAGGCAGTTTAAACCTGAAAAAAGAGTCTGCTAACCCGGAGGTGACAGATGGAACAGCTGTTACAGCAGGGAAGGTGCAATCTATGGTGTTTACAAAGAGCAGGCTTGCACTACAAAAGTTGCAGATCTGACTACCGATGCACAAGGGAACTCCAATACCGTGGAAGTGGATGCGGGAACCTATTACGTCAGGGAGACCAAAGCCCCGAAAGGATTTGTCTTGGATAAACAGGTACATCCGGTTACAGTTATAGCTGGAAAGACAGCAGTGCTGAAAGTAAAAGATCTTCCACAATTAGATCCGGTGGGAGTGCTGCTTGGAAAAATTGACAAAGAGACCAACCAGAATAAACCACAGGGAAGTGCCTCTCTGGAAGGGGCTGAGTTTACGGTAAAATACTATAAAACAGAACCAACTGGAACTCAGGATCCGGCGGAACAGGGAAAAACACCAGAGCGTACATGGATTTGTTGTGGTCAAGCATTTTTGTAACACTTATGGCTAATAAAATCGGTGGATTGCAGTTTGGAATCTATCGGAACTGTCAGATTTCATCAAGGGTGTTTCACACCGCTGTCGCAGCTTTGCCCTTGACAAAAGCTAACCGTTCCGATTTTGAGTAATCAAGCAATCTGCTCGGGCAGCCCTTTTTTATCCTGCGATTCGTGCCTGATATG
>ENA-OQAA01000675-OQAA01000675.1-human-gut-metagenome-genome-assembly--contig:-NODE-675-length-21876-cov-1.656214_pt1 | contig 21876 bp, 25 predicted proteins | sample MGYA00242489_ERZ504515 | MGnify/ENA primary metagenome ERZ504515 (study PRJEB26092, sample SAMD00036237) | human gut metagenome | host: Homo sapiens | study: EMG produced TPA metagenomics assembly of... | reverse complement strand
CGGTGCTTTGATTTAAGACATCGAGAACCTCTTCGAAGTCGGCTGATCGCTGACATATTTTCGAAAGCTTGTTCGCGTGATGGAAATTTTTAAGGAAAGAAACTGTCCAAATTCCCAATCTTTCATAAACAGAGCTTCGATTCCAGCCAGAGGCATTGTACGGATGCATAGCAGTTGTGCTGTAGCCTAATTCCTTCATGTGTGAAACAATTGACAGAGCATACTTATTTAAATACTGCTGATAAGGAATACTTCCGCTTGGAAGAAATGCCATCGAATCTCCTGTCAGATATTCAAACTCTGAATTTGCCGTGTTGCCGCCAAGAACAGATACATAAAGGTGACCGCTTATGGTGTTTGGAGCGCCGTCAAGCAGACTTCTAATATATGGCATAAAGTCTTCGTTGCAGGAAAAGTCGCCAAGTACAGTAGGATCAGAGAAACATTCATCCATAATGACAACGATGTTTGGAAGCTCATCGGCAGTAGAAGAAGTTTCAGTCTGCTCATCAAGAAGCGATTTAGCATATTCTTTGCTGTAGCCGTTTGGCTCATCAATTCTAAGATAGCGGCTGTCCATCAAAAAGGCAACGAAAAAGCCATTTGTCTTAAACATATATTTTGGAGTAAACAGCGTGTTGTCAAGGCTTGTATAATCTGCAATGTCAGGCTGATATAAAAAGTGGACATAGCATGCAGACGGAATGATTAAAACGCAGCAAAGTGCCAGACGAATCAGTCCGCGAATTGTCTTTTTAGCGCTTATAGCTGGGAAATGAAGATTACATTTTCCAGCAAGTATTATACATCCTAAAAAGCCAGCAGCAAGCTGAGCAACAAGATAAGTGATGCTGAAGGTATAATTGTTTGCAACAGTGGCTGCAGTTCCAACTGAGAGCAGATCCCATGGCAGAATCGGTGAGGAGCGAAACAAAATAACAAAATAGTTCGCCAGACCGACAATCATGGTAAAGATAAGCAGAATATCAAGTGAGATTTTTGTTGATCCGCTTACGAAGAAGAAAAACAAAAAGAACAAATAGTAAAAGACAAGGTTTAATAAAACAGCGTCAATCTCCATCGTTTCCCAGACAACATGTGTCATAGACTCCAGTAAAAAGAATGCGGCTGTCGGAAGAATAATAGTGATGACAGCTTTACAACTGGATGCAGAGAAATTGGCAGCACGTAGATGACCATAGAGACAATGGCAATGGCAATTAGAATTAATAGATTAGGCAAGGAGAAACCATTAAAAAAGCAGGCCATTCCAATGCATATGGCAAAAAGTGCCAGAAAAACAAAAAAGCCTGCTTTCTGTCGGAGCGACCAGTCAGACAAGCTTTGTTTATCTTTGGAAGAATGTAAAAAAGTCTTCATAATACATGTCACCTTTCTTTAAATATTGTATTTCGCTTCGTTAAGTATAACACAAGATTTCGGTAAAGAATAGGAGTATTTTGTTAAAAATCTTTGAAAAAGATTCCATTTTTTTGTTTTATCTAGTATACTTAGGGTAAAAGAAAGCAGTGTCCTTTAAAAAGTGACACGGAAAGGCATGGTTTTTATGGATTATCAGGCATTGTACGATGAGTGGCTGACAAGCCCGTGTTTTGACGAGGCAACAAAGGCTGAGTTAAGAGGAATTTCAGAGGAGGAGAAAAAGGATCGTTTCTATACGGAGCTGGAATTTGGTACAGCTGGTCTTCGCGGCGTTATCGGAGCTGGATTAAACCGTATGAATATTTATACAGTTCGCAAGGCAACACAGGGACTTGCTAATTATATTATCAAGGCAGGAGAGCAGAAGAAGGGTGTTGCAATCGCATATGATTCACGCCGTATGTCCCCAGAATTTGCCAAGGAAGCAGCACTTTGTCTGGCTGCAAATGGCATTAAGGCATATCTGTTTGAATCTCTTCGCCCGACACCAGAGCTTTCATTTGCTGTAAGAAAGCTTGGCTGTATCGCAGGAATCAATATTACCGCATCTCACAATCCGCCGGAATATAATGGATATAAGGTATATTGGGAGGACGGCGCACAGATTACACCGCCTCATGACAAGGGCATCATGGCAGAGGTAAAGGCAATCACAGATTTCTCCACCTTAAAGACGATGCAGGAAGACAATGCACGCGTGGCAAATCTGTTTGAGATTATTGGCGGTGCAATTGATGACGCATATATTGCAGAGTTAAAGAAGCAGGTAAAGAATCAGGATGCCATTGACGAAATGCAGGACCAGCTGACAATCGTTTATACACCTCTTCACGGAACAGGAAATGTACCGGCAAGACGTGTATTAAAGGAGCTTGGCTTTACTCATGTTTATGTAGTTCCAGAGCAGGAGCTTCCAGATGGAGAGTTCCCGACTGTAAGTTATCCAAATCCAGAGGCAGCAGAAGCATTTGAACTGGCACTTGCACTGGCAAAGGAGAAAAACGCAGATCTTGTTCTGGCAACAGATCCGGATGCAGACCGTCTTGGCGTATATGTAAAGGATGCAAAGACTGGCGAGTATCATTCTCTGACAGGAAATATGTCTGGATGCTTACTTGCTGAGTATACAATCAGCCAGATTAAGGAAAAGAAAGGACTGCCAGAGGATGGAGCTCTTATTAAGACAATCGTTACAACGAATCTTGCAGATGCAATCGCAAAGTCTTATGGAATCCGCCTGATTGAGTGTCTGACTGGATTTAAGTACATTGGACAGCAGATTCTTGGTTTTGAGCAGAGTGGTAAGGGAACATATCTGTTTGGATTTGAGGAGAGCTATGGCTGTCTTATTGGAACACATGCAAGAGATAAAGATGCTATTGTTGCGACTATGGCACTGTGCGAGGCTGCTGCTTATTATAAGAAGCAGGGAAAGACACTGTGGGATCAGATGCTTGCAATTTATGACAAGTATGGCTATTATAAGGACAGTGTAAAGTCTGTTACCATGAAAGGTATTGAGGGTCTGGCAAAGATCGCTCAGACTATGGAAAACTTACGTGCAAATGCACCAGAGAATATCGGACCGTACAAGGTACTTCAGGCAAGAGACTACAAGTTAGATACCTGCAAAAACATGGAGACTGGCGAGGTAACACCAACTGGACTGCCGCAGTCAAATGTACTGTATTATGATCTTGAGGACGGCGCATGGCTGTGTGTAAGACCATCAGGAACTGAGCCGAAGATCAAGCTGTATTACGGTGTAAAGGGAAGCAGCATGGAAGATGCTGAAAATAGAAGCGCTGAGCTTGGAAAATATGCAGAAGCACTTTTAGGATGATATAGGATAATAAAAGAATTAGCCGCTTGCGCATCATTTGATGGGTAAGCGGCTTTTTATGATTAATTTTCAGATGGATCTCTGTTTTCAATCAGATTGATGCGTCTTATGTGGCGCTCATCGTTAGAAAATGGTGTATTTAAGAATGTATCAGTAATCTTTACAGCAAGTCCAGGACCAACAACGCGTCCGCCCATACAAAGGATATTAGCATCATTGTGAAGTCTTGTGGCTTCAGCGCAGAAGCAGTCAGTACACAGTGCAGCGCGGATGCCAGGAACCTTATTTGCTGCGATGGAAATACCGATACCTGTTCCGCAGATTAAAATACCCTTGTCACATTCACCGTGTGTAATGGCATCTGTTACTTTGCGTGCATAAATAGGATAATCCACTGAGCTGTTGTCGTAGCAGCCAAAATCCTTAAATGGCAGATTATTTTCCTCTAGGTATTTGATAATCTCCTGCTTTAATTCGTAACCGCCGTGGTCGCATCCAAGTGCTATCATAATATGATTCTCCTTTGATCTTTGTGTTAAATTTTACCCCAAAGGGCATGTTTTGTTACGCTTTTTGCTGCATGATTCATACTCAGCAATCTGATTCATAAGTGGCTCTGTCAGTGATTCAAAACGGTCTCTGTAAATTGCCTGAAGCAGATCATCGAGTTGCCTGAGTGCGCAGCTCATACGCTGTGAAGAGAGAAGTCCGCGCTCAAAGGCATCTGCCAGCTCATCAAGATCCACTACGCGAGTGTTTCCGTCTGGCTTGACTATCACATCTGCCAACAGATCAGTAAAGACATAAGTGTCGCTGTCCTTTTCGTAGTTTGTCTCAATGATGTCACAATACCAATACATGAAATCGTGACTGTGCGAATAAAATCGGCTGATCTTAAAACCACGGTCTAAAAAGTAACATGAATAGCCGTATGCAAGATCAGACTTTGGATGAAGCGTCTTCCAGAATGTAATGATTTTTTATCATCGTGATATAGGATTTCATCATTAGTTAACAGTATTGATTCAAGTGGTATCAGACGGTTCGGTAGAGCGTTGGATTAGACATAGAATCCCTCCTAATCAAAAAGTGGCTAAAATAGGCACTTTTTTCTTAGTATAGCAAAGATGACATAGAATGGCAACACGCAAATTTTGCAAAAGATTAATGTGTATAAAGTTTTTTTAATAGGAAATACTTTCCAATAGGAGCAGAAAGGAGGCAATATGTACCGTATATTGACAGGGCTTTGCTGTGCAGTGTGGTGCGCAGTGATTGCGGTGGAAGCGTTTGGGCTGAATAAAAGACAGGAAATGGCGCTAGACAGCTTTGAGATGGCATCTTGTTTTAATGACGAATTTACAGATGATGTGACGGCACAGATTCGCCTTTATGGTACTGGTCCTGCATTAACGTCAGAAGAAGAGATTACAGAATACCTTGAGGGTGCGGCGGCCGTCTGTCAAATTTACAGTGGATATGGGATTATAAAAAAGAAGGAAACGTATGGATGTATATGGGAGCTTGAAGGTGCAAATGAAGATTTTTCCTGGAGCCTGCAATACTTAAGAAAAAATAATGACGAAGATACAAATGAAAATCAGACGGCAATAAAAAATGACAATATGTGCGAAGGGCTGATCAGCTGGCAATTTGCGGGAGACTGGTCAGAAGAAATGCAAAAGATATATGAGAAAAAAGAACGACTGGAAAAATACAGCCAGAGCCAATCAAAACTATGTCTGGAGCTAATAGGAAGCTGGCCGCAGTTAATGACAAAAGAACAGATAGATGAATCTGCTAAAAAGATGATAAATAAAGCAGGCGCATCGCTTGTAAGTGCCAAAGGACAGGATAATCTGCAACTATACTATGGATATGGGGAAAAATTAGGAGAAGTGATAAGGTTTCAAAACGAAAGATCAAATATCAATCTGCTGTACCGTATAAATGGCGAGAAAACAATATGTATTCTCGGTTTTCCAACGGTACAGTGGGATGATTAGTTAAGGCGTGGAACACTTGAATTTAATGCGGCATAAAATAAAAGTAAATCCGTTTGAAAGGATCTTGCTATGATATGGAGCAGTCACAGCCAGTACGGGCTGTATCATCAGTCATCACGCTTTCGGCCGCAGACCCCACAGGATGCATTGATCGCCCAAAGGCTTGAGGAGGCAGTAGATGAGATTCAAACGCAGTACTGGAAAAGCCTCTATCCGGAAAAATAAAAAAGATACAGCAGGAAATTGAACATACTTGTGATGAACTTGATTATGCAGGAAGCTTTATTTATGATGAATATCCAGATAAAATAAATCTTAATCGAACAGGACGTCAAATCTGTGAGCGTCTTAGAAAAAATGAGGAGTTTAGAGAAATACCGATAGAGGATCTATTTGAGGCAAGCGGACATGATGCATTTATGCCGCCACCGCCGCCACCATTTGGTCCTCCTCAGGGACCACCGCCGCCTAGGCCGCCAAGACAGCAAAGCTGGCTAGAGGATATAGTAAGTGTACTTTTATATCAGGAGATTGCAAGGCGAAGGTGCAGACGATGCAGAGGACGATATTGATGTTAACGGCAGTACAAAAAAAGACTTGTGATTTTACTAGATTGCAAGTAAAATAAAGCCATAACAATACCTGTTAATAGGGAAAAAGAAAGGTATGGTTTTGATTTGAAAAAGCTAATTCGAAGGATTCTGCTGCTGATTTTTATTTTTGCAGCTGCATTTGGCAGCTTTGTAGTATATCAGCAGTATACACAGAAAACACAGCAGACAGACAGCTACGAAACGATGCAGTCAGGCACACTTGCCGCTGTAAGGCTTAAGTATCTTACAGATAACAGCAATATTCTGCGTGGTTATACACAAAAGATGGATGTTTCCACGATGAGGGGCTGTATTACGCCCCTGTCGCAGGAACATAAACTGTCCATTCAGATCGATCAGGCGGAGAATGTCGGTCAGGTTTCATATGAAGTCAGAGCCTTGATGGCACACGTCTTGTAGAGGATGGTGTGATAAGCGGATGGGAAACGGATGGCAGCACTATGAAGACACAGCTGCAGCTTTCTAATCTGGTAGATGATGGCAATGAATATCAGTTTGTTTTATGTGTCAGTCAGAAGGAAAAACCTGTCTATTATTATAGCAGAATTATTTATCTGACAGATGAACATACAGAAAGCCTCGTTGGTTTTGCACATGATTTCTGGCAGGCATCAATTGACAAAAACAGTGATTTTGTCGTCAATTACATACAGCCAGATGAGACGATGGGAACAGATGATTTCAGTACGTGAATCAGCATTCAAGAAGTGGTATGATCACGTGGAAGGGTCTTTTAGTTGAGGCTGGAACAGTAGAGACAACGCTTACGGAGTTAAGTGACAGTCAGGCAAGTATTACATTGACATATCCTGTAACAATAAGTAACGGCACAGACAGCAAAACATGTATGGTGAATGAAAATTATGTTGTGCGTTTTAGAAGTGATGTGCTTTATCTTCTTGATTTTGAACGCCATGTAAAAGAGCAGTTTTCGGTAGCAGCACCAGTGTATGCAAAGGGGGCACTGCAGCTTGGCATTACAGATGAGGAAGTATCCAAGATGGCATCAGATGATGAAAATATTCAGGCATACGTGTATGACGGACAGCTGTTTGCATCAAATGAAAAAGATAATTCATTAAGTCTTATATACACATATCAGGATGGAGCTGAGGATAAATCATTTTTAGATAGGTACAAGCTGCAGCCAATTCGTGTTGAAAACAGCGGCGATATTTATTTTATGGCATATGGTTATCACAGCAGAGGAAATCATGAGGGACAGGTTGGCGTCAGCTTCCTTCATTATAAATGTGAGACAGCCTGTATTGATGAAATCTTCTATATTCCAGTTGCATTCTCGGAAGAGATCCTTATGAAAAATATGGGAACGCTTGCCTATGTCAATAATGAGTCTGATTTGATGTACCTTTTGTATCAGAGTACTGTGTATTCTATCGATTTAAGCAGTGGAGAGAAGGCACAGCTTGCTAAGGCATCAAGTGCAGGAAGCTTTTACTCCAATAAATCAAGCAGCCTTATTGCCTGGGAGGAGGGCGATGAGGGATATGCAGGCATGATTAGAATTGCCGATCTAAGCACTGGAGAAACGTATCGTATAGATGCAGGAGAAGGTGAGTTTGTTCAGATTCAGGGCTTTTTGGGCAATGATCTGGTGTATGGCACGGGAAGAAAGAGTGATGTGCTGACACAGGCCGGACAGGTAGTGCATAAGCCTATGTATGAACTGGCAATACTTTCATTTGATGAAGACATGACACAGTCTGGTGCATATCAGATGGATGGATATTATATAGAAGGAACACAAATTTTGGAGAACCAGCTAAACATTTATCGTCTTACAAAGAACAATGCGTCTGGAAGCTATGAAGAAGCGGCTGATGATCAGATGTTTTTCAATAATCGAAGCGATAAGAAGGTTACAAGCTTAACAAAGAGCAAAATTGCAGATGATTTCCAGAAGGTGTGGTCTATTAGTATTCCTCTCGATACAGAAAAGGTGCAGACAAATGGAACACTTTGCAAGATTCGCGATGCAGCTGCCTCATATCAGTTGAACTTAGATGATGGTGATCAGGGGCATCTTTACTATGTATATGCCAAGGGACGCTTACAGCAGATTGACAGTGTGCTTGCAGATGCTATTGACACCGCATATGATCAGATGGGAGTAGTGATAGATGATAGGGCAAGCTATGTTTGGACAAGAGGAACTAGAGCGCTGAGTAAAAATCTGACATTTGAAGAACAGCAGGCAAAAAACGCAGAAGATGGCTTAAGGGCATGCTTAGAGATTCTTATTTCGGCTGAAGGCGGAAATGCATCTTTAGTAGAAGCACTTTTGAATGAGAAGACGGCTGTTGAGGATATTATGACTCAGGCAATAGAGGCTGAAAATACGAAAGATACATCAAAAAGTGTAAGCGGCCGTGCAGAAAATCTAAGAGGCAGCAGTGTAACACAGATTTTATATTATATCAACGAAAATCATCTGGTGCTTGCAGTTACTGGAGACAGCAGTGCGCTATTGCTTACAGGCTATGACACAAAAAATGTAAGTGTGTATGATCCCGTTACATCAGAGACTACTACGATGGCAATTGCTGATGCACAAGAATATTTTGAGGCATATGACTGTGCATTCTTTGCATGGATAAAATAAGGAAAGTAAGTTATGTTTTGTAGGAATTTTTCCTAAAAAAGTGGCTGATTGCGCTCTACTGTTATAAAAATTTTGCATTGCACAAAACAGTCACACTCTGTATAATAAAAAAGAAAAAGTATGAAGCAATGTTTGCCCGCCAGAAAGCATAGTGCATCGAGGATGAGAGCAGACGATAACAAAAGCAGGAGGAATTGCAATGGAGAAGGAGTCGGTTATTGTATTAGACTTTGGTGGTCAGTATAATCAGCTGATTGCACGCCGCGTGCGCGAGTGCAACGTACATGTGAGGTAAAGCCTTACACGATGAGCCTGGAAGAGATCAAAAAAATAAATCCTAAGGGAATCATCTTTACTGGTGGTCCAAACAGCGTTTATGATGAAAAGTCACCACATTATGACAAAGCCATTTTTGAATTGGGTATTCCGATTCTTGGTATTTGCTATGGTTCACAGTTAATGGCATGGAGTCTTGGCGGAACTGTAGAGACAGCACCGACAAGTGAGTATGGACATACAGAGGTGGAGGTTGACACAGAGGACGCTTTATTTGAAGGCGTATCAAAGACAACTGTTTGCTGGATGAGCCACACTGATTACATTGCAAAGGCACCGCAAGGTTTTCGTGTGACTGCGCATACACCTGTATGCCCGGTAGCCGCAATGTCCTGCCCAGAGAGAAAGCTTTATGCAACACAGTTCCATCCGGAAGTTATGCATACAGCAGAGGGTATGAAGATGCTCTCAAACTTCGTATACAAGGTTTGTGGATGTCACGGAGATTGGAAAATGTCATCCTTTGTAGAGACAACAATCGCACAGCTACGTGAGCGTATCGGTAATGGCAAGGTTCTTTGTGCTTTATCTGGCGGAGTAGATTCTTCTGTTGCAGCCGTACTTCTTTCTAAGGCAATTGGCAAACAGCTGACTTGTGTATTTGTAGATCATGGCCTGCTTCGTAAAAATGAGGGTGATGAGGTTGAGGCTGTATTTGGACCGAACGGCTCATATGAGTTAAACTTTATTCGTGTCAATGCACAGCAGCGTTATTATGAGAAGTTAAAGGGCGTTACAGAGCCAGAGGCAAAGAGAAAGATTATCGGTGAGGAGTTCATTCGCGTATTCGAGGAAGAGGCAAGAAAGATCGGTGCTGTCGACTATCTGGTACAGGGAACCATCTACCGGATGTTATCGAGTCTGGTCTTGGAAAGTCAGCTGTTATTAAGTCTCACCACAACGTAGGAGGACTTCCAGACGTAGTTGATTTCAAGGAGATCGTAGAGCCGCTTCGTATGCTGTTTAAGGATGAGGTTCGTAAGGTAGGATTAGAGCTTGGCATTCCGGACTATCTTGTATATCGTCAGCCATTCCCGGGCCCAGGTCTTGGAATCCGTATTATCGGAGAGGTAACAGAGGAGAAGGTAAAGATCGTTCAGGAGGCTGATTATATCTACCGTGAGGAGATTGCAAAGGCAGGTTTGGAGTAAGGGTCTTGGTCAGTATTTTGCAGCGCTCACCAACATGAGAAGTGTTGGTGTTATGGGTGATTTCCGTACCTACGATTACGCAATTGCGCTTCGCGCTGTAAATACTTCAGATTTCATGACTGCTGACGCAGCGCAGCTTCCGTGGGAAGTACTTGGAAAGGTAACAAACCGTATCGTTAATGAGGTAAAGGGTGTAAACCGCGTAATGTACGACTGCACAGGAAAGCCACCGGCAACAATAGAATTCGAGTAACAAAAAAGCTCTCTACTTATTATTAGAGAGTTAAGTATACCCGTTGGAGAACAAGATGTTTTCCAACGGGTTATTTTAAGTCAGTTTGAATTAAGTTCAGAAAGGGGACTTTATGTATAATACTATTGTAACACTTAAAAAAGGCGAAGGCCGAACGATCAAAGCTGGCGGTGCTGGATCTTTGATAATGAAATAGAAACTATTATGGGAAGATTTACAAACGGAGATATTGTGACAATACATGATTTCGACGGATATCCTATGGGAAATGGTTTTATCAATCAAAATTCTAAAATTCGCATACGTATGATGACTCGCAAAGCAGATCAGGTAATTGATCATGATTTTTTAACAATGCGCGTGAAAAATGCATGGGATTATCGTAAGACAACGGTAGATACTTTCGTCTTGCCGAATTATTTTTGGTGAAGCAGATTTTCTTCCAGGACTTGTCATTGATAAATATGAAGATGTTCTGGTAGTGGAATGTCTGGCTCTTGGCATGGAAGCTTTTAAAGAAGAGATTGTGGAAATTTTAAAGGAACTTCTTCTAAAAGATGGCATCTTAATCCGCGGAGTCTATGAGCGCAGCGATGCAAACGAGCGCACAAAAGAGGGACTGCCAAAGGTAAAAGGCTTTATCGGAGATGAATTTGACACTACTGTGGAAATTATTGAAAATGGTGTGCATTATCTTGTAGATGTGGCAAATGGTCAGAAAACAGGATTTTTCCTTGATCAGAAATATAATCGTCTTGCTATGCAGCGTATATGCAAAGGCAAAAAGGTATTGGATTGTTTTACCCACATGGGAACATTTGCGTTGAATGCAGGTATTGCCGGTGCAAGTGATGTTACCGGACTTGATATTTCTGAATACGCAGTTTCTCAGGCAGAAGCCAATGCACGCTTAAACGGACTTCAGGATACAGTTCACTTTCGCTGTGCGAATGTGTTAGATGAATTACCAAAACTTGCTGCAGCAGGCGAAAAATATGACGTAGTTATTCTTGATCCGCCTGCTTTCACAAAATCAAGAGAAGCTACTAAGAATGCAATCAAAGGATATCGTGAAATCAACATGAAGGGACTTAAGCTTGTAAAAGACGGTGGCTATTTGGCTACTTGTTCCTGCTCTCATTTCATGACACAGGAGCTGTTGGCAAAAACCGTAAAAGAAGCAGCAAAAGCAACCCATAAAAGACTTCGTCAGGTGGAATTTCGCACACAGGCTCCAGACCATCCGATTCTGTGGGCAGCTGATGAAAGCTATTATCTAAAGTTCTTCATTTTCCAGGTTGTGGAGGAGAAATAATGAGCCACCGGGGACAGGAACGGTGGATTTTTACCTGTCCCCGATGGGCTCGCCATCGTCTTATTTATTCTGAAAATTTATCACTGTAATGAATATGCATGTCTTCCCAGTCAGTAAATAATACATAGAATACTCGACCGTATTGTTGACTATTTACGATTCTTCCATGATCAAGTACAGAAAGATAAGAGCCGTCAGCTTTTCGAAGATGAAAGTGAATATAATCATTTTCGTTGCCGCTGTCAATTTGTTCCCAAATGCTTGATTCTATCTTTTGCTGTTCATCTTCCCTAATCAGGTTGCGAAAGCTTTTTTTGGCAATCCTAAATAGTTCATCCATATTTTTATAGCCTGTCATGCGAAGAAACTCGTGGTTTGCATAAAATAGCTCGTCATCAGTTTTGTCAGCCCTGTATATAATAAAAGCGCCCGGAAGATGTTCGGAGATATCCTTGAGGGCAAATCCAAGTTGTTTGCGAGCACCTAACTGAAGACCATTTCTGTAAGCCATGCATCCATTTTTCCATGAAGTTTTATCTCATAAAGAGCAGCATCTGCACAGCGCATGAGCTGAGAACGGTTTGAAGCAAAGGTTGGATATTCAGCATATCCGAGCGAAATATAAAATTGATATTCCTTTCCATTGCATGAAAATACCCTTGGAATTTTTGTGAATTGCTCCAACTGTTCTTCTGCATCGTCATATGTGCAATTAGGCAGAAAAATACAGAACTCATCACCACCGTTTCTTCCTAGTAATGCATTAGATGGAAAAAAGTTTTTCATACTATCAGCAAGATTTTTTAAAGCTTTGTCGCCGTAGGCATGTCCATAGATATCATTGATAAATTTAAAGTCATCTATGTCAAGGAGTGCGACTACAAAATGTGACTTCGGATTTTTTGCAATCATTTTTTCCACTAATTCATCAAATCCATAACGATTGTAAATATTGGTAAGAGAATCCATGTGCGCCAGAGTTTGAAATTTGTTTTTATTTTCTTTCGATGATAACCATACCCAGGTAAGACATGACATAATCAATACGATAGAAGTAAAAAATCCAATGATTACAGCTACAAAGGCAACATTTCCCCAACCACTCTTAGGCATTACCTCAAATTTCCAGTTTTCCTCACCTATTGTAAAATCATAAGAAACGGAGCTTATTATTTGACCATTTGACTGACAAACAACTTCATAAGTGTTGTCCCAGGGAGAGGCAGTTTTTGAAAGTTTTATAATTCATAACCAAAATTTTGAAAGCGCACTGATCGAGTCTGAGAAAATATCAGGAACACGCAAAATGGCAATCGTAAATCCCCAGAAATATTCATTTCCACTTTCATCCTTCAAAAAAAGCGGATTTCGGACAGCAATTCCAGATTCTCCCTGCTTTAACTCAAAAGGACCTTGTACAATCAAAGTATGGTTGTCTCTTGCATAACAGGAAATTCTTCCGCGATCTTTATCATGAATAAGATCAATCTTACCTACCTCATTTCCAGCAGCAGGATAAATAACTGTTACAATGCCATCTGGAGCAAGCTGCACACTTTCAATGGAATCAGAAATAATATTGTTTGCAATAGTGTCAAAGTGGTCAAATTTTCCATTTTGGCTGATCAAAACCTGCTGTAAAGTATCAGTAATTGCAATTCCGTTAGTGATCTCATTCTTTATACGCTCACCATAAGCTTCTGCATTTAATTGCGCTGTTATACGTCTTTGCTCTTTGCTTCGTGAGTCTGCTTGGTATGCAATAAAACCAACAAGACATATGCCAACAAAAAAGATAATAAGAGGCACAAGCGTTTTTTTCTTCACCCTGTCACCTCCTTTTGCGCATCATATATTTGTTTTTGCAGTAAAAAATTATAGCACGAAAATTGATGGTGTCAAGAGTTTTAGTTACGGTTCAGCGTTTTACTAGATCTGGACAAATTTCATGCTTACATGAAACTTTGTTTTTCTTAAATAAAGGTTGTCAAATATTTTTGTATTAGGTATAATTAAATAGTTAAGTGGCATCGGAAAAATCAGTAAGCCCAAAATTAAGGAAAAGAATAAGGAGGAGTTTAATATGAATGTTACTGAAATCAGACGTCCAGCTGATATGGAGAGAATTACAACGCCAGAGCTTGCCAAGGCTTTTATTGAGGAGCAGGTTGCGCTGATTAAAGAGCAGGTGGGAGATAAGAAGGTTCTTCTTGCACTTTCTGGTGGAGTTGATTCATCTGTTGTTGCAGCACTTTTAATTAAAGCGATTGGTCAGCAGCTTGTATGTGTTCATGTTAATCATGGTCTGCTTCGCAAGGGCGAGCCTGAGCAGGTAATTGAAGTGTTCCGTAATCAGATGAATGCAAATCTGGTTTATGTTGATGCAACAGATCGTTTCCTTGATAAATTAGCAGGAGTTGATGATCCTGAGAAGAAGAGAAAAATTATTGGCGGAGAATTTATTGAAGTATTTGCTGAAGAGGCAAGAAAGCTTGACGGAATTGAATTCTTAGCACAGGGTACAATTTGGCCGGATATCTTGAGTCAGAAGAAGGCATTAAGGCACATCACAATGCAGGCGGACTTCCGGAAGATATGGATTTTGAGCTTGTAGAGCCAGTCAGAATCCTTTTCAAGGATGAGGTTCGTGTTGTTGGTGATGAACTTGGTCTGCCTCACAATATGGTTTATCGTCAGCCATTCCCAGGACCGGGACTTGGTGTTCGTTGTCCAGGAGCTATTACACGTGATCGTCTTGAAGCAGTGCGCGAGTCTGATGCAATTCTTCGTGAGGAGTTTGACAAGAACGGACTTGCAGGAAAAATCTGGCAGTATTTCACCGTAGTTCCGGAATTTAGATCAACAGGAATTAAAAACGGAAAGCGTGCTTTCGAGTGGTGTTGTATTGTACGTGCAGTATGTACAACTGACGTTATGACAGCAACAGCTGCTGAGATTCCACATGAAGTGATGGTTCATATTACAGATCGTATCACACATGAAGTTGCAGGAATCAATCGTGTTCTGTATGATTTTACACCAAAGCCTACAGGAACAGTTGAATTTGAATAATTAAAAATAATGGCGTGTGGAAAATGAGACGTTTTCTGCACGCCTGTTTTCTTTTTGATTTTAAATCCTTGAAAATACGTAGTCAATATGATACCATGATATCATGTATTAGGTGGCTCATTTTGGAGGTAGATTATGGAACAAATATTTATAAAGAATATCAAAATCAATAAGGTTCGCCATTTAAAAAATTTAGATATTCCTGTTTGTGAGAATAAATGCAAACATATCATATTTACAGGAAAAAATGGTAGCGGAAAAACAAGCATTCTTGATGCGATATCAGTTTTTTTGAATTCAGTAACTAGAGGACATGATCTGGAACAGCTTATGCGTGTTATAAAACAAGCTAAAGTAAGTATCGAGTATTATACAAAAAATCCAGATGAGCAAGTTTTACAGAAATATGAGAGAAACTTGAAACATCTTAATAACCAATACTTAGATTATACGGCTGGTGTATGGCTTAATTTTAATACTTCGTTTGTAAATATTCAAAAACAAATTTGAAGCAGGACAATTTGTAGTTGCCTTATTATAAGGCAGACCGTGTATTTTCTTCAATTGAGCCTAAACATGTGGAGAAGGTGCAACTGAAATCTGGCTATGCGATTGATGAAACACCGAGAGAAGAATTTATAAAATATTTGCTTGATTTGAAGATGACACAGGCACTTGCTGTTTCTGGTGGAAAAAAGGATAAAGCAGATACAATACGCATATGGTTCGAGAAATTTGATAATCTTTTGAAAAGAATATTTAATGATAAATCGGTTCGCTTAGAGTTTGATGAAGAGACATTTAAATTTTCAATTGTTATGGATGGACGAGAACCATTTGATTTTAACACTCTTTCAAGTGGATATGCAGCTATTCTTGACATTGTGGTTGACCTGATTATTCGTATGGAAAAACAATTAAATCGCTCATTTGATTTTGCTATTCCAGGTATTGTTTTAATCGATGAAATTGAAACGCATTTGCATCTGGAATTGCAAAAGAATATCATGAAATTGCTGACTACGGTATTTCCTAATATTCAATTTGTTGTATCAAGCCATTCTCCATTTATATTAAATAGTTTAGATAATGTCATTATCTATGATTTGGAAAATAAGATGCTCGTTGAGAATGGCCTATCGGATGTGCCGTATAGTGGAATTGTTGAGAGCTATTTTAAAGCAGACGAATTATCAGATGAGTTAAGGGATAAGTTTGATGCATATAAGGCGCTTGCGAATAAGCCAAATCTGGATGATGATGATTATGAGCAAATCGCGGATCTTGAGATGTATTTGGATGAAATACCGGACTATTTGGCGTTAAATCTTACAACAGAATATCAGGAATTGAAGACGAAGTTGAGGGCAAGGGAGGCATAACATGGTAAAAGTAGAACGTAGCTTTCCAGCGCCAGCTCTTTAGCTGAAGAAAAGAAAAAGGCAAATGGAAGCTATAGCAAACCTGACGTCATAGAAAGATTGGAAAAAGATTTCCATAATAAATGCTATATCTGTGAGCTTGATAAGCTACAGGATCCACAGGTCGAACATTTAAGACCGCATTTTGGTGGGAAAAATATTGAACGTAAATTTGATTGGAATAATTTATTCTGGTCATGCAGTCATTGCAATGGAGTTAAAAATCAGCGAAAATATGATGAATTTATTATTGATTGCTGTAAACTAGATTCAGAAGAGAAAATCTATTTTAAACTGCATGACAGAAAAATAGATGTGACAGCGGTAAAATCAGAGGATTTTGAGGCAAAAATGACAGCAGAACTGGTTATGGAAGTCTTTAACATAAAAAATAGCGGAATGCGAGTGTATAAGAGCACGTTGCGTTTTGAAGAATTAAATAGAGAAATGAATAAACTCTACGACACTTTGGATGAGTTGGCACAAAATCCGAAGTCTGGATTTGCTCTTAAAAAGCTGAAAGCATTAATCAGAAAAGAATCAAGATTTGCCGCTTTTAAGAGATGCTACATTCGAGAGAATGAGATAAAATATATAGAATATCTGTAAGATTCAAATGACTATGCCATAGCGACAGAAAAAGGACTGGCGTCCCTGTCCTTGTGGTTCCTGTTCCACTGGTTTTTCTTTTAGGTTCAAATTTTCATATTTATAAAGTGAATAAAAGTGAATATTCACCCAGTACTATTGAAAAAAAGTGAAAATAGTATTGCCTAACATGAATGCCAGTGGCTCCATTACCGGGCATGTACCGGAAAAATCTGAAAAAGCACCTGTGATAATCACTCCACAAATGAAAATGGTGATAGATTATTTGACTGAGTATGGAGAAATGACAGACGAAGATCTGCAGGAACTATTGAACATTAAGAAGACAAGAGCCTATCTTCTTGCCCGTCAGATGAATGAAAATGGGTTGATTGATATTATTGGAAGAGGTGCTGCAAAAAAGTATAAGTTGAAATAATTTGAAAATCAAAACGAAAATGCCAACAGGGACAGAGAAAGAGCCAGCGTACCCAATAAAAGAGCCGGCATCCCTGTCCCCGTGGTTCACCTTTTAAAGCAACAGTATTGGACAACAGCTACCTATCCACCAGAGAAAAATAAAATTGCAAAAGTGGAGCTTGTTTATAAAACGAGTAACTATCATAAATATTTGCACCGTATTATTGTTTTTTTATTTCAATGGTGAGACGCTACAAAATGATTTGATGTTATATTCGACATTTTATGTTTCCGCGATAGAGGACGAATATTTAAAATAGCAGAAAAATATGCAAAAAAGCCATGTGCATTTTTGCCGACATGCCACAATGGCATTCCCAAAATGAGCTTTTCGCTTTTTCGCTTTTGTATGCGGACAAAGGAAAAGTCTGCTGACTGAGTAGTTCACGTTTCAGATGTTTTGACATTTGATGAATATGTATTTGTTTGATTCGTTTGCTCATCAGTGTCTTTTAAAAGATAATCCAGCGAACAGTTAAATAGATCGCTTATTCGTATCAGCTTATCCGTTTCCGGATAGGTAATGTCACTTTCCCATTTGCTGATGGCCTGTCTGGATACGCCCAGAACGCTTGCAAGCTGTTCCTGCGTATGCTTGTTTATCGTCAGTTTGAAAGGAATTTGTTGCGAAAATATAGTGAACTCACTATAATAGAGTCAAAACAAATATTGAAAAAAAGGAACTTCCTACAAAGTGCAAATAATAAATATAGGAAATTCCGAGAAAGGTGGGTAGGAAAATGATGATCTTGTTGGAACTTGTATTGTACTGTCTTCTGTTCTTCTTATTGGTAAAGGGCGCGGCAAGAAATAGTGGACCAAATTGCCTGTATTTTTATTCTAAGGAATACTTAGATGAAGCCCAGAAACGAGGAATCGCAGACAAAGAATCGACAATGAAAAAAGGGAAGCGTTTTATGATCCCGTTTTGTATTGTCATGTTTGTTGTTTTGGTGCTGATTCTTTCTGTTTGGAATCATGTCACTGATTTTAAGATAGACTATCTTCAGGCGTATCTTTTCCTGGTGGTTATGAACTGGTTTGATGGCATTATAATTGACCGTCTGTGGGTAGGTCACAGCAAAATCTGGGCCATCGAAGGAATGGAAGGCGTCCCATATCTTAAGTCATGGAAGACAATTTTTGTAAGACGAACTGCTGGTACCGTGCTGTATCTACTCATTGCGCTTGTGGTAGCTGGTATTGTAGTGTTGATCGGATAAAAAAAGTAAAGTGGATTAAAAGAGATAGTTGCTTGCTAGTAGAATAGAACCGTGTTATAGTATGTATAAATAGAACGCGGGAAGGAGTTATATATTATGGCGTAAGCAATGTTTCTATAGTCATTATTTTAAATAATATTGATGCAAAGGAAATACGAAATAAATATGGAAATAAATAGAAAATTAGAACATTTAACAGAGGAACAAATTGAAGAAGTCATTACAATGTATAAGGATAAATCAATTAGATTATCGAATATAATAAGTAAATATAATATTGATGTGAAGCCATCAGGGTTATTGAGCATTTTACCTCCGATAAAAACAGATGAGGTATGTGCAATCTGTGGAGCTTATTTATATCAGAAGATAAAACCGAGAACTGGCTATGCATCTGATAGTCAGAAGGATAAATTTTGCTTGGAGTGTGGACATTGGGTATATGCAAAAAGCATATGGGAAACAAAAAATGTACATGTGAAGGCTGTAAAGCAATAGCAAAAGCGGAAGAAGAACGCAAAAAAAAGCAGATTCAAGAAATATATAGTAAAGAAAAAGCTCAAATTAATTTTACAGAACTAACACTTTCAGACCAGATTAAGTTAGTATATGTATTAATGAATAATTCTTTTCATAATGTTTCAGAAATCGCACCAATGGAACCCGAAGGAAAATGGATTCAATATATAAATCGTTTAACTGAGATTAAGGCAATATCTGTTTCACCGGAAAGTGCAGTTAATGCTTTTTGTAAGGAAAACTTTCCTAATGAATATTATGTTGCAAAAGTTCAATATAATGTAAATGTTATATTTGATGACGAAATATTATATAAAATAAATAATAACAGTTATTTTATTGAGAATAGTAACGAAGAAGAATTGATAATTTTATTAAAAAAATATATATATGACGATCTAATTAGGCAATTTGAAGATATGTTGAATTCGCGAAGACTTCAGTTACATATTTCGGAGAATGCAAATGATAAGTTTATTGAATTGATTGATAAAATTAGTTATACGCAGATACTAACGTTATGTAATCGTGTTGCTGTTTTTTTCTCGGATAAAGTATTAACGGGAAATATGAGTAAAAGCATGGCAAAAAATGCAGCATTATTAAATGTCTCTAAATTTTATGATAGAGCAATACAATCTGACTGGACAATAAACCATGCGGAGATTTGTCATATAGGTAAGGAATTACAGTTTTTTATTGAAAGAATATTGAATAAAAAAACCACAATTTTAAAAGATATAGCATCTGCAGAAAATTTAAGAAAATGGAAAAACCTAGAAAAAGATTACAACAGGCAAACTGCATATGCGGAAGAATAGCTATATTTTAAGGAATATTAAAAGAATGTGGAATCTAGTCTTAATCTCATAGAATGGTGATAATTTTTTGAGATATGGTGATTAGAAATAAAAAAAGATTGGTGAAAAAATGCTTAACAAGTATAGAAAATTTGTGCTGGCGCTGGTGGGCAAGCTTTAGGCTTGGAAATGGCTGGCTTTTCTCATATAGCGTTAGTAGAATATGAAAAAAAAATATTGTGAAACGCTCAGAAAAAATCGCCCGAAGTGGAATGTATCTGCGAAGATGTTCGTAAGTTTTCGGGATATCCATATTATGGAAAAGTAGATTTATTAGCAGGTGGAGTTCCTTGTCCACCTTTTTCGAAAGCAGGAAAGCAGCTTGGAAGTGAAGACGAGAGAGATCTTTTTCCTGAAGCAATTCGATTGATTAGTGAAATTAAGCCTAGAGCTGTTATGCTTGAAAATGTTAGAGGTTTTTGGATCCTATTTTGATGAATATAGAGAATCTATTTTAAGTCAAATTCGAGAATTGGGATATAGGGTTCAGATAAAACTTCTTAACGCGAGCGATTATGGTGTTCCACAACTTCGGCCAAGAGTAGTAATTATTGGCATACGATGTGATGAAAAGAAACTATTTCATTACCCAATAGAGCGTCCAGAAAATACAAAAACAGTGGGTGAAACACTTGTGGATTTAATGAAAACAAATGGTTGGAAAGATGCAGATGCATGGGCTGCATCTGCTGATACAATAGCGCCAACAATTGTAGGTGGATCAAAAAAAACATGGAGGACCAGATCTTGGTCCGGCGAGAGCACGGAAAGCGTGGGCGGCCTTGGGAGTTGATGGAATTGGTGTTGCAAATGAACCGCCCGGGAAGGATTTTGCAGGAATACCGAAATTAACACCTCGTATGATTGCTAGAATTCAAGGCTTTCCAGACAATTGGTTTTTTGCAGATAAGAAGACACCAGCATGCAGAATGATAGGAAATGCATTTCCACCACCTGTTGCTTGTGCTGTGGGAAATGAGATAAGGAGGATATTGGAATGAATATACTGATAGCTGATGAGAAGAAAAAAATACCATCAAGCACTCCTTAATAATGGAGTTTTGACAATTGATAAAAATGGTGTCCCAAGTAATGCAGATACTTCATCAAGATTATCAAAAGCAATTGCAAAGGATATTGCAGATAGATTGATGGCTGAAACTCATGAAAAAGCAGTTGGACAAACTTCAGGAGCAAAGTTTGAGCAGATTAATATGGAATTTCTTGCGGCTACATTTCCAAAACTTCAAGTAATTCGACCGGGAAAGTGGCATATAATAAAGTTGGGAAATAGAAATTCAATAAAAACAAGCAACTTTGTACAGTACGAGCATCTGGAATACTTAAGTCGTTTAGTTGCATGTGATACAAAGCTGGCAGCTAGTATGGGGAATGATTATATGGTTGCTCCAGATATTGTAATATATCGAGAACCATTGTCAGATGAGGAATTAAATACACCAGTAATACTGATAGATGATACGGTAGCATTAAAGACTGATATTCGGGAAAAAAATGGTGGCCTTCCTATTCTACATGCGTCAATATCTGCAAAATGGACGATGAGAAGTGATCGAGCACAAAATAGTCGTACAGAAGCGCTGAATCTTATTCGAAATCGCAAAGGGCATTTACCACATATAGCAGTAGTAACGGGAGAGCCACTTCCGAGTCGTTTAGCTTCTTTGGCATTAGGTACAGGTGACATTGATTGCATGTATCATTTTGCATTGTATGAATTAGTTGAGGCTGTTAAAAAGACGAAAGCAGAAGATTCTATTGAAATGCTAAATGCCTTGATTGAAGGTAGCGTCTCAAGGATATAAGTGATTTGCCTTTGGATTTGTCTGTGTAACCTTTATTTTTGATATGCTTTAATACATGACAACTTAAAGCTTGAAGCCCCTGGTGTTGCAGCACTGGGGGCTTTCTTCATCCTTTTTTAATAAAAAAATTTTAATTTTATGGTAAAACGCTCAAATAGTGGGTATACCCACTTCAAATAGCCGCTCCTGAGAGCGGCTTACAGTTCATTTTATTTTCGACATTCGGCAGGCAACTTATCCGACCAAGGAAGAAGATCTTCACAAAAAGTGATTGTCACGATCATCCATATGTTTCGGTATCTC
>ENA-OQAA01000674-OQAA01000674.1-human-gut-metagenome-genome-assembly--contig:-NODE-674-length-21917-cov-3.065581_pt1 | contig 21917 bp, 27 predicted proteins | sample MGYA00242489_ERZ504515 | MGnify/ENA primary metagenome ERZ504515 (study PRJEB26092, sample SAMD00036237) | human gut metagenome | host: Homo sapiens | study: EMG produced TPA metagenomics assembly of... | reverse complement strand
AAACTGTTTTCCTCAAGCCGAACAAAACATATAAATACAGTTAATAAAATACTATTTTGTTCAAATGTTTTTTTGAAAAAAAATGAAAATAATGTTTTTTTTAATGAAAAAATAAAAAAGCTACAATAATAAAATGTGAAAAATTTCTAAAAAGCCTGATGGGATTTGAAATAAGAAAATAGCTGTGCTATGATAAACAAAGAGTAGAGGGGAAAATTGAACAGATCAGGAGATATAAATTCATGAAAAAAAGATTTCTGGTTATGGCAGTATGTGTTTCTGCATGTATGCCTGTTTCTGCGCTTGGAGCGGAAATAGCCGGTCCGGCCATTTCAGGTACAGCACAGGAAAATACTGATAATAAAGAAGAAACAGTTTCAGAAGAAGCTATCGAAAAAAAGGATTCCGGGAAAATCGAGGACGAGATTACGGAAGTCCAGGATACTGTCACAGTAGCGGCAGATACAGATGTATTAGATTATCCTGGCAGAAAAGAGGGTTCTGTGATCGGTGAAGTGCTGGAAGAAGATGAAATCAGCCGTACAGGTACTATTGATGATATCTGGAGCAGGATTCTATTTGAGGATGATAATGGAGAAGAACAGGTGGGATATATCCCAACCTCTGTTTTGGAGGGGTATGAAGATAAGAATCAGGTAGCTTCAGATGCAACCTCAGATGGAACTGTAGAAGCAGGAATTATACATAAAAGTACAGGAGAGGGCGTATTTGCAGAAGCAGTAGAAGGTGTTACCCAGACGGGGGGAAATGCAGGTGTTCTTGAAGGACAGCCGATTATGGTTTCCGCAGACAGCAGCCTTCGTCCACTTGGTGTTTTCCATATTACCCATTACTGCCAGTGCAGCATTTGCTGCGGTCCGTGGGCAAACGGAATCACATCCACAGGTGTGACAGCTACCACGAACCGTACTATTGCAGTAGATCCAACTGTAATTCCTTACGGTTCTAAAGTAGTTATCAATGGACAGGTCTATGTGGCAGAAGACTGCGGCGGCGCCATTAAGAACAACCGCATTGATATTTATATGGGAAGCCATGCGGAAGCATTGAACAGCGGTGTATTTGATGTAGAAGTTTATCTTTTGGAAGAGGGATCATCCGTTCAGGTATAGAAGGGATTCAGGAAGGGAATCAAGAATAATATGAAAATTTTGTGAAAAATTGTGCATATTTAGTTCGAAAATGTACTAGCCAATGCGGTACTTCTAGTGTATAATATTTAGGCAGACACTGCCATGACGTGAATTATGGGAAATCAGAAGGAAAATATGGCAGATTTACAGGATAACAAATAGATAAGGTGAAAACAAAATTATGGTAAAAGTAAAAATTAGCGACTGGAAAGCTGATTCATCCATGGATGAGGCTTATAAGGCACTTCGTACAAACATTCAATTTTGCGGTGCCGACAAAAGGTGATTGCATTTACAAGCTGTACCCCGAATGAAGGAAAGAGTAATGTAACTTTCCATCTTGCAGCTTCCCTTGCAGAGAGTGGTAAATCTGTACTTTTGATTGATGCAGACCTTCGTAAATCCGTACTTATGGGACGTGTACAGGTTGAGGAAGAAGTGAAGGGACTGACCCACTACCTGTCCAAGCAGGCGAAACTGCAGGACGTTATCTGCGCAACCAATCTTCCCAAGTTTCACATTATTTTTTCCGGTGTTGTACCGCCGAACCCGGCAGAGCTTTTAGGAAGCAGACAGTTTAAAGACATGATCCGTGTTGTAAGAGATGTATATGATTACATTATCATAGATACACCGCCTCTTGGACGAGTAATCGACTGTGCAGTTGTGGCGGATTCCTGCGATGGAACTGTCATTGTAATTGAATCCGGCAGTATCAGCTACCATTTTGTACAGGAGATCAAGGGGCAGCTGGAGAAGACCAACTGTCCGATCATCGGTGCAATTTTGAACAAGGTAGATACTAAGGAATATGGTAAATACGGTAAGTATGGTAAATATGGCAAATATGGCAAGTACGGAGAATACGGAAAATATTGATCCGTCATTATTCGAGATTGTTATATGAAAAGATTGGAAATGGGCGAAGCGAATGAAAGGTATTTATGATATTCACTGTCATATTGTTCCGGGAGTTGATGATGGAGCGAAGGATCTCAAGACATCTGTACGCATGCTCCAGAAGGAATATGATGATGGTGTCCGCAACATTATTGCCACTCCGCATTTTCGATATGATATGTTTGAGCCGTCTCTGGAACAGGTTAAGAAGCAGTTCCTTCGTGTGAGGAAGGCTGCCGCTGAGATTGGAGAAGACGGTATTCAGATGTATCTGGGCTGCGAGCTTCATTCCAGTATGGATATGACAGACTGTCTGAAAAAAGGGGAAAGACTTACCATGTCAGGTTCCCGTTATGTGTTAACGGAGTTTCGGACTTCAGACGAAAAGTCCTATATCAGGGAACGGGTGCAGGCATTGATCCGGAAAGGGTATTATCCTATTATCGCACATGTAGAACGCTATCATTCGGTAGTAAAAAACGGTCTGGATTTTATTGATGAACTCAGGGATATGGGTGCCTATATTCAGATGAATGCGGACAGTATTATTGGTGAGGATGGCTTTATGATCAAGCGTTTCTGCAAGAAAGTAATTAAAGAAGAAATGTTGGATTTTGTGGGGTCTGACGGTCATGATCTGGCCAGACGAACGCCTCACATTGGCAAATGTTACGACAAAATTGAAAAAATGATGGGTACGGATTACGCGGATATGATTTTTATCAGCAATCCGGAGTGCATTATAAATAACGAGAGATTTTGACTTTTATATATGGGATGTCGTTGGAAACGATGTATCTGTTTAGAAAAAGTAAAGAAAATTACAGGGTAACGGAGAAGAAGAATGGAAAATCAGGTTACAAATAATAACGATGAAATTGAAATCGATTTAGGTGAGATTTTTCACCTGATTCTTAGCAGGCTGGGAGTGATTATTCTTTCCGGTATCATTCTGGGTGTGATTTCCATTATCGGAACAATGCTTTTTATCACTCCACAGTATGAATCTACCACGAAGATCATGGTGCTGAATAAACAGGACAGCAATACACTGACCAGTGCTGATATGCAGACCAGTACACAGCTGACTAAGGACTATGCGGAACTTATTAAGAGCCGTACAGTTCTTGAAGGTGTAATTGCACAGCTGAATCTTAATATTACCTATCAGCAGCTGCTTGGCAAACTGACGGTAGATACTTCTACAGACAGCCGTATTGTAACGATCATAGTATCTGATGAAGATCCATATACAGCAAGCGAGATGGCCAATGCTATCCGTGATATGGCAGCAGAGCACATTCAGTCAGTTATGGATATTGAGGCGGTTAACGTAGTTGACAGCGCAAACATCCCAAGTGAAAAAGCCAGCCCAAGCCTTGCGAAGAATGGTGTGATCGGTGGACTTTTAGGTGTTATCATTGCAATGGCGATTGTGATCATCATTTATCTTACAAATGATACGATCAAGGTTGAGGAAGATGTAGAGCGTTATCTTGGACTTTCTGTTCTGGGAAGCATTCCATATTCAGAGAAAGAAAGCAGATCCAAGAAACAGAAATCAAGAAAACGTCGCTGATGAAATTGAGTATAAGGAGCTGCAGATATGCGTAAATGGTTGATTGTTTTAATGGCGGCAGTGGCAATAGGAGCGACCGGAATCCTGGGATGGCTGTATATGAGGCAGGATCGCAAGGGACCGGAAATTACCATTGCAGAGAGCAAGAAAAACAGCTACACTTCGGATATGACAACGGAAGATCTTCTGGAAGGAGTAAAAGCTGTTGACAAGAGAGATGGAGATGTTTCAGCCAGCCTGACAGTTGAGAATGTTTATCCAAATGAAAAAGGGGATGAAGTCACAGTTGTTTATGTTGCAAAGGATAACAGTAACAATGTAACAAAGGTAACTTATCATATGACTTCCGAGGGAAATCTTATGGGATTTACTTCAGAAACCAAAACTTCTTCTGACAATACAGATACAGATGCAGAAACGGATGAAGCCCTGCAGGATGAAAATGAGACTGATTCAGAAGATGAAGAAGAACCAGAAATGACAGAAGAAGAAAAAGCGCAGGAAAGGGAAGAAGAAAAGATTGACCAGCTGAACCCTCAGGATCCGCGTTTTTATCTGAATACTTACTACGTTGAAATTGCCAAGGGAACACAGATTGACAGACTGAGTTATGTCAAAGACATTCAAGACGATAAAGATTCAACAAGTGATCTTTATCGTAAGATTCAGATCACTGGAACCGTTGATGTGAATACTCCGGGTACTTATGAACTGACTTATTATGTTGTTGACTCCAATGGCAATGCTTCAAACGGAGCTGTTCTGACAATTGTAGTAAAATAATGATTACTGTGAACGGAGTGAACAGTAATCAATAGCGACTGCTGGTTATGAAAGAACCGGAAGAAAGATTCCTTTTTGACCATGCACATGTACATAGGAGCAAATATATGAGATCTACCATATGGAAGAAGACCCTTATCTGCCTTGGCGCGGTGCTGTTTCTGGAAAGCCCGGCTGTGAGTACGGCGTTTGCATATACAGTAAAGGCAGAGAATACGGATGCTGAAGCGGCCACCAGCAATATCAAGAGTATTTTGCTGATCGGACAGGACAAAAGAGAGGGAGAGTCCCGTCAGCGTTCCGATTCCATGATTCTTGCTACATTGGACAAGGATCAGGGTACTGTAAGCCTGACCTCTTTTATGAGAGATCTTTATGTTGCCATTCCTGGATATTCGACTACTCGTATTAATGCGGCTTACGCATATGGAGGAATGGATCTTTTGGACCAGACTCTGGAAGAAAATTTCGGAGTAAAGATAGATGGAAATGTGGAAGTGGATTTTGAAGTTTTCCAGGTTCTGGTTGACAAGGTTGGAGGAATAGATCTGGAGTTGACTCAGGCGGAAGCAGATTATATCTGCGGACGAGATCAGAGTGTTCTTTACCCTCAGCCTCTTCGAAGCGACTGGAATCTTCAGGAAGGAATGAACCATCTGGATGGAGAACAGGCACTTATCCATGCACGCAACCGTTCTATTGGAAATTCCGATTATCGGAGAACAGAGCGGCAGCAGGAAGTACTTATGGCTGCTTTTGCCAAGATAAAAGATCTGGGAGTTTTTGATATTGCAGGTCTGGTTAAGGATGTTCTTCCAATGGTTACTACGGATCTTTCTTTGTGGGATATAACCGGATATGCCATGGATGTGATGAACATCGGTACAGATGAAATTGCATCATACCGGATTCCGGAGGATGGAGCCTACACACCTCAGACGATTGACGGCATGCAGGTTCTGGTTCCTGATCTTGAGCAGAATCGGCAATATCTTCAGCAGATCCTGTATCACGCAGGTGAATAAGAATTAAAAAGAATTAAGACGGTTCGCACCACACGAACCGTCTTTTACGCTATAATAACGAAATAAAAGCAGCTGTTGAGTTCCTTTGCAGTTACACACTGTCTGCTGAACCATTATAAAAATAAATTATAGAAATATATAGACAGCAATCAGAATTGAAAGCGGGTGGAGGATAAGTGGAATTGCTTGAATGGATACATAATATTGATGCACAGATTCTGCTTTTTATACAGCAGTATTTAAGAAGTGATCTGTTTACCTGGCTGTGGAAGGGAATTACCTTTCTAGGAGACGGAGGCTGGTTCTGGATTGTTTTGGGGCTGCTCTTTCTTTTTCCAAAGAAGACAAGAAAGGCAGGTGTAACCGCACTTCTGGCACTAGCTATAGGGGCAGTGGTTACGAATTTATGCCTTAAGGATCTGGTAGCGCGTATAAGACCTTATGATTCTGTGGAGGGACTTGTGCCTCTGGTTGCCAGGCTGAAGGACTATTCTTTTCCATCAGGTCATACCTGCGCATCTTTTGCCTGTGCAGGCGTATATTATAAAGCCTTTCCTGGAAAATGGGGAAAAGCAGCCATGGTCCTGGCAGTACTGATCGCTTTGTCCCGATTGTACGTGGGAGTACACTATCCTACAGATGTGCTGGCTGGAGCCTTGTAGGCACTTTTAGTGCGTTGGCGGCGCTGAAGCTAGAGCACGCTCTAGTCAGATATTATGAAGAACGAAAAGCAAAATAAAGATAAGGGAGAATTTATGGAAGAGAAAAAAACACAGACAGTCTGTCCATACGCAAAAAAGTGCGGTGGGTGCCAGTATCAGGGTGTGCCTTATTCCGCACAGCTTAAAAAGAAACAAAATCAGGTACAGGGGCTTTTGAAGAAGTTTGGGAATGTGAAGCCGGTAATTGGAATGAAAGATCCTTATTTTTACCGGAATAAAGTTCATGCTGTATTTGACCGTGACCGGAAGGGAAATATTATTTCTGGAATTTATGAGGCTGGTACCCACAGAGTGGTTTCTATTGAACAGTGTCTGATTGAGGATAAGAAGAGTCAGGAAATCATCCGTACCATTCGGGGAATGCTGAAGTCTTTTAAGATCAAAACATATGATGAGGATACCGGATATGGACTTCTGCGCCATGTACTGGTGCGTCGTGGCTTTTCTACAGGTGAGGTAATGGTAGTACTGGTGGTCGCCTCTCCTATTTTTCCATCCAAGAATAACTTTGTGAAGGCATTAAGAAAAGTTCATCCAGAGATCAGTACTGTGGTATTAAATATTAATGACAAAAATACAAGCATGGTTCTTGGCGAGCGGGAAATCGTGCTTTATGGCAAGGGATTTATCCGTGATACCCTTTGTGGAAAATCCTTCCGTATTTCACCGAAATCCTTCTATCAGGTAAATTCAGTGCAGACCGAAATTCTTTATGGAAAGGCTGTGGAATTTGCAGGGCTGACAGGGAAAGAAAAAGTCATTGATGCATATTGTGGAATTGGCACCATCGGTCTGGTAGCTTCTGGTAAGGCAAGAGAAGTGGTCGGAGTGGAACTGAATAAAGATGCAGTCAGGGATGCAAGGATCAATGCAAGAGAGAATAAGGTGGTAAACATATCTTTCCGCCAGGGTGATGCCGGTGAATTTATGGAGGCAATGGCAGAAGCTGGTGAAAAGGCAGATGTGGTATTTATGGATCCTCCCCGCTCAGGCAGCAGCGAGAAATTCCTGAATTCCGTAATAAAACTCTCTCCGAAGAAAATTGTTTACATTTCCTGTAACCCGGAAACACTTGCAAGAGACCTTAATTTCCTTACGAGAAAAAACTATATAGTTAAAGAAATCCAGCCTGTGGAAATGTTCTGTTTTACAGATCACACAGAAGTGGTGACCTGGCTGGAGCAAAAATAAGAAACTGTTGCTGTTTACAGGCTGTGTAGCAATGAAAATATATTCTGTAAGAAAAGGTATCCTGTCAGCAGGAAAAAAGGAGGTACCTATGATGACGACCATAACTGGAATTATGGAGTGGGTTCTGGAGAATATTGCTGGTTTCGCCATTGTAATTTTTGAGTTTATTGGAGTTGCCATTATTATCTGGAGTGGAATTACCGGATTTATCAAATGGCTGAAACATGCCGGAGATACTGGTGTCTATCTGGCGAGGGGACTTGCCATGGGACTGGAATTTAAAATGGGAAGTGAGATTCTACGTACTGTAGTGGTACGTGAGTGGAAGGAAATCGGAATTGTAGCCGGAATTATTGCTCTTCGTGCAGCTCTTACGTTCCTGCTTCACTGGGAAATCAAGGAGGAAGAAAAAAGCGGCGGACATGAGGAATAGAGGTTCGCTGTTTATAGATGATATCTGCGGGTTTATAGGAGCACACATAAAGATTGATAAAGGTATAATAAACAATGGAAATGAAAGTAATTGCTCATATCAGAAGTGATTTTCCAACGAAATTTGGAATTCCCCATCAGAGCGGCAGAATACAGGAACTAAAGGCGGATATTATTTTTGAACCGGAATATCGGAACCATGAGGCATTTCGAGGGCTGGAAGAGTATACCCATATCTGGCTGATCTGGGAATTTTCACAGGCTGTCCGCAAGGAGTGGTCTCCTACAGTGCGTCCTCCAAGACTTGGGGGAAACGTCAGAATGGGCGTTTTTGCTACAAGGTCTCCTTTTCGTCCAAATCCCATAGGACTTTCCAGTGTAAGGCTGGAGAGCGTAGAGTTTTCTGAAAAGTATGGACCGGTGCTTCATGTATCAGGAGCGGATCTTATGGACGGAACACCTATTTATGATATAAAGCCCTATCTGGCTTACGTGGACAGCCATCCGGAAGCAGCGGGCGGATTTACCGATCAGATTCAGGATCATAAGCTGAAAGTAGAGTTTCCGGAAAAGCTTTTGAAGAAGATTCCAGAGGAAAAAAGAGAAGCACTTCTGGCTGTCCTTGCAAACGATCCAAGACCTGGGTATCAGAAAGACCCTGAAAGAAAATACGGAATGTCTTTTGGATCCTGGGATATTCATTTTAAAGTAGATGGAGAACAGCTGCAGGTATTGGAGGTATTTAACACTTTCACGAATTAAATCGAAAAAACCCTTGCAAAAAGTCGAATTTTTTTTCATAAAATGGAGAAAAAGTTTTTGAGGAGCATAAGGATTATGAGAAAAGTTGTAAAGTTTGGCGGAAGCTCCCTTGCAAATGCGGAGCAGTTTGAAAAAGTCGGAGATATTATCAGAAGTGAAGAGAGCAGACGTTTTGTTGTTCCTTCTGCACCAGGTAAGAGATTTGACGGGGACACGAAGGTAACAGATCTTCTTTACAGCTGTTATGACGCAGCTGCAAATGGCGGTGATTTTGAAAAGGTTTTAGAAGAAATCAAATCTCGTTATTATGAGATTATTAAAGGGCTTGGCCTTGCTCTTTCCATGGAAGAGGATTTCCAGTTGATCAAAGAGAATTTTAAAGCACAGATTGGCAGGGATTACGCCGCTTCCCGTGGAGAATATCTGAACGGCAAAGTGATGGCTGCTTATCTTGGTTATGAATTTGTGGATGCAGCAGAGGTGATCCGTTTTGATAAAAACGGAAATCTGGATTCGGAGAAAACAGACAAACTTCTGAACAAGCGTCTTTCCAAATGTGAGAATGCAGTTGTGCCGGGCTTCTATGGTGCAAAGGACGATGGAACTGTGACCACTTTTTCCAGAGGTGGTTCTGATGTGACAGGTTCTCTGGTTGCCAAGGCAATTAAGGCTGATATGTATGAAAACTGGACTGATGTATCCGGTTTCCTTGTAACAGACCCGAGAATTGTAAAGAATCCGGCTGTGATTGAGACCATTACATACCGTGAACTTCGTGAGCTTTCCTACATGGGAGCTACTGTTCTTCATGAAGATGCTATTTTCCCTGTAAGAAAAGAGGGAATTCCGATTAATATCCGCAACACCAACCGTCCGGAGGATAAGGGAACTTTTATTGTGGAGAGTACCTGCCGCAAGCCGAAATATACCATAACCGGTATTGCAGGAAAGAAAGGTTTCTGTTCTATCAACATTGAGAAGTCCATGATGAACAGTGAAATCGGATTTGGCAGAAGAGTGCTTCAGGTATTTGAAGACCAGGGAATCAGTTTTGAGCATGTTCCATCCGGTATTGATACCATGACAGTATATGTTCACCAGGATGAGTTTGAAGAAAAGGAGCAGCAGGTAATTGCGGGAATCCATCGCCTGGTTCAGCCGGATTTTGTGGAAATGGAATCTGACCTTGCCCTGATCGCAGTTGTAGGACGTGGAATGAAATCCACCCGCGGTACAGCCGGAAGAATTTTCTCTGCCCTCGCACATGCAAATGTAAACGTCAAGATGATTGACCAGGGTTCCAGTGAGCTGAATATTATTATCGGTGTGGAAAACCGTGATTTTGAAAATGCAGTGAAAGCAATTTATGATATTTTTGTGCTGACACAGATTTGAATTGAGTGGATAGTCACCTGTCGGCAGCATTCACATATATGAAAATCTGCTCATACGTTCAGAACGTCTGGTATTCATGAATTCGCTGATGTAAGCATGTACCATTTCTGGCTGTCGTCCGGGAGCTTTAATAGTAAAAGAATGAGATAAGAGCCGTAAATCAAAGGTAGTGTTAGAATTAATCTTTGATTTATGGCTCTTTTTGTATAGAAAAAATTTCGTGCCGTTTTATGATATTGACAAAACAGAACGTATGTTCTAAAATGAAACAAGAACAAACGTTCTGAAATTGAGGATAATAAAGAATGCGAAACACAGATTACATAAAAGGAGCTTTGTTACGGGATGATTATTCAGGAATCAATGACATTGAAGCGGAAGCTGGAGATTTTATCGGATGCCGCGAAATATGATGTGGCTTGCACATCCAGTGGTGTGGATCGAAAGGGAGATGGAAAGGGCATGGGAAACAGCATTGCTGCCGGAATCTGTCATAGTTTTGCTCAGGATGGCAGATGTATCAGTCTTTTGAAGATCCTTTATACAAATGAATGTGTATTTGACTGTAAATACTGTATAAACAGAGCCTCCAATGATGTGGTGCGTACCAGTTTTACCCCAGAAGAAGTGTGTCGTCTGACTATGGAATTTTATAGGAGGAACTATATTGAAGGACTGTTTTTAAGTTCCGGAGTAAAGGAAAGTCCAGACAGGACTATGGAAGAACTGCTTTGTACAGTAAATCTTCTTCGTAATAAATATCATTTTCAGGGATATATTCATTTGAAAGCCATTCCAGGTGCTGCTCCTGAACTGATCGCCAGGGCGGGGTATCTGGCAGATCGCATGAGCGTGAACCTGGAACTTCCTACTGCAGACGGGCTTAGGAAACTGGCACCGCATAAGAGCAGGCAAACCATTCTTCGCCCCATGAAGCAGATTCAGCAGCAGCGAGATCAGAATAAGGAGGAATTGGTTCTGTACCGTCATGCCCCTAAGTTTGTACCAGCCGGTCAAAGTACCCAGATGATTATTGGAGCTATGGGGGAGAGCGATTATCAGATCGTGTCAGTAGCAGAATCTTTGTATAAGAACTTTGCATTAAAAAGAGTTTTTTATTCGGCTTTTGTCGCCGTAAATGAAGATAAGGATCTGCTCATGTCCTTATCAGGTCCGCCTCTTCTTCGAGAACACCGACTTTATCAGGCAGACTGGCTTATGCGGTTTTATGGTTTTCGGGCTTCAGAACTGCTTTCAGAGAAGCATCCGGATTTTAACCTTCTTCTGGATCCCAAGGCAGACTGGGCAGTGTCACATCTGGAGTTTTTTCCGGTAGAGATCAACCAGGCAGATTATTATGAACTTCTTCGTGTACCGGGAATCGGTTATACCTCTGCCAGAAGAATCATTGGGGCCAGGAGAACCCATTCCCTGGAATTTGCAGATTTGAAGAGGATTGGTGTGGTTCTGAAGCGTGCCTTATATTTTATTACCTGTAATGGCCGCATGATGTACAATACCAGGTTGGAGGAATCTTATATTACCCGTAATCTTCTGGATGAAGAGAACTGCCGGAAGCATGGGAATGAAGCTGCATTTCAGCAATTATCCCTCTTTGGAGATGAGATGGGGAGCAGAAGACTGTATACAGAAAATACAAAGAATCATGTGGACAGAAAGGTGGGAGCTATATGAATCAAGAGAAAAGAATCCTGGTATGTGAGGACTCTATGGAGGGAATTTTTTCTGCTGTCTATGATGGATGGAAAGAGTGTGCAGGCGGCTGTAAAGTGAGCATTCAGACCAGTTTTCCTGTAAGCATGGAATTGTTCACTTCTTATCGGGAGATTGCTACAGATCAGAGTAAGGCTGGTAAGGTTATGAGGACGATTCTTATGAGACTGGGAAGCGAGGTTTACGAACAGATTTGTCTGGCGGCAGCTTCAGCAGATGAAGACAGGGGAACTGCCATTTATTATGTGCTGCACCGGGCTTTGGGGGAGCAGATGCGAAAAACGTGTAATGGAGGCACTGGCAGATCCATATGTATCCAGGGTTGCGAAACTGGCACTCTGCGTGAAGCGGGAATATCACCATTATTTTGGGTTTGTCCGTTTCAGGGAGATTGGCGGAAGGTTTCTGTTGGCAAAGATCCAGCCGGGGAATGATATCCTGTCTCTTATGGCTCTTCATTTTTCCAATCGCTTTCCCAATGAGAACTGGGTAATCTATGATGAAAAGAGGCAGAAGGCGTTGTGCCATGAGAAAGGGAAGGAGTGCGTCATGAGAAAAGAAGTGCGTATACAGGTGCCAGGGAGCGCCGTAGGGATATGGGAAAGTACGAGGAACTGTGGCAGACATTTTGTGATAGCATATCCATTGAAGCAAGGAGGAATGAGAAACTTCAGAAGCAGATGCTTGCTTTGCATTTTCGGAGTAATATGCCGGAGTTTTCTGTGAAAGGATAGGCCGATAAGTAAAATTCGTGTTATAATGCTTACAGATAAGGTATCTTTGTTTGGACGGCAGCAGACCAGTAAAAGGCGGTAAATTGGAAATGGACAATCCGGTAACACGAATATCAGTAAGAAATCTTGTGGAGTTTATATTGCAAAGCGGTGATCTTGATAACCGAAGAGGTACTATAGACAAAGATGCTATGTTAAAGGGCAGCAGACTGCATCGGAAGCTTCAGAAACAAATGGGCGGAGACTACAGAGCAGAGGTTGCTTTGCGGATGAATTGCAGCTATGAGGATCTGGACATTCGGTTAGAAGGTCGTGCAGATGGAATTTTTACAGAAGATGAAGTTGTCTGGATCGATGAGATTAAAGGAATATATGGAAATGTGGAACAGATGGAAGAGCCTGTGAAGGTTCATAAGGCTCAGGCTATGTGTTATGGCTATATTTACGGTGTTCAGGAAGGCTTGTCGAAGATTGGAATCCAGATGACATATGCCAACCTGGAGACAGAAGTGGTGAAAAGGTTCCGGGAGGTGATCTCCATAGAGGAACTGAAAGAATGGTACCAGAAACTTCTGGATGAATATCATAAATGGCTCAGTTATCAGAAAAAATGGAAGGAAGAGAGAAATCATTCTCTTCAGAGCCTGGAATTTCCATTTTCCTACAGAGAAGGTCAGAGAAAGATGGTGAGCAGTGTTTACCATACAATTGGAGCCAGTCGTCAGATTTTTATTCAGGCACCTACCGGCGTAGGAAAAACCATGTCTACCATTCCGGCAGTCGCGCTGTTGGCGAAGGGAAAGGGGAGACGATCTTTTATCTTACAGCCAAGACTATTACAAGAACAGTGGCTCAGGAGCTTTTGAGGTGCTGCGGGAAAAGGGAATGAAATACAAAGTGGTGACCATTACAGCCAAGGAGAAGCTGTGTTTTATGGACGAAACCAAATGTGATCCGGTACATTGTCCTTACGCCAGGGGACATTTCGACAGGGTCAATGACGCTGTCTATGAGCTGTGGACGACGAAGAGCAGATATGACAGGGAGACTATCCGGGAGCAGGCAGAGAAATGGCAGGTATGTCCTTTTGAAATGTGTCTGGATCTGTCTGTGTGGGTGGATGCTGTAATTTGTGATTATAATTATGTGTTTGACCTACGGTTCATTTGAAACGTTTTTTTCGGGGGAAGGTGCAGGTGGAGATTATATCTTTCTCATTGATGAAGCTCATAATCTGGCAGAACGGGGAAGAGAGATGTACAGCGCTTCTATTTGCAGGGAAGATGCTGTTCGGGTTCGAAAAGTTATGAAAGAAAGAGCACCCCGGCTTTACCGCTCCCTTGGAAAGCTGGATAAACAGCTGAAAGAACTACAGGTGGACTGTGGAAATTACCTCGTTCTCCCAGGCACGGGTTCCATAACTATGACGATTTTAAAGGTTCAGGGAGAATTTGATGCTTTTCTGGAAGCACATAAGGATGTGGAACTGGAAGATGAAGTAAGGAAGTTTTATTTTGATATTCGTAATTTCTTGAATATTGCAGAACTGATAGATGAGAACTATGTAGTTTATGCTGAGAATGGAGAAGATGGTCTGTTTCGCCTGAAACTGTTCTGTGTAAATCCGGCAGTGAACCTGGGGGAATATCTGAAGAAAGGCCGCAGTGCCGTATTCTTTTCTGCCACATTGCTGCCCATGAGCTACTACAGGAAATTGCTCAGCAACAGGCAGGACGATTATGGAATCTACGTGGAATCACCGTTTTCACAGAAGAACCGCTGTATTTTAAATGCCGGCGATGTAAGTTCCTTATATAGTCGCAGGGGATATGAGGAATATCATAAAATTGCGGAATATATAGCAAAGACTGTATGGCAGCGCAAGGGAAATTATATGGTATTTTTTCCTTCTTACAAAATGTTGGAAGAGGTTTATGCAGTCTACGAAGAAGAATTTTCTGTAAACTGGGTGAAGTGTATCTGTCAGAACAGCTCTATGAAGGAACAGGAAAGAGAAGAGTTTCTTCAGGAATTTGAACAGAATCAGGAATCACTGGTAGCTTTTTGCATTATGGGTTGGTATTTTTCAGAGGGAATTGATCTGCTGGGAGAAAAACTGATTGGAGCCATTTTAGTGGGAACCGGATTGCCCCAGTTGGGAAATGAGAGGGAAATTCTTCGTTCTTTTTACACAGAAAATGGGGAAAATGGATTTGATTACGCCTATAGGTATCCTGGCATGAATAAGGTTCTGCAGGCTGCTGGAAGAGTAATCCGCACAAGGAGGATCATGGTGTTATTCTCCTTTTGGATGAACGGTTCCGGCAGAGAGAATACAGCAATCTTTTTCCGGTGGAGTGGAATGACAGGAAAACGTGTACATTGTCAAATGTGGAAGCACAGCTGCAAAAATTTTGGGAGAGTATTCCGGACAAAATCTCTCACAAATTGTGACGTACATTTTGCAGAAAGCCTTCTTCAAACTCATTACAGAGTCTGTAAAAATATCATGGCAAACAAAGAGGTTGCATACAAAGCAGAAACAGGTTATACTGCCCTTATTAAAAGGAGAATAACATGAAAAAAGGCAAAAAAACCAGATGGCTGTATAAAGCAGCTGGAATGGCAGTCCTTTTGGGGGCAGCATTTTGGTGCAGCAACAGCGGGCTCCTGTTATGGAAGCCTGAAGTTCTGACTGTATTGGCGGAATCAGAAAGTAGCGGCAGCCTGTCATCTGTTACAGAGGAAGCTAAGATACTTCCTATTCCCAACAGTGATGGCAAATATATGTTGAAAAGTGACGGCTTTTACTGTCTGAATGAAGATGGTTCAGGAGACTGCGTTCAGGCTATACATTATTTCGACCATTTTGTTGTAGATGGAACAGTGTTTAATGGATATTATTATCACGACGAGACAGGAAAATTTAAAGCTTCTAAAGCACATCTTACAGCCATTTCACAGGAAGCACTCCCGAAAGCAGAAGATGGAACTGTGGAAGCAGGATGGACTTCGGGGATTTATGTGGTAAATAACCTTGGAAGGCTTTCCGGTACCGGAAGAGTTTGTATTCTAAAAGAAGAGATTGGACAGATAAAACTAGATGGCGGGTATTACGTTGACAGAAATGGAAGAGTGTGTCAGGAAGGTGGCATTTATTATATCCAGGAAATGAATGTGGGAGAAAAGAGATTTTCCGGGTATTATTATTTTGATGAATCAAGCGGCGTATTAGTGGAAGAAGCTGTACTACACCAGAGGGCTTGACAATCCAAAAAGATGGCAGTATCAAGGAATTGACGGATCCGGGGATCAAAAATCTGAAGAAAGCTGTGAAGGAATTTACGGAAAATTTGGAAGGGGACTGGAGCGTCTATGTGAAAGATCTGAAGAGCGGAGAGAAGTTCTCTATCAATGATAAAGCCATGTCTTCTGCAAGTCTGATAAAAGCATTTACAATGGCTGCAAGTTATGAAAATATGGAAAAAATCAGGATAGCTGAGGGGATGCTTCTGAAAGCAGATTCAGCTAGTCAGATTGTGACAGACAAGCTGTTTCGGCTTATGGAGAATATGGTAACTTACAGTGACAATGAGTCTTTTAATGAAATGGTAAGGCTTCAGACTGCTTCCAATCAATTCAATGCAGGTGCACGTGTAATTAACAGGTATCTTAGGGAACAGGGTTATAAAGAGACAGCTGTGCTTCATACGCTTGCGCCTTCGAATACAGATCCGGAAGGGCTTGGCAGCAGTAATATGACCTCTGTGGAGGATTGTGGCACTCTGCTAGAGAAGATTTACCGAAGAGAATGTGTAAGTCCGGAGGATTCTGACCAGATGCTGTCTTTGCTTCTGAATCAGGATACCAGAACAAAGATTCCTGGCGGGCTCAAGGAATCTGTTCAGGTAGCGAATAAAACTGGTGAAAATGATAAAAGCCAGCACGATATTGGAATTGTCTATGGAGCCAGAACGGATTATATTCTATGCGTAATGTCTGAGAATGCAGGAAAGGAAGCAGATGCTGTTTCCAATATTCAAAGGATTTCTGCGATGGTTTATTATTATTTGAATTAGAGCATGTTTGAAAAAGGCTTTCTGCAAGATGTGCGTCACAATTTGTGGGAGATTTTCGCCCGGATGAGGGTGCCGTAGCGGGCTACTGCAACCGAATTCGGGTGAAATCTCCCACAAAGTGGGGCGTGCAGATTGCGGGAATGATTTTTTAAACACGCCCTAAGACTGTGCAGCAAACATTATTTATGTAATAGGAAAATCCTGCAAGGCAGAATCCGTTCCAGACTTGTACAAAAAAATTACTTTCCAGATTCGTACAAAAAAATTGCTTGACACTAATAAAATTTTGCGATAGCATGAAGACAATAAAAGAAAAATTGAAAGGAGATTTACACCATGAAAGTAGTTTATACAGAGAAGGCACCAGCAGCAATCGGACCATACTCCCAGGCAATGATCTTAAATGGAGTATTATTCACATCTGGACAGATTCCGGTAAATCCTGCAACAGGCGAGATCAACGGAGATACCATTGAGACTCAGGCAGAGCAGGTTATGAAGAATCTTGGCGAAGTACTGAAAGAAGCAGGAAGTAGCTTTGAGAAGGCAGTTAAGACAACATGCTTCCTTGCTGATATGGGAGATTTTGCCAAGTTTAATGAAGTATATGCGAAATACTTTGTAAACAAACCAGCACGTTCCTGTGTCGCTGTGAAAACTCTTCCGAAGAATGTTCTTTGCGAAGTTGAGGTAATCGCAGAAGTTTAATAGTACTGTCCACAGGAAAATGTGTCAAATGTTTTTGTATTTAAAGATATGCAAATATTTAGAATATATATTGTCAGGCCTTCTGGGGTTCACCCGGGAGGCCTTTGTCATAAATAAAAATTGTGCAGAATTCTGTTGCAACGCAGTCTGGAATGTCAGACAGAAATCCCTGGCATATTAAACTGTTGACGGATTGCTTTTTAGTTGGAAATCATGTATAATAGCGAACGATAGCATGGGGATTTTTTGCTATGCAGGAAAATCCCTTTCAAGAAGAAAGGCAGGGACGAAATGTGGATAATCTTATGAAAGTAGGAATGGGATATGATGTACACAGACTGACAGAGAACCGGAATCTGATCCTTGGCGGTGTGAAGATACCGTGGGAGAAAGGCCTGCTGGGACATTCAGATGCAGATGTACTGATTCATGCGATTATGGATGCTCTTTTGGGAGCTGCAGCTCTTGGAGATATTGGACAGCATTTTCCAGATACAGATCCGGCATACGAGGGGATTTCCAGCGTAAAGCTGTTGGAACATGTAGCCTCTCTTCTGGAAAAAAAAGGATATGGTGTAGGAAATATTGACGCTGTGATCATTGCCCAGAAGCCGAAGATGGCACCTCATATTCCACAGATGAAGGAAAACATTGCGAAAGCGCTGCATATGGAGCCTGACTGTCTGAATATCAAGGCTACCACAGAGGAGAAGCTGGGTTTTACCGGAAGAGAAGAGGGAATTGCTTCCCAGGCAGTCTGCCTTTTATACAAGAAATAATGTTGTTGTGCGCACAAGCACAAAATGCTGCAGAAGTCTGGAATTGGCAGCTGCGAAATAACATTTAGAGAAATTGACCGGAGGGAGAAATAAAATGAAGATTTTTAATACGCTGACCCGTCAGAAAGAGGAATTTGTACCCCTTGAAGAGGGAAAGGTAAAAATGTATGTCTGCGGACCTACTGTATACAACCTGATCCATATTGGTAATGCACGTCCAATGATCATTTTTGATACAGTCCGCCGTTATCTGGAATATAAAGGATACGAAGTAAACTATGTATCCAACTTTACAGACGTAGATGACAAGATCATCAAAAAAGCAATTGAAGAGGGAGTTTCTGCAGAGGAAATTTCCCAGAGGTATATTGAAGAGTGCAAAAAGGATATGGCAGGAATGAACGTGAAGCTGCTACTACACATCCTCAGGCAACTCAGGAAATTGACGGCATGATCAGCATGATCCAGACTCTTATGGATAAAGGATATGCTTATGCAGTGGCAGACGGAACTGTATATTTCCGTGTAAAGAAATTTAAAGAATATGGAAAGCTTTCCCACAAAAACCTGGATGACCTGCAGTCTGGATTCCGTGCACTTCAGGTATCAGGAGAGGACCAGAAAGAAGATCCGCTGGATTTCGTACTCTGGAAACCGAAGAAAGAAGGGGAACCATACTGGACTTCTCCGTGGTGCGATGGCCGTCCGGGCTGGCACATTGAGTGCTCTGTTATGTCTAAGAAATATCTTGGAGACGAGATTGATATCCATGCCGGTGGTGAGGATCTTATTTTCCCGCATCACGAGAATGAAATCGCACAGAGCGAATGCTGCAATGACAAAATTTTTGCAAGATACTGGATGCACAATGCATTCCTGAATATTGATAACCGTAAAATGTCCAAGTCCCTTGGAAACTTCCGTACTGTGCGTGAGATCAGCGAGCAGTATGACCTGCAAGTGCTTCGTTTCTTCATGCTGAATGCACACTACAGAAGTCCGCTGAACTTTAGTGCTGATCTTATGGAGTCTTCCAAGAATGCCCTTGAGAGAATTACAGAGGCAGCAGGACGCCTGAAAGACCGTAAGGAGAAGGCATCTGCTGTTGAACTTACTGAGGCTGAGGAGAAACTTCTTGCAGAGGCAGAAGGATATGTAAAGAAATTTGAAGAAGCAATGGAAGACGATTTCAACACAGCTGATGCGCTTGCAGCTGTATTTGAACTGGTCAAATTTGCCAATACAAATGTAACAGAAGAAGCAGCGCCGCTTTTGCAGAAGGAATTCTTGAAATTCTTGTGAAGCTTTGTGATGTGCTTGGACTTGCTGCTGTGAAGAAAGAAGAAATTCTGGATAAAGAAATCGAAGATCTGATTGCAGAGCGCCAGGAGGCAAGAAAGGCAAAGAATTTTGCAAGAGCAGATGAGATTCGTGATGAACTCCTTGCAAAGGGAATCATTCTTAAAGATACACGTGAAGGAGTAAAATGGAAACGGGCTTAAGTGAATTAAAAGAACTGTTTGAACTGAAAGACAGGGATCTGCGAACTATTCCCCGCTGACACTGGCTTATATTGGAGATGGTGTTTATGAACTGGTGATCCGGACAATCCTTGTTAAAAAAGGCAACTGTCCGGTGAATCAGCTTCATAAAAAGGCCAGCAGCCTGGTAAAGGCAGGAGCGCAGTCAAAGATGATGGAGCTTCTGGAACCTGATCTTACAGAAGAAGAACTGGCTGTCTATAAAAGAGGCAGAAATGCACATTCCCCTACAATGGCCAAGCATGCTACAATGGCAGATTACCGCAGGGCTACAGGCTTTGAGGCACTGATGGGATATTTGTACCTGAAAGAAGATTATTCCAGAATTGTGGAACTGGTGAGAAAAGGAATTCCGGAAGAGAATTTATAAAGAACAACAGCAATGATTTTACAAAGGCAATAAGAGACAGGAGGCTGCAAATGAGCGAGCAGATTGAAGGAAGAAATGCGGTATTAGAGGCATTTCGCTCAGGAAAATGCGTGGACAAGCTTTTTGTTCTGGACAGATGCCAGGATGGACCAGTACGCACCATTATCCGTGAGGCAAGAAAAAAAGATACGATCATTAATTTTGTACAGAAAGAGCGTCTGGATCAGTTAAGCGAGACAGGCGCCCATCAGGGCGTGATCGCGCAGGTGGCTGCATATGAATATTCCACAGTTGAGGATATTTTAAATAAAGCAAAGGAAAAAGGAGAAGCACCTTTCATTTTTCTTCTTGATGATATCGAAGATCCCCATAATCTGGAGCTATTATCCGTACTGCCAACCTTGCAGGCGCACATGGTGTTATCATTCCGAAAAGACATGCGGCAGGGCTTACATCAACAGTTGCAAAAACTTCTGCAGGGGCTTTGAACTACACACCAGTTGCCAAGGTATCTAATCTTGGACAGACCATCGAAGAGCTGAAAAAAGAGGGTATGTGGTTCGTATGCGCAGATATGGGCGGAGATCTGATGTACAATCTGAATCTTACCGGTCCTATGGGTGTGGTAATCGGAAATGAGGGAGAGGGCGTGAGCGTCTTGTAAAGGAAAAATGTGACTTTGTGGCAGCTATTCCTATGAAGGGAGATATTGATTCTCTGAATGCGTCTGTTGCAGCAGGAATCCTTGCCTATGAGGTGGTTCGCCAGAGAATGAAATAAAATCCGGAGGAAATATGGGAAAGTTCGATGGTGTAAGTGATGAAGAACTGATTGCCCGTCTGCGGGCTGGAGAGACAGCCATAGAAGATTATCTGATGGAGAAATATAAGGGGCTGGTGCGTCAGAAAGCCCGGGCCATGTTCCTCATCGGAGGAGATACAGATGACCTGATTCAGGAAGGAATGATCGGTTTGTTTAAAGCAGTCCGGGATTTTCAGACAGATAAGGAGGCATCTTTTGCAACTTTTGCCAGAGTGTGTATTGACAGGCAGATATACAGTGCCATTCAGAATTCTAACCGCCAGAAGCACCAGCCTCTGAATTCCTATGTATCGTTGAATCAGGAGGATGAAAGCAGTCCAATCTGGGAACTGAGCGTGGAGAATCCGGAATCTATCATTATTGATCAGGAGACTACAGAGGATCTTCGGAAAAGAATTTCAGATTATTTAAGTCCTATGGAAAATAAAGTGCTGGATTTGTATCTGAAGGGAAAAGGATATGTGGAAATTGGAGGAATCCTGAATAAATCTCCAAAATCTGTTGATAATGCTCTGCAGAGAATCCGATCTAAAATCCGCGAGGTTATAAGCTAAAGCCTTTTTCAAACATGCTCTGATACAGGAAATAGAAAAATTCTATTTCCTGTATTGACTTTTTCAAAAAACATGTTATCATATCAATTAATCAATGCGTCACAGAAGACGCGTCAATTTAATCTTTAATTCAAATTTGTTAATTCAGTTATTAAATTCCATTTAATTAATTATTGTACCTTAGAAATTGTTAAAATATTAATAATTGTAGTTTCTATTTATTTCACTGATCTCAGATATATTTATAAATCAAATTCTTTTATTCTTTTTACTATTTAATTTTCGAAAAATCCCTAATGACAGATATGACCGTTCTGGTTCTTTGTAAAGGAGGTGGTACCCATGTGCTGATTTTATGGTTACTGGTCTTTTTGAGCAGTAGCTGTTTTGCAGCAGGTCTGCAAAATAACAGAAATTCCAGGAGGAAAGGAGTAAGCAGGAACGGTTCCTGCCGTGATTGATCCATGAGAAAGAAATGGATGCTGTTTGTACTAGCGTTCTGCCTTTTGGCGGGAGCAGCAGGTTCTATGGTGTATGCCTATTTAATTGACCGCCAGGAAACTGTTAACAGGATAAAGATAGTGGAGAATAAGACACACATTGAAGAAGAGTTTGATCCTCCGGCCGATCCTGGACCAGGATCGGTCATAAAG
>ENA-OQAA01000673-OQAA01000673.1-human-gut-metagenome-genome-assembly--contig:-NODE-673-length-21918-cov-2.235189_pt1 | contig 21918 bp, 20 predicted proteins | sample MGYA00242489_ERZ504515 | MGnify/ENA primary metagenome ERZ504515 (study PRJEB26092, sample SAMD00036237) | human gut metagenome | host: Homo sapiens | study: EMG produced TPA metagenomics assembly of... | reverse complement strand
TAGTCCCGTAAAACGAGAAAAAAATATTTGCAAGTAGTTATTCCATAACAAGATAACGGAATATGCCCTTTCATTCTGGCGAAAATTATTCATCCTAATTCATATTCTTAAGGCTAAAACCTGTAATTCATCCGTATGTGAAGGCTATTTCTATCGTATGCGATAGGGATTACTACCGTATGTATCACCTAATACATACGGTTACGTCGGCTAAAACATACGGTTGCGTCGGCTAACGCATATATTCGCATGGGCAAACACCACCTTTCTCACCGGAAAAGCGACCTTTTACCTATAAATAAGAGACAAAAAGGCCCTTTTCACCTATTTCTTCTCTCTGGTTAGACTTCTCCAAAGAAGAGGTATGTCAAACAAACAGCCTTGTTTTGCGCAAACTGTCATGATTATCGCTGCTTCGCTTACCATCCATCCGCAAGGGCTATAACAGAATAATCGACATAGAAAAGCCCCGAAGGATAACTGAACCACACTCCAAAAGTTGCTGAGAAGACCTTGTTGGTTCCGGTATAAAAAGGCTTTCCAAGTGATTAGTTATTCACTTCCCAAGCCGTTAGTTATTCACTTCAACAACCAATGAAAGTGTCCGTTTCTTGGTTATCAGGGCCTGTACAGGCACATGTTTCCCGTATTTTCAAATAAGCTATGGCTTACATTTGACGCGGAAAGCCTCATTAACCCACCTTTAGCTTTAAGGCTGTATCCTTTATGCGTTCACTATATCTCGTCTTCACTCAAACTACACAAGGTGTTTCCGAAAAAAGACGTACGTGTTTTTTAAAGCCTAAATGAATGCCCCATATAATAAAAATCGTATCTTTATCGCCAAAGATGGAAAAGAGCCATCTATATCCTATTAATCACTAAAACCTATAAACACTATGGGAAAATTTATCAACCCCTTCACCGATTTCGGCTTCAAGCACATATTCGGTAGGGAAATGGACAAGGACATACTAATCGAGTTCCTGAACGACCTCCTCGAAGGGGAGCATACGATCACGGAGCTGAGGATCATGAACAATGAGCGATTGCCCGAGACAGAGCAAGGAAGGAAGGTCATCTTCGATATCCATTGCGAGACCGACAAGGGCGAACGGATCATAATCGAGATGCAGAACAGGGAACAGCCCCACTTCAAGGACAGGGCCTTATACTACCTCTCGCACTCGGTGGTGGAACAGGGTATAAAGGGAACATGGGACTATGAGCTAGCGGCCGTGTACGGAGTATTCTTCTTGAACTTCACGCTGGACGAAGAGAACGGGTCAGACAAAAACGGGAAGGAGGGAAAATTCCGAAGGGACATCATATTGGCGGACCGGGAGACCGGACAGGTATTCAACCCCAAGTTCCGCCAAATCTATATTGAGCTTCCTCGATTCAACAAAGAGGAGGAAGAATGCGAGACAGATTTTGAACGTTGGATTTATGTACTAAAGCATATGGACACATTAGACAGAATGCCTTTCAAGGCACGCAAGGCCATATTCGAGCGGTTGGAACGCATCGGATCCATGGCGAACCTCACCCCCAAACAACGGGCGCAGTACGAGGCGGAGTGGAAGATGTATAATGATTATTATAACACCTTGGATTTCGCCGTTGAGAAAGGCATGAAAAAGGGATGGAAGAAGGCATGGAAAAAGGATTACAAGAAGGATTGCAAGAGGGACTGCAAAAAGGAAAAGAATCTACGGCACGTAATATGAAAGCCGAGGGAATAACCCCTCTTATCATTCAAAAATGTACCGGCCTTTCCCTTGAGGAAATAGAGCGACTATAAAACAAAATCCCTTCAGCCTCCATCCGTTTTTAACGTATAGTTATCAAAGGGAGAGACTGAAGGGATTTTTTATATTTATAAACGATCTAAAAACTACTCCTCACGCTGCTTCTTCCATTCCTCCGCACACTCTTCCAAGGCCTTATACCAAGCCTGGCCGAACTTACGGATCAAGGGTTCCTTGAGGAACTTATAAACCGGCAATTGCTCTTTCTTTCCTAAGATCTCCGCTGCCTTACAAACGCTCCAGCATGATAGTTCACGGCCTTGAAATCCCGATACTGAGTGACACGTATCGGGTAAAGATGGCAAGAAACAGGCTTATAGAAATCCGTCTTACCTTCCCGGTATGCTTTCTCGATAGCGCATTTACAAGTACCATCGGCGTCGTAACAGGTAAAGACACAATCTTTGCCGTTCACGATAGAGGTAACCGTATCGCCTTCCTCATCGATATAAGCTACGCCTTGCTTATGAATGACCTCTTGAGCTTTCGGGGATAAATCATCCCAGATAATGGGCAATACTTTCTGGAGCTTCGCCAACTCCGAATCCTCTAATGGAGCGCCGGAATCTCCTTCCACGCAGCACTCCCCCTTACATTTGGAAAGATCACATAAAAAATAACGCTCGATAACGTCAAGACTTACTAAAGTGTCATCTATCTGGATCATAAGATGCGCCTAGCTCTTATTTAATCAATGACTTGCCAGTCATCTCCTTCGGCTGTTTCAAGCCCAAGATGTGAAGGATTGAAGGAGCCACATCGGCCAAGATACCATCCTCTACTTTAGCGTCCTTGTTGGCTGTCACATAAACGAATGGAACAGGGTTCAAGGAGTGAGCCGTATTCGGAGTGCCATCCTCGTTCAAGGCGTGATCCGCATTACCATGGTCAGCAATGATGATTACCTCATAGTCGTTGGCTTTAGCGGCCTCAACCGTATCGTGCAAGCAAGCGTCGATCGTTACGACCGCTTTCTCGATCGCTTTGTAGATACCGTATGGCCTACCATATCACCGTTGGCGTAGTTCACTACGATGAAATCGAATTTCTTCGTATTGATAGCGTCCACCAATTTATCTTTCACCTCGAAAGCGCTCATTTCCGGTTTTAAGTCGTAAGTAGCCACTTTAGGAGAAGGGACCAAGATACGCTCCTCGCTATCGAACGGAGTCTCGCGGCCACCGTTGAAGAAGAAAGTCACGTGAGCGTATTTCTCTGTCTCGGCGATATGCAACTGAGTCTTACCTACGTTTGCCAAGAACTCACCCAGCGTATTATTTACGTTCTCTTTGTCGAACAAGATATGAACACCCTTGAAGCTAGCGTCATACGGAGTCATACAGAAATATTGCAAGCCCGGGATCGTATGCATACCAGCCTCCGGCATATCTTGCTGAGTCAATACAACCGTAAGCTCTTTCGCACGGTCGTTACGATAGTTGAAGAAGATCACGACATCGCCTTCCTCGATAACAGCAACCGGCTTTCCGTTCTCAACGTGAACGATCGGCTTGATGAACTCGTCCGTTACACCCTCGGCGTACGACTCTTCCATCGCTTTTACCATGCACTCGGCTTGCTTACCCTTACCTTCGACCAATAAGTCGTAAGCCTCTTTCACACGTTCCCAACGTTTGTCACGGTCCATAGCGTAATAACGTCCGATGATAGAAGCGATCTTACCGCCGGTAGTCTTCAGATGATTCTCCAACGTCTCGATAAAGCCTTTACCACTCTTCGGGTCCGTATCACGGCCATCCATGAAGCAATGTACATAAGCCTTGCTGATTCCGTATTCCTTGGCGATATCCGTCAGTTTCATTAAATGCTCCAAAGAGCTATGTACACCACCATCGGAAACCAAGCCCATGAAGTGGATCTGCTTATTATTCTCTTTCGCATAGCCATAAGCACGTTTGATCTCCGGGTTCTCCATGATCGTATTCTCGCGGCAAGCGATGTTGATCTTCACCAAATCTTGGTAAACGATACGGCCAGCACCGATGTTCAAGTGGCCCACCTCAGAGTTACCCATTTGTCCGTCAGGCAAACCAACGTTCTCGCCAGAAGCCTGCAACTGTGAGGCTGGATAAGTTTTCAATAACTCGTCCCAATATGGAGTCGGCGTGTTAAAGATCACGTCGTCTTTACCTTTGTCACCAATTCCCCAACCATCACAGATAATTAAAAGTGCTTTTTTGCTCATGATTGCTAATTTATTATATTGATTATGTTTTTAACCTTTACGATCGCGAAGATAATCAATTCCATCGTATTATTGTTTCTCTCAATGTATTACTTTTGTGGCAGGAATGGAAAAGAATATACAAGACAAGGATTTGGGAGTCATAACGCTCCGTACCACTCCCCGGGCCACTCGATACACGCTCAAGATATCAAAAGGAAAGATAACCGCCACGATGCCACCCGGGGGAGACGAGAAACGTATGATCGCTTTTATCATGGAGAACAAGGCCCGGCTGGTAAAAGCGCTCCAGAAGTATCCGGCCCGGCCCCTGCTCGACGAAAGATCGGAGTTACAGGCTACGACATTCCGCTTGCATATCTTCCGCACCGAGCGAAGTAATTTCTACATGAGATTGGAGGATGGGGTACTGCATATCGCTTGTCCGAATGAGACTCGTTTCGAAGAGGAAGAGGTGCAATCCTTACTGAAATCCATGCTGGAGAAGGCGCTCCGCCACGAGGCGAAACGGTTGTTGCCGGAACGTATCACGCTATTGGCAAGGCAACATGGATTTATGTTGACCGGGGTGAAAATCAATAATAGCAAAACGCATTGGGGAAGTTGTACAATGAAGAAGAGCATTAATCTCTCGCAATCATTAATGCTTCTTCCTTGGCATTTGGTGAATTATGTATTATTGCATGAGCTTTGCCATACGATAGAGATGAACCATAGCGAAAGGTTCTGGAAACTGATGGATAAGGTGACGGACAATCAAGCGATTCGTTTACGAAATGAGTTGAAAAGTTATCATATGTTGTAGAGACGGGGGATGAGACGGAGCACGCTCCGTCTCTACAACCGGGTGAATTGTCAGAAATTGGCTCCTACTTGCAGAATGAAAGTCCGAGGTGCGCCGACATCCATCGGACGGGCGCTATAGCGCTTGTTTAAGAGGTTGTTCACCAGTCCTTGTACATGGATATTCTTCGTCACTTTCATCCCGACACGCATATCCATGACGAAATATCCTTTATTGTTCTCTGCCCAATAATCATGTAAGTTTCCGAATAGCATCGAACGCATATAATCCATCAGGTTAGGCTCCGCTTTCGTACGCTCATCGACCATAAAATAATCGACCGCCAATGTCTTGCTTTTCCATGACATATTCGTTCCGATATTAAACCGTTTCCATTCCAGATCGAATACCCCCTTTACGGAATGTTTCTGGCGATATTTTAAATACTTGCTGTCATTCGATTTCGAACGCATCGCCATTAAGTCATCATTCGCTTCCTCCTCCGCGTTCCGTGAATCCACGTCCATATCGATCGGATTCGTATAAACATACCCCAAAGTATATGCCAGACGAGTATCACGGTTAAACTCATACACACCCGAGGTAGACAAATCTACCCCATAAATCTCCGCCCGGCCTACGTTCGTGAACTGAGCGCCGATTCCTAAGCCGTCGCCGCTAGAGAACGCATTGAACAACTTGGAAAGCCCATCGATATAATCGAAGGTCTTATTATTAAACAGGCCGAAACGGAACTCGATCATATCCTTGTAACGGGTATAAAAGCCGGCCACATCGACAAAGCCCTTCAAATTGCCGAACTTATAGCCTTGCTTGAAACCAAGTTCGGATTATAACCTTGCTCCGCTTTCAATTCAGCGTTCGGGAAAGCTCCCACACCTCCGATATCCTTCAGGATAAACTTCTCCGTAACGGATGGATAACGGTATCCCTGTCCGAAAGAAGCCCGGATAAAACTATACTCACCCAACTCATAATTCAAGCCTCCACGGAAAACAGGTTTTACCGGAACCTTCGCCCCGAAAATCTTCGTCTCCGCTTCCCTGTAGAAATCATCGACCCGGTAATACTCCAGACGAACACCGACCGAGACGTTCAAACGATCGATAAATTTATGATCATATTGCAGGAAGGTAGCCACATTATCGCTACTATGCTGCCCGGTCACTTTCGAATCCGCATGAATACGCTCATAAGTACCTCCAACCGTGAGTTGTGAATGTTCGAACTTCTTGCTGAATTGGTAATCCAGATTATAGGAATAGGTATGATCCGTAGCCTCCGGCGCCTTTTTCTCCACCGGCTTCATGGCATCTACCAACCAAGCCCCTACGTTATTCTTATCGGGTAGCGGAGTACGTCCCATCACCCAAGAAATCAAGTCCATATAATCCGCCGAGGTAGCTGTCGGGAAAAAATGATTTCCCAGCTTGCCCAATTCACCCATCAATCCGCTCACCTTCCCGTTCATCACCTCCGGCAAATACGGTAAGAAGGTCGGCAATAACTCGGTTTGCCAGTTTTGCGCCATATTGATAATCTCCGGAACAGATGAGATATCAAAACCCATATTATTCGTTATGTCAAAAAGAGACTTATCCGTGGTATGCGTGATGATACGGCTTCCCCGATGGAAGAAACGCCCCTTGAAACGATGAGTCGTCCCTTTTTCCGAATTCGTATAATTCAAGAAGGGATCTATATAAAATGTATTCTCACGGCGTCCCATATTCGCCAGCGGAGATTGAATATAGGGTTCCTCCGGAGAACGCCAGATAAAGAAACCTGTATAATCGTTATACAAGTAATTCACGTTCACACCATAGTTCAACCCTTGTACCCGGGGATCGTGATACGTAAGATTCCCACCGACCCGGACACGGCGGTTGTAATTATCCTGCCGATACCCATCGTCCAAGAATGTATTAGCCCCCACTGTCAAATCAAAATTCTTGATCCTACGGGAATGAGAGAGATCCAAGCCTCCATATAAAGGCGTCCCGTCTTGGCGCGGCTTCCCATACAATCCTCCTTGTACGTTCACCTGTGTTACCGGATCTAATCCGGGGCGTTTCGTTTTCACATGGATCAGACCATTCAACGCAGAAGAGCCATATAATACGGAAGAGGCCCCTTTCAGTACCTCTACTTGATCGACGTTCTCCATCGGGATCATATTCCAGTTTATCTCGCCGGAACCCGGAGTTAGCACCGACATTCCGTCCACCAGAATCAAGCAACGGCTACCCACGCCATAGGTCCATCCCGTACCACCGCGTACGGAAGGTTGCCGGTCCGTTACGTCCACACCGGAGATATTCTTCAGTACATCCGTTAAATCTTTCGGAGACTGACGAGTGATATCTTTCGCTTTCAACAATTCCATAGAGACGGTGATATCGCTTAGCTTTTGCTCATAACGCCCGACGCTCACGACGACCTCGTCCATCATGTTTGAGCTTGTTCGTAAGGATACGTCACGTGTCAAGAACTCTCCCGGATCTACTTTCACGGGAACGCTCACGTTTCATATCCCAGATAGCTAAAAGTCAATACAGCGTCGCCATCCGTCACTTTCAGCTCATAATAACCGTTTATATCAGACACAGTTCCTCTTGTACCCCCTTTGTCCTTATAAAAAACGTTTACCCCGCTAAAGCCTCCTGCTCTCCGCATCCTTAATATACCTTTCACGTCTTGGCCGAAAGAGGCATGGGTTATCAAGAGAAGAAATAATATCAATTTGTAAGTATTCTTCATATCCAAATTATATTTCGCACAAATATAAAGGTTTATTCCATACCGCTAGACAGGTATTTAAAAACAGACCAAGAAGTCCTGTAAATAGACTATACTCTTTTTATTGCGCTAAGGAGAACCGTAAACTAATACCATAGTTTGAGTTCGAAGTCGGGTAAGATGAGGTGGACACGATCGGCTCATTGATCTGTAAATCATAGAACGCTCTCAATGTCAAGGCAGACTTAACCCGTAATCCGCAGAGAACTGGATGGTCTTGGCGATATTCCCGCTGGTAGCCTGCGTAACTGATCCTCTATCTTACGGATCAACGATTGCATTTTACGGTAAGAGAAATCTAAGCGGATCGTAAGATCATTACTGAAGTCCCGTGTCTTTTTCATTTTCAACACCTTGTTAAACTCAGTCAACTTATATCCTACTCCTATCACGAATTCGTTGGAAAGCGCTTCCACCAATGGTAAGAGGAAATATTCAGGCTTAAGTTACGAGTCTTGCGCAACTCAAACTTACCGGTTATATTATTCAATAAAGTAGCGTCTACACCAAACAACGGGCTGAATCCTTCCGTGATACTCACGGCTGCTATATCATAAGGAGACGACGGTGTAGGATTACCGGTTTGGATATCACGGATATATCCCAAACCATCCTGCCCAGCATCTACCCAATCCAAGAAGGAGGAAAACGCACCTACGCTATAGGAACAACGATATTGATGACTCAACATCATGCTCTTAAAGTATTTGCGAATAACCGGTATACGGATCAAGCCATCATACGTAATACGCCAGTTCGGTAGCAGACTCTTAATGGACGGGAAGGCTGACAAGCCTACCTTATTCGGGTCCTTGCCTGTATAAGCCGCCAAGAAAGCAGGCACCAATACCTCCATGGAATTCAGACTTACACCTCCCCCTACGGCTGGATCATAAGGTTTTCCCGCTAAAGCATGCCCCGCCATAAAACCGGAACTCGGATAAACCGTACCGGAATATGTATCCGCCAAGCGCTGGGCGATCACGCTACGGTGAGCGATAAATTTATCGAACGCTTTCGAGGAATAACCGTTATTAGCGTTTCCGCTACCGCCGAAAGCGCTACCCAAGGCAATCGTCGTCATCGTAAAGCTACCTCCCATCTGCTCGGGCATACCGTCTTGCATATAATAGATATCGGTACTACGGGTATCTACCGGTTTGCGTTCAAATCAATCTTCAAGCCGGCTATAGGTTCTAGATTCGCACGGATCGTAAGATTCTTCGCGCTATTGATCATGGCAGGCGTCGTCATATTCTCATTCTTTACCAACCAGCCCCGCTCGTCTGCCTCGTCGATAAAGCTCCTTCTTACCGCTCCAAAGGCAAAACCGAGTCCCGGAGCCAAAGTTCCTGTACGCCGTTGCCCGAACATATCACCAACCTCCGGAGCGTAACCACTCAACATCATACCGTCTATCAACGAGTACTGCACGTTTACCCGGCGCAGCATCATCAAGAAACGACTGCCATATTCCGCTACTTTCGTCAAGGTTCCTTCCAAAGGTTGCGGGCCGGGCACGATCGTCAACTTCAAATGAGCCGTATCTTTATTCAAGATCATGACTTGGGCATAATTGATCGGCTTATATTTAATTGAATAGACCTTCCCATCCGCTCCACGTGCCGTGATACGAACCTTCTTCGTAAACATTCCATGCTGCACGATCGTTCCACTATCCGGGCTCAATTGAATCTCTTTCTCTAGTTTCACCTCTTTCTTCTTTTTCTCCGGTTGACGAGCGCTTACCCGGGAAGAGGCCATAAATTTCTGGTTGATCTTCTTCAGATATTTATTCTTATTGTACAATGACTGCAAATTGAAACTACCCTGCCAGTCAAATTGACGTTGGTTCTTTATTATATTACCCTGTTCCAGCTCAATACTAGCGACATTGGCTCCACGATCCCAGTTGTACGTGGCATTATAAGTCAATGAACTATTTACCCAGTCTAATGCCGGTATGAATTGCAATGGCATATTCCAAGTGACATTAAACGTTTGGTCATATTTCAAAGGAGTGCCCAAATCACGGATACTTTGCTTTACGGAATCCTTCCATACCTGATAATCATCCGGATTCAATTTCTTATTAACTTGAACATTCGGTTCCTCGATACGGGCATTCGTACCGGAAGTAAACGTCATGCTCAGATTATTCGTAAAGTCCCAACGCAAACTGAAGGCACGGTCCCACAAGAAATTGTGACTGAATGAGAGCAACTGGTTACCTCCATCCGTAGAACTTGTCAAATCCCTTAGCTTAATCTCATAGTAATTCCGCATCATCGCCGTCTGGAAACTAATATTCGACGGAACGTAATTCAGTCCGAATTGCTTGATATATTTCGTATATCCATTATTCTTCTTCAGCTTCTCGAAGGGTCGGAACGGTTTCACGTAAGGCGTATAATTATAAGCGAAATTACCCCGGTAATCCTTGGTTGTCTCATATTCGGTCTCCGGGTTCTTCTTACTGTTCTGGCTATAAGAGTAACCTAACGAGAAATTCGCCGGATCATACGGCATCGGGTTCTTGCTACGGATATCTACCTTTACGTTATTGAAAGAGACGCTCTTAATAGTGGTCTGATCCAAAGAATAACTCTTGATGGAGTCTTTCTCGGCTTGGGTCTCTACCGCATCCAAAGCGTCCGAAAGCTTAATATCCTCATTCAACGGATCATACTCAGGAGTTGTAGTCTCTTTCGAATAAGCATAGTAAAAAGGTATGCTAACCTTTGCTTTCTCAGGGAACAACTTACCCAACTCAATCGAGGTCGCCACACTATATTGCGAATAATCATCCATCCGACGTTCGGCCAGCGACTGATCCAACGCACCGAAACCAGCGGTTCCATTCGTCCACTTACATTGACCGTACCCAAATCGGATAAAGCGACGTTCAGATTCGCATTAGCGGCCCAACCGCCTTTCTCGTCGAAATCGGTCATACGAAGTTCGTTTACCCAAACCTCACCGCTCTTGATATCACCCGTATTATTACGTACGCCGATCATGATCACTTTCACCTCCGCTAAGCTAGGGTTACCGATGATACTGATTTTATTACGCGTATTATCCGGATCATTTTTCGAATAAACCTTTTGGTAGCTTATATTTCCCTGTCCTTGACGTTTCAATTTATTTCGCTCCAACTTCAAGTCGGTTAGAGTCTCCAGTTTAAAATTCAAGGTATTATTTAAAGGCCATACTTTTTCTTGATCCGCACTATTGTTCGTATTATAAAGAATAGTACTATGGGGAGTCAGATCCAAAGGCACCTCATACTCATAATAATTATTCTTATAGTCAGAACCTAAACGAATAAATACAGAGAAATCACCATTCGACAAAGTCTTGCTCTCATCAATCGGCGCTTCCGCATGAGCGAACATTTGTAATCGTTTATACCGGCGAAGGTCATAAGCGGTAGATTTATAAACCGCACGTGCATCCGCAGGAGATAAATCCGTTATCTTCATAGACAATGCCTGCTCGTTCTGTTGAAGCAACTGAGGCTGACTGGAATCGAACATACGGCTGATACCCGGAGGCAACACATAGTTGACCGGCTGACGCTGCCCGTTCTCCTCTATATTTACAGAAGATACGACGATCTGTCCATCAGACTTTGGCGGAATAAGAGGATTTGACAAATCCTGCGTATAAGTAACGCCAATCACCACGAACCAATTCCAAGGTACCGAAACGCAGAACCGTAGACTTACGGAATCCTGTCATATACATACGCATGAAACGGACTGTCTTGAAATCCCGGATCGCTCCAACCCTCTTCTCATAATCTTTAATAGGAATCTTAAATAGATACCATTTTACTTTCTCCTTATCACCATTCATTAAGGTTACTTCCGGAGTACGCTCATCAACGATGTTGTTTACACCGACCTGCAAATCTTTTGGACGGAGAGAGATCTTGTACTCAAAATATTTCTCTGTCTCATTCAACGTATTATCGCCATTGATATCTTCCACATCTGGTGTACTCTTTCCGGCTGTAGCATATCTTTGATCGGATTCTTGTGAGTTTCCCTCTGTACCGTTATATCGTTTATAGCGAGATAAGATATCCAACTCCTTAGCATCGTAATCATCCCCACGGAAATAGTGATAATTATCCCCGGCAGGATCGTTAAAAGGAGAAAACGGATCATCCATCATCTTAGAGATTGTCTCACCGGATAGTTTCGCCCTCAATTTATTCAAATAATCCGCATACGTAGGGAAAATTTGCTCTTCCTCCGTAGAAAGACCGTTCAAACCGACATCTTGCAGCTCACGATTTTGGGCATCAAACGCATATCCCGTACTTTGCGTGCGAGGCACCTTACCCCAAACAGTCGTATCAACTTTCGACATATCACCGTCCACGGGCATACCATTCTCAAAGAATTTCCGCTCATCTTTCAAGATATCCTCGGAAATCTCACCCAAGTTAAAGTATAGGTCACCACCCTCGGCTGTCTCGTCCTCAAGATACGGGTCTAAAAGCCAGAATTCGATATATTCATAATTGGCAGATTCCAAATCGCTAGGCTCGATCTTACGCATTACACCGCCCCAACGTTTTTCCGGATTACCCAACGTACCGTCCGAGTTTACATTTTCCGCATCTAGGTTATACGGACCACGCTCATTCGGGTAAAAAGCGAGGTTTAATACAGGCAAAGTCGTATTATCATTGGTTCCCAACTCTTTATTCGGGAAGATCTCTTTATAACTGACTCCACGGGTGTAATGATTCGATAAATCATCATTCGTAAGATGTCGAGGGCGGGAAGAGGAACTCTTCCGTGTGAAGATTCCGTCTACCGTATACCAAGCCAACAAAGCTCTGTTTTTACCATAAGCGATATCGTTCACCTTCTCCGCTTCCGGAAATTTAGGATTCGAATCTTCATAGGGGGTACTCGCCAAGTTCCAAGCATACGGGTTCAAAAGATCCATACCACTTTGTGTAGACTCGAAGTCATCCAAATAAGAGTAACCACCCGTATATTGATTCTCATAATGTCCCGCTATTAAATGAGCGAATTCCGCATTGAATGAGATTTGGCTAGGTTTGGTCAATGTCAACAAGGGTAACTTATCAAATACATTTGTCAACCACTGGCTCTCGGCTTTATAAGAGGTATTCAAGCCCCATAAAGTATTCTTTATAGACTCATCCCCCAAAGTGGTTTTTACCGTAAGAGGCATTTCCGACATATGCATAACCGTGGCACCGACCATGAAGTCCTTATTGAACTGGTAATTCAAGTCTAACCCGATCATCGTCTTTCGCTGCATATTAAAAGTAGACTGGTTCTCCAGAGATACGCTAACGGGTGTCCCACTCGATATGATGCTCTCATTCAAGATCGTCACACGTCCTAAACTGTAATCTACCGTATAATCCACATTCTCGGTCAGTGTAGCTCCTCCTGCCGTGACACGTACGGATCCACGGGCCACGTTAGTAGCTCCCAAGTCGATCTCCGAACCCGACGAGGCTTTATACTCACCACTTAAAAGAAATTTATTTTTCTCGGCGATCTGGCGGGCAACGGTTAATGTCGAGTCATACAACTCTTGGAATACATATTTACTGGCATAGGCATTACCTACCTTTTCCCGTAATTTCGAGCCGAAAGGTTGTACACAAGGGAATATAATCTTACCGGTCTCCGCCTGTATCGTATAACCGTCAATAAAATCGAAGAAACCATCCGGATTCGGATTGTCATAGGTATCCAAGCGATCCAGCCCTAATACCCGAATCAAGATTTGATTCGCACAATTACCTTCCGGAAGATAGTTTACATACGTACCGGTAGAATCGCTCTGGTAGGTAACGTTTAACTTAAACTTCTCTTTCTGCACCGAATAAGCACCCAATGAGTATACGTTCTTCATCATCAAGTCCCAGAACATCATATCAGGCGACATCGTGATGCCCTTTAGCAACTTCACATAAATACAGTCGCTCGTATTCTCTTTATTATCCGTAGAGAACTCACCGACTTGATAGGTCTTGCCATTATAGATAAAACTAAAAGCGACACCCAATACCTCATCAGCCTGTAACTGAGTCCTCAAAGAAATATAACCCAATTTCTTGTTTAATGTATACTCAGATGACTCTAGCAAACGGGCACTCTCGATTTTTTCAAAATCCCGTCCTCCCTCCATGGAGCCTTTCAACGCATCATTAACCATACTTATCTTACGGGCATCCGTAAATTGAGTGGTTAAAGTCATATATAAATTGTTTGCGGAATTATTCGGACGTCTGTCCGTTCCGGAAGGCATCACCAACGCAGTATTACCGATATTACGAGATTCATTTTCTCCCAAATCGGTGAAAGCTACGATATTGCGGGACTGGTCATAATTACCGCGTTTATTGGTTACCCATACTTCTATCTTGGAGATCTCGATACCGGAGGTGACGGTAGGCAAAGACTCCATAAACTTATCGTAGTTATCATAGAAATAATGGCCCAAGAAGAAGTGACGGTTCTCGTCGTATTCATCCACCTTGATCTCGAAGGCTTCGTCTGCACGCCCCCTTTTGAGCTAACCGTCTTGGATTCAGATTCCTGCTGGGCAAACAAGGCGTTCACTCGCAACTTACCAAATTGTAAATCCGCTTTCATACCAAATAAAGCCGCACCTCCATTAATCAAGGAATTGCTGGTATTCATGCTCACGTTACCGGCTTCTAACGACTTGATAATCTCATCCTCCTCGCCTGTATACGCCAACTTCAATTTTTTGGAATCGAAATCAAAAGAGGTCTCGGTATTGTAATTCATTCCGAAATTCACCTTGCTACCCACCGAGGCTTGTACATTCAACTGCACACTCTCGTCAAAATTGAAGAAAGTACGTTTACGGGAACGCTCCGGAAGAGAAGGATCATTATTCTTATTCGTCTTCAATCCCATCGTGATCTCGGCCGAACCTTGTGTTCTTACACGTACTCCACCGGGGCCGAAAATACGTTCCGCCGCACCGATATTAAACTGCATATCGGTTAAGTTAAACTGTTTATTCGTAGCTTTTTGGAATTCTTCCTCGTTCTTTTGGCGGAAATAGGAACGAAGTGATTGTTGCATAGAATAATCTTGGTATTCCGCTGGGGTTAAACTCATCGGCGTACCAATCTCCATATCGCCTAATTTCGTACGGACAATATACGTATTCGTCTTTAAATCATACTCAATCGTAGTCTTGACATTCTCCGGATCACGCAAATCGGCAGGTGATTGTTTCACGATATCTTGATATTCCTCCGGTGTAGTTTTAGCTACCGGATAACGGGGAGGAATCGTATCCTCCGGAGCTTCCAGCAACTCCAATTCCGGCAAAGATGATGTATACGCAAGGTAATCAGCATTCAGCGAATACAAGCCGACACCAAACAATAATACAACGATCCATATGGAATATTTCAGTATTCGTTTTCTCATTTTCTCATTTAATTGTCAATTGTTAATCGTTAATCCTCAATTGTCAATTATCAAAGCATTCTAAGCGCAGTTTTAATTACTTGTTCCACAGCTAAAGTGGGCGAGCCTTTCAAAATAGCGGATACCGCTTTTTGCGAAGCCGCTTTCTGGAAACCCAACATAACCAATGCGGCTACGGCCTCCTCGGTTACCGCTCCATTAGAGACTGATGCCTCCGGCAAGTTTCCGGCCATACTCTCCATAGGTTTCACCTTATTTTTCAAATCTACCAAGATACGCTGGGCCGTCTTCAAACCAATCCCTTTCACGGCAGTCAATGCGGCCTCATTCTTCGAACCGATCACTTGAACCAATTCGGATGGCGGTAGAGAAGAAAGGATCATGCGTGCGGTATTCGGTCCCACGCCGGAAACGGAAGTAAGCAAAAGGAACAACTCCCCTTTCGATTTTCTCGCAAAGCCAAATAGTAAATGAGCATCTTCCCGGATTACCTCATATATATATATTTTTCCGGTAGTCTTGTTCCCAAACGCACTATATGTATTCAAGGATATATTCAGCTCGTAGCCTATACCACCACACTCCAAAATCATACGTGTAGGTGTAAGTTCCACGATTTCACCCTTTATATATTCTATCATCTATATATCTTTTTAATATTCCGTACCTATTATAACGCAAAATTAATCAAAAACGTATATCGGGTTACCATTCTTTTCCCGGATAAGGAACCTTAAAGGTTTCAAAACAACCCCGATCCTGCAATGTCACATAACATTGACGATGATCAGGTCCTCCAAATGTTAAGTTAGACGGCTGTTTTCCTGTCAATTGAATCTCTTCAACTAAATCTCCTTGCGGATTTAACAAAGCTATAGTACCCTTATCATAACGGCAAATATAAAGATTTCCTTTCTCGTCACACTTCATACCATCCATACCGTACCCCTCAAAAGTATGAAATAGACGTTTATTCCTTAAAGTACCATCCAGGCATATATCATATACCAGACTTTTAATTGGGCAGATTCATTAACGTACAAGCGTTTACCATCCTCACTCACAGCGATGCCATTAGTCGTTCCCATATTCGTCTCCAATAAGGAGACTTTCGCATCCGGGGTAATCAACCAAAGTTGGCCTTTTTGATTCGGCCAATCCGGGTCACTCGCATACATATTTCCATTGGGGGCAAATACAATATCGTTTGGTTGATTCATCTTTGGCTCATGAGCGAATAGGCTGATCTTCTTAGATTTCATATCCACTTTTAAGATATTATGCCCTGTATAATCCGCCACGTACATATTTCCGTCTTTCCCGAAGCGGATACTATTCCCGGTAGATCCTTCCGGCAAAACGAGAAAACAGCCATGGCTACCATCTGGCGTACAATACCGATCGTCCCTTCTTTCTTATAATTTACGGCATATAAATTTCCTTCGCTATCTACAGCCGGACCTTCTATTCCGGAAGTAAATGTGTGCTCTGGCATCCAACCCGTTGCTTTCAATACATTCTGGGCATTTAAAGAAATCCCACAATACAGAATACCACACAGCAGACTAGCAATGACCTGTATACTTTTCATTTTCAATAATTTTACTGTTTCCAAAAACCGGGGACTAATATCGTTAATACCGTAAATATCTCCAGACGCCCTGTTAACATCAAAAAAGACAGAAACCATTTCGACACCGTGGGGACATCCGCAAAATTACTTACCGGACCAAGCGTTCCCAAGCCGGGCCCTACGTTACTTATAGCAGAAACAGCGGCACCAATCGCCTCCGAAAATCCCATCCCATCCAAAGATAAAGCCAAACAACTCACCACGATTAACGTAATATAAGCGAACACAAAAGCTAACACACGGTGTACGATATCACCAGATACGACATGTCCGTTCATTCGTACTGGAATCACCGCATGGGGATGTGTCTGTTTCTTAAATTCATTGGAGAGATTCTTCGTTAAAATAACGAAGCGTCCCATCTTCAAGCCACCGCAAGTAGATCCGGCGCATCCACAAATAAACATCAAGATCAATGCGATAAACCAGAAAAACGGTCCCCAAGGAATATAGTCATCCGTAGCGAATCCACAGGTAGAAACCAAGGTCACCACTTGGAAAGCCGCCTTACGGAACGCATTCTCTACATCCGAGGCGAATCCAAGGTACAAGATCCACACCATGACAACGATAATAGCGCTTAAAACAAAAAAGAAAAACCAGCGAAACTCCTCATCTTTAATCAATTTCTTCACATTTCCATTAAAACAGAAATAAACCAATGTCATATTGGTAGCTCCGATAAACATGAAAATAGTTATTACATACTCTATATAAGAGGAATTCCAATAAGCGATACTTGCGTTTTTGGTTGAATATCCACCAGTAGATATAGCCGTGAACGCATGATTTACCGCATCATACAAATTCATCGGACCAGCCCATAAAAGGCCGACTAAAAAAGTGTCAGAAAACATACACCCCCCACAGGCGTTTAGCGACTTGCGTAATACGAGGACGAAAACGTTCATGGGTTATACCGGGCGTTTCGGCATCAAACATCTGCGAGGCACCACCTCCGAAAATAGGCATCAAAGCCACGGTGAATACGACCATACCGATACCTCCCTGCACTGTGTAAGACTCCGCCAGAATAAGATACCTTTAGGCAATGTCTCTATATTCGTTAAAATAGTAGAGCCTGTAGTCGTAAATCCGGACATGGTCTCGAAAAAGGCATCGGTCACATTATCTATATATCCTCCAATATAGAATGGTAACATTCCAAATAAAGAGAATAAAATCCAAGTCAATGTCACGATCAACATTCCTTCCCGCCGGCCGGCCGAGTGTTCATTCGCCTTAAAGCCCATAGAGTAGAACAAAAAAACCGGTCCCGAATAAGATTCCGCTTGAAATAAGAAGCGGATAGACATCACTCCCCCGATAAAGGAAGGCTACGACAGTAGCAGCCAGCATAAAAAAAGTCTCAAGGATGAACATCACCCCTAGCATCTTCACTATAAAACGTACGTTCAACATAACTATCAACTAGTTAAAGTAGTCCTCCAGCTTACGCATAGCCGTATCCAGCAGAATACGACAACATGATCGTATGCCTGTATCTGAGTATCACCCTTGATCATCATAGGTTCACCGTCACGAATCAACCACCGAGAGTCATATCTTTCGGCAGACGGAGATCCTTGACTTGTTTCTTGGTAATCTTTGAATCCGGTCGAGCCACCAACTCCGCTACATCCGCATTCGCAAAGGTCAAACATTTCACGTTAGAGACATCCGCATCCAGAAGAAATTGATAGATATGGCTGGCCGCTATCAGCTTTTTGTTGATAACCGAACCGATGTCCATACTTTCCGCCAATTGGATATAATCGATATTCTCAATCTTAGCGATTGTCTTAAACACACCTAAACGCTTAGCGGCCAGACATGCCAATATATTCGTGCTGGAATTTTCCGTCAAAGCTATAAAAGTCTGCGCATCCTTGATGCCTTCTTGCATCAACAAATCAGTATCACGGCCATCTCCGTTTATAATCAAGACATTACTAGGCACTACCTCAGCGATTCGATGACTTTTCTCTTTATTAGCCTCAATTACTTTTACCCGGATGTTATTCGGTAAATATTGGCAAGCACGGATAGCGATACGGCTTCCTCCCATAATAATAACCTTCTTTACTTCCGGATCTTTCTTTCCGGCCAGTAAGCGCACATCCTCTATATGAGATCGGGTCGTCGTAAAGAATACGATGTCACCAGACTCTATCCGGTCCGTACCACGGGGGATTATCGTCTCGTTCTTTCGCTTAATAGCGACAATATGATATAGCTTCTGCTCATTTAGCAATTCGGCCAATACCCGGTTCACCAAACGGGAATTATCCCGAACTTTAACACCTATCAGAATTAAAGCTCCACCAAACAGCTCCCAATATTGGCGTGTCCACGGACGGCGTACAGCTGTCACGATCTCCTTAGCCGCCAACATCTCAGGATAAATCATCGAGTTGATTCCTAATTTCTCGAACAGCTCTTTATTTTTGGGTAATAAATATTCGTAATTATTGATTCGGGCCAACGTACGATGCGCTCCTAGATTATGAGCCAACATACAAGCCGTCACATTGGTAGTCTCCTCGGGAGTAACACTTACGAACAAGTCCGCTTTCTTGATCCCCGCTTCCTCCAAATCTCTAAGCGAGGTCGGATTCCCGACCATAGGGAGAATCTCCATGCTAGATTTTGAAAAATTCAGCCGTTCCTCATTCGGATCCATCAAAATGATGTCCTGATTCTCTTGAGATAACATTTTCGCTAAATGTGTACCTACTTCTCCCGCACCGGCTATGACAATTTTCATATTTTATTAATTGACAATAATCAATTCTCCTTTTTCAACTGTTTCGCAATGCTCTCGGCATCCATACCACATAATTGATACAGTTCCGGTATAGAACCATGCTCGATAAACGCATCCGGCACTCCGATACGCTTTACATGAGGCGTATAACCATTGTCTGCCATAAACTCAAGGACAGCGCTACCAAAACCACCTTTTATCACTCCATTCTCTACCGTAATAATACGGTTATATTTCCGCCCGATCTCATGCAACAGCTCCTCATCCAACGGTTTCAAGTAGATCATATCGTAATGGGCTATCGATACCCCCTCTTCTTTCACCATCTCGATGGCTTTGATCACCTCGTTTCCGATCGGTCCGATAGAAAGTACGGCGATATCATCCCCGTCACGCAACTTTTTCCCTTTTCCTATAGGCAATACTTGCATCTCGTTACGCCAATCTTTCATCTCCCCCTTACCTCTAGGGTAACGGATTACGAACGGGCCATTAAAAGCAGCATAGCCTGTATACATCAAATTCCGTAAATCCAACTCATTCAATGGGGAAGCGATTACCAAATTCGGTATCGGACGAAGATATGCTAAATCAAACACGCCATGATGTGTAGCTCCATCCTCTCCCACTAATCCCGCACGATCCAGACAGATCACCATATGTAGTTTTTGCAAAGCTACATCATGGATAACCATATCATACGCACGCTGCATAAACGAAGAATACACGTTGCAGAAAGGTATCATTCCCTCCTTAGCTAATCCGGCAGAGAAAGTTACGGAATGCCCTTCCGCAATTCCCACATCAAACGCACGATCCGGGAAGGCTTTCATCATATAAGTCATCGAGCAACCGGAAGGCATAGCCGGAGTTACGCCTACAATACGCTCATCTTTCTCCGCAAGCTCTACCAATGTATGACCGAACACGTCTTGATATAATTGAGGTTCATCTAATTTACGAACGATAATACGCTGGCCGGTTTCCTTATTGAACTTTCCGGGAGCATGCCATTCCGTAGCGGACTCTTCCGCAGGTTTAAAGCCTTTTCCTTTTTTCGTTTTGATATGCAACAGCTTAGGGCCTTGCATATCTTTTATATCATTCAATACCTTCACCAGATAATTTACATCATGCCCATCCACCGGACCGAAGTAACGGATGCTGAAGCCTTCAAATAAATTATGTTGCTGGGTAAGCAATGCTTTAAGGCTATTGTTAAAACGTAAGATGTTTTCCCGGCGATCGTTATTGATGAGCTTGATCTTCTTTAAGCCTCGATACACATCGTATCTCATTTTATTATAGGCTTGACTCGTCGTTTATATCCACTAAATACTGGCTAAGACCACCTAGCTATGATCTATCGCCATATCGTTATCATTCAGGATAATCAACAAATTATTAGGGTTGGCAGACGCATTATTCAACCCCTCGAAGGCGAGTCCTCCGGTCATAGCGCCATCCCCGATCACGGCGATCACATGGCGATCCAGTTCCTTCTTCAAGGCGAGCTACCGACATACCCATCGCCGCAGAGATTGAATTTGAGGCGTGTCCGGCGATAAAAGCGTCATACTCACTTTCCGCAGGATTAGGGAAGCCGCTAATTCCTTTAAACTTACGGAGCGTATGGAAAATATCTTTCCTTCCTGTAAGTATTTTATGTCCGTAAGCTTGATGCCCGACATCCCAGACAATACGGTCATAGGGGGTATTGAATACATAATGAAGGGCGACTGTCAGCTCTACCGTACCAAGGCTTGCACCTAGGTGACCGGGATTCTCAGACAAAACATTGATAATATATTGACGCAAATCGGCACATACCTGCTCCAACTTATCCTGTGACAAATGTCTCAGGTCTTCCGGAAAATGAATGCTATCCAATAGGTGTTCAACTTTGCTTTCAGCCATGTCTGCTAATTTTCTGGCAAAAATACAGAATAAACGGCATATATAATAGTATTGTCCTGTCATTTCTTAGACAAGGGGAAAATCCATATTGATTTTAACAGCTAAAATCCTATAAAATTTTCATTAACAATCGTCAAAAATGTGACAATCTGACGCTTTTGTGATATACTTGATAAAAGTGGGAAATCTTCCTGCCGGCAGTAAAATACACCTGACAGAGTGTCCTTGAACTGCCACGAATCACGAAAGAGGATGTGAAAAGAATGAGCAGCGCCCTTCATATTACCAATTACGAGGACGTAAACAGCTGGGAAACTCTGATGTTCCTGTACAATGCCGCATTGAAGGAAGTGGGGACCAAGATTGATATTCTGAACGAAGAATTTCAGCACATCCACCGTTATAATCCGATAGAACATGTAAAATCCAGGATTAAAACTCCTGAGAGTATTGTAAAGAAACTGAGGAAGAACGGATATGATTCCAATATCGAGAACATGGTCAA
>ENA-OQAA01000672-OQAA01000672.1-human-gut-metagenome-genome-assembly--contig:-NODE-672-length-22032-cov-9.726912_pt1 | contig 22032 bp, 27 predicted proteins | sample MGYA00242489_ERZ504515 | MGnify/ENA primary metagenome ERZ504515 (study PRJEB26092, sample SAMD00036237) | human gut metagenome | host: Homo sapiens | study: EMG produced TPA metagenomics assembly of... | reverse complement strand
TGACCGGGCGTGGAGCCTGTCGGCGAGCTGGTGGGCGTCAATTGTCGGCAATCCGCGAGAGCGACGCGGCGGGCTTGGTCGACGAGACGTGCTCTATCTGCTTATGCACCAGGCAAAGGCGTGCGATCTGCCCATTATCCGCGAGCGCCTGAGCGCCAAGCAGATTGCGGTGGAGCCCGTCGACGGCGAGGACATCGTGGCGCTGCTGCAGCACATCGCTTACACCGGTGACGGTGAGGGGGATGGCGCTTGATCTCGCTTGTCGTTGCTGCCGTCTTGCTGCTGATTCATGCGCTGGTTTGCCTGATGCTGTGGACGCTCATGAAGCTGGGCCTGCTGCCGGTGCGCGAACACATGCTGGCTGTGATAGTGCTGGTGCCGCTGTGGGGCCCGTTGCTGGTGGTTCTGCTATCGGTCCGCAGCGCGGTGTTTTGCGAGGGGCTGAAAGAGTCTGCGCTGGAGTCGCTGCGCTTCAACGACGAGCTGCATCGCAGTATGTCGGTACCGAGTGGTGAGGACGATGCAGGCGTAGTGCCGCTCGAGGAGGCGCTCATCGTCAACGACCCGGCATACCGGTGCCGCCTAATGCTCTCCATGCTCACCGAGGAGCCCGACGCGTACCTGGCGCAGCTGCAGGCGGCTAAGCTTAACGACGACGTTGAGGTGGCGCACTATGCCGCGACGGCGGTAGCGCAGATCTCCAAGGAGTCCGACCTTAAACTGCAGCAGCTGGAGCGTGCCTTTAAGACGGACCCGAGCGCGCAAAACCTCAACGAATACTGTGATTTTCTTGGTGAATACTTGGACTCGGGCTTGGCTGAGGGTCGCGTGGCTCAGATTCAGCGCCAACAGTACGCGCGCCTGCTTGCGCGTCGCTGCGAGCGCGAGGATACCCTTGAGCTGCGCATTCGATACGCGACGGCGCTGGCCGATGTCGGACAGATCGACGAGGCGCAGGCCGTGACCGATCAGTTGGTGCTCGACGTGCCCGAGGAGCAGGAGGTTTGGATGCTTTGCCTGCGCCTTGCCGTGATGCGCCGCGATGGTGACGAGGTTCACCGTGTGATCGATGCGATTGACAAGCAGCATGTGTATTTGAGCGCCGACAACCGCGAAAAGTTGGCGTTTTGGCGCGACGGGGAGGAGGCCAGATGAGTGTGGCGCAACATATCCGCGACCGTGCAGGCCGCTTTCGTTGGATGGGACTCCTCGTGGTGTGGGCGGTCTTTATTGCCATGGCCGCCGTGCTGCTGGTGGAGCGTGCCGGCGTGCAGTACAGTGCGGGCCAGCATAAGCTGGGGATGCTTGCCGCCAACGATGCGGTGCCTGCCTCCTCGGCAATCTTTGGCCAAAAGCCACGTGCCTGGTCATTACCGACTCGGACCAAGATAGCGTCGACGACGTTAAAGACCAGTTCGACCAGATTTTGCTGGACATGAAGATCGCCCATCGCGATGTTGATATTGCCACCGACGGTGCGGACGCGATCCCGTCGCTCACGTCGTTTGATCGCGTGATTGTGCTTATGCCCTCGCTTGACGGACTGGGTACGCATCTGACCGATCTGATGAGTTGGGTGAGTGCGGGCGGCTCACTCATGCTGGGCATGACGCCAGATAACTCGAACTACCTGCAGGCTATTGCTTCCAAGCTTGGGATCGAATCGGCCGGATATGACTATGCGAAAGCCGAAAGTATCGTTCCGAGCGAGGACTTTATGTTGGGCGGAGGAGAGCGCTACGAGTTCTCGGATCCCTTCGATTCTTCGCTCTCGGTTTCATTGCGCGATACGGCGCGCGTATGGGCAAAGACCGGTGACGCGGGCACGCCGCTCATTTGGTCTAACGATTGCGGCAGTGGTCACACCGTGGTGTGCAACATTGGCATCTACGACAAGGTCATGCGTGGTTCTATGCTTCGGCCATAAGCTTGCTGGGTGATGCCACGGCCTATCCGGTCATCAACAGCGCCGTGTTCTATTTGGACGACTTTCCTAGCCCCGTGCCCTCGGGCGACGGCACCTACATCAAGCGCGACTACGGGCTTTCCGTCGCCGATTTTTATGCCAAGGTCTGGTGGCCCGATCTGCAAAAGCTCGCGCAAAAATACGGCATTCGCTATACCGGCGTGATGATCGAAAACTACGAGGACGCGGTCAACCAGACCGAGCCTGCGCGCCAGGTCGATACCACACAGTTTCGCTACTTTGGCGGCATGCTGCTGCAGATGGGCGGAGAGCTGGGCTTTCACGGCTACAACCATCAGCCTCTGGCGCTCTGGGATACCGACTATGGTACGTTGTACGTCTACAAGACGTGGAAAAACAAGGAAACGCTCGTCGCATCGCTCAACGAGCTTATCGCCTTCCAAGATGAGGTGCTGCCCAACGCGCACGGCTCGGTTTACGTGCCGCCGTCAAATATCCTTTCGGCCCGTGCACGCAAGCTTATCGGCACCGACGTTCCGCGCATTAAGACTATTGCCAGTACGTACTTTGAGGACGGTACCGACCTGCCCTACGTGCAGGAGTTTGGCGTGGCGAGCGATGGCATTGTGGAGCAGCCACGTATTGTTTCGGGCGGCATGGTCGACGATTCCTATATGCGCCTGGCAGCCGTGTCCGAGCTCAACATGCACTACGTGAGTACGCATTTTATGCACCGGACGACCTTTTGGACCCCGATCGCGGAGCCAAGGAGGGCTGGGAGGTCTACAAGGGCGGCCTGGTCGACTACCTGGAGTGGCTTACCAAATCCGCGCCCGACCTGCGGCACCAGACGGCGTCGGAGTGCTCCGGTGCCATCCAGCGCTTTTCGTCGGTTACGGTAAGCGTGGATACCAGCGCGGATGCCTGGACGCTCAGCCTGGGCAATTTCCACGACGAGGCGTGGCTCATGTTCCGCGCCAATAATGGCGAGCCGGGTGCGGTGACGGGTGGCGAACTGACGCACCTTACAGGCAATCTGTATCTGCTCAAGGCAAATGATAAGACCGTGACGATCGAGCGCAAGGAGGGTGGCGATAAATGAGAATCTGCTTGGTACTCGAGGGTTGCTACCCCTATGTGCACGGCGGCGTATCTACTGGATGCATGGCTATATCCAGGCCATGCCCGAGCACGAGTTCGTGCTGTGGGTGATTGGCGCGCATGCTGCCGACCGCGGCAAATTTGTCTACGAGCTGCCCGGCAACGTGGTCGAGGTGCACGAGGTGTTCCTGGACGATGCCCTGCGGCTTTCGGGCGAGCAGCACGAAGCCAGTTTTGACGACCGCGAGCGCGAGGCGCTACGCCGTCTGGTGTCGCTCTCCAATCCGGACTGGGACGTGTTATTCGATGTCTTCCACCGCCGTCGCGTGCATCCGCTCTCGTTTTTGCAGAGCCGAACGTTTATGGACATCTTCCGCGACGTGTGCCTTGCCGAGTACCCCTACACGCCCTTTGCCGACGCATTCCACACCATGCGCTCTATGCTGTTGCCGGTGCTCTACCTGCTGGGCAGCGAGGTGCCGGTTGCCGATGTGTACCACGCTATCTCGACCGGCTACGGCGGCCTGCTCGCCTGTCTGGGCTCAAGCGTTCACCATGCGCCGGTGCTGCTCACCGAGCACGGCATCTATACCCGCGAGCGCGAGGAAGAGATCATTCGCGCCGATTGGGTGGTGCCGTCATTTAAGGACCGATGGATTCGCTTTTTCTACCTGCTTTCGGAGGAGATCTACCGCCGCGCCTTCCGCGTGACGAGTTTGTTCCATAACGCCCGCAAGACGCAGATTGATATGGGCTGTGATGCGGACAAATGCCTGGTTATCCCCAACGGCATCCAGTTCGATCGCTTTAAGGATATTCCTTAAAGCCCGATGATGGCTGGGTGGATATTGGCGCAGTGGTGCGCTTGGCGCCCATCAAGGACGTCAAGACCATGATCTATGCCTTCTTTGAGCTGCGCGAGCGCCTGTCCAAGGTGCGCCTGCACATCATGGGCGGCGTGGACGACGAGGAGTACGGCGCCGAGTGCCACGCGCTGGTCGAAACCCTGGGCGTGCGCGACCTGATCTTTACCGGCCGCGTCAACGTGTCGAGTACATGGAAAAGCTCGACTTTACCATTTTGACGAGCATCTCCGAGGGCCAGCCGCTCAGCGTGCTGGAGTCGCTTGCAGCGCGCCGTCCCTGCGTGACGACTGAGGTGGGCTGCTGCCGCGAGTTGCTCGAAGGCGCCCCGGGCGACGACTTTGGCGTGGCGGGTTTTGTGACGCCGCCTATGTATCGCAAGGGCTTGGCCGATGCCATGGAGCGCATGTGCGTGAGCCGCGCCCGGCGTATCGAGATGGGGGAGCGCGGCCAGCGTCGCGTTGCCACGTACTTCTTGCACGAGCAGATGCTCGCCAACTATCGCGCGCTGTACGACGAGACGGCGCAAGCGTTTGACCTGCCTAGAGAGGGGGAGTAGCCGGTGGCCGGAATCGGTTTTGAGCTCAAGCGCCTGTTTAGGCGCAAGGGTCTGTTTGCCACGATGCGCGCCTATGGCTACGCTGGCATTGTGTGCACGGGCCCCATGCTGCTGGGTGTGTTACTCCAGGTGGGTATCTTGGTACTGTGCGGTCTGTGGGGCGTGGGCCGAGCAACCAGGACCTGCTGGTGTGCATGGTGACCTATACGCTGCTGGCCTCGCTTTTGCTCACGAGTTTTTTCTCCATGCCGGTCACGCGCTTTTTGGCTGATATGTTGTTTGCCGAGCGCGAGGATGAGATCCTGCCTTCGTTTTGGGGCTCCAACGCCATCATGCTCGTTGCGGGCACGGTGCTCTACGGCGTCTTTTTGCTGTTCTCGGGCGCTACGCTGCTGCAGGGGCTGCTGTGCCTGTGGCTGTTCAACATTATGATCGTCAACTGGAACGGCATGAGTTACCTCACGGCCATCAAGGATTACCGCGGCATCCTGTGCAGCTTTGCGGCCGCCATTGGCGTGACGTGCCTGTGCGCCCTGGCCGCGCTGGCGCTGGGACTGCGCCGGTCGAGGGCCTGTTGGCGTCAATTGCCCTGGGCTACGGCGTCATGCTCGTCTGGGACGTGGTACTGCTGTACCGGTATTTTCCGCAGAGTGACCGCAGTCCCTGGCCCTTTTTGCAGTGGCTCGATCAGTTTATGCCGCTGGCGATCACGGGCCTGTTAACCAATCTGGGACTCTTTGCGCACCTGGTGATTATTTGGGCTGGTCCCATTGGCGTTCAGGTCAAGGGCTTGTTTTATGGTGCGCCCTACTACGATGTGCCGGCGCTGATCGCGTTTTTGACGATCCTGGTCACGACCGTCAACTTTGTGGTCTCGGTCGAGGTCAACTTCTATCCACGCTACCGCGACTACTACAGTCTGTTCAACGACGGCGGCGTGGTGGGCGACATCGTGGTGGCAGAGGAGGGGATGCTCTCCACGCTCAACAGCGAACTGCGCTTTTGCGCGCTCAAACAGTTGTTTGTGACCGCGGCGGTCATCTCGCTCGAGACCACGGTGCTGTCGGCCTTACCGTTGGGCTTTAACAACCTTATGCACGGGTATTTTCGCACGCTGTGCGTGGGCTATGGCCTGTATGCCGTGGGCAATACGGTGATGCTCATCTTGCTGTACTTTACCGACTACAAGGGGGCCGTGATGGCATCGGGGCTGTTTGCCGGTGTGGCCGGGCTGGCGACTGCCGTGTCGTTGCTTTTGCCGCAGCAGTTTTACGGCTTTGGCTTTTTGTTGGGTGCAGCGGTGTTTTTTATCGTGGCGCTTCTGCGGCTCGATACCTATACCGCCAACTTGCCGTATCGTATCCTGAGCCAGCAGCCCATTGTGGCGACCGACAAAACGGGTCGCTTTACACAGCTGGGCCGCTTGCTCGACCGTGCCGAGCAGCGCTATGAGGAAGGTCGCCATAAGGGTGAGCCATATGGCGCGTTTGAGCGCGCAGTAGTTCACGTGTATCGCAACCATTGGGGATGTTCTGATGACCGATAGAATGATGTCCCGCCGTCGCCTGTTTGAGGCGGCTGCCGGTGCGCTGTTGCTTTCGGGCTGCTCGGTGCAGGAAGACTCCTCGACCAAAAAGGTCAAAAAGCAGGACAAGATTAAAAAGGCCGAGGCTCCGATCAGTCCAAGCATCTTCGCGATAAAGATGAGCTGTACGAGGTCTACGACGACTCGGGTATTGTGACCATGTACCTGACGGTCTCACGCGGCAACAGCTCCGAGAACACCGACCACAGCTGGGCCGAGATCAACACGTACTCGGTGTATGACTATGCCGACATGGGCGTGACGCGCTATCAGGTTATGGGCCTGCTGCAGCTGGGCGACGAAGACGGCCCGGTGGCCGGCGAGGTTGGCTATGGCGAGGAAGCGCCCAATGCCACCGTGCAGGTGCGCGGTCAGACATCGAGCAACAACTCGCAAAAGAATTACAAGGTGGAGCTCAAAAAGGGCAAGGGTACCTGGCGCCAACAGCGCGCGATTGCGCTCAACAAGCACATGGGCGAGGGTATGCGTTTTCGCAACAAGATGGCCTACGACCTTATTCGCGGGATTCCCCAGATGATGGGCCTGCGCACGCAGTTTGTGCATCTGTGGGTGTGCGACCAGACCGAAAAGTCCAACGATACCTTTCAGGACTACGGCCTGTTTACACAGGTGGAGCAGCTCAACAAGACGGCGCTTAAGGCACATGGCCTGGATAAGAGCGGGCACCTGTACAAGGTGAACAGCTTGATTTCCATCGCTACGAGGACACCATTAAACTTTCCGACGATCCCGACTACAACCAGGCAAACTTTGAGGGCATGCTCGAGATTAAGGGCGATTCGGACCACACGAAGCTCATCGAGATGCTCGATGCGCTCAACGACGAATCGCAAAAGATCGATGACGTGCTCGACACCCACTTTGATTCTGAGAATCTGGTTTATTGGCTGGCGTTTCAGATTCTGACGGGCAACTGCGATACGCAGAACCGTAACTGCTATCTGTACAGTCCTCTCAACTCAAATACCTGGTACTTTTTAGATTGGGATAACGATGGCATGCTGCGTAAGCTGGAGCTTTCTCTTACCGGGTTTTCGGACTACTCGAGCTGGGAGCGCGGTGCAAGCAACTACTGGGGCAACGTGTTGTTTAACCGCGCGTTGCGCAGTAAGTCGTTCCGCAGCGAACTCGACCGTGCCGTCAAGGACTTGCGCTCGTATTTGACCGAGACTCGCCTGACCAAGATGATCAAGCACTACCGCGAGGTTACTGAATCGCTGGTCTTTGCTTCGCCCGATATCGACCATCTGCCTGTCACCAAGGACCAATACGAGCAGATCGCCGCGGCGATTCCCTCCGAGATCGAGGAGAACTATAAGAGCTTTCGCGAGAGTTTTAAAAAGCCCATGCCGTTCTACATCGGCGTGCCGCAGATCGATAACGGTAAGCTGCGTATTAACTGGGATGCGTCCTACGACTTTGAGTCGCGCGACATTCGCTACACCGTGGAGCTTGCGCGTGACTATGCCATTAGCGACGTGGTCTTTAAGGCCGAGGACGTGCTGCTTCCCGAGGTGATCTGCGATGCGCCCGATACCGGCCAGTATTTTGTGCGCGTGCGTGCCACCAACTCCGACGGTTATAGGCAAGATGCGTTTGACTACTATGTGACCGACGACGGCAAGCACTACGGCATGAAGTGCTTTTACGTGCAAGACGGCGGTAAAGTCGTGGAGGATACGTATGAGGAGGGCTAGCGCGCTGCTTGAGCGCTTGGCGGCCCCGCCTGTGCGTACCACGCAGGAGCGTTACCGCCACGAGCTCAAATATCTCATTAACGAGGGCGAGCACGCTGCGCTTGCCTGTCGCATGGCGCCGGTGTTTAAGCTGGACAAGCATGCGCGGGCGGGCGGTTACACTATTCGCAGCCTGTATTTTGACGACTACTGCAACTCGGCCTACAAGGAAAAAGACGCCGGCATTCTCATGCGCAAAAAGTATCGCGTGCGCATCTATAACGGCAGCGACAAGGTGATTAAGCTCGAGCGCAAAAAGAAGTACGGCAGCTGGATCTACAAGGAGGACGCGCCGCTTACGCGCGGCGAGTTTGAGCAGATTTTGGCTGGCGACTACGGCTTTTTGCTGAGGAGCACCTATCCGCTCTGTCGCGAGTTCTACATCGAGTGCATCTGCAACATGATGCGCCCGCGGACCATCGTGGACTACGAGCGCGAGCCGTGGGTGATGGATGAGGGCACCGTGCGCATTACGTTTGACATGAACGTGCGTGCCGCGGTGGGAAGCTTCGATATCTTTGACGCGACGCTGCCCGCGTTGCCGGTCCTGGAGCCCGGCAAGCTGGTGATGGAGGTCAAGTTTACGGAGTTTTGTCCGCAGCTGGTGCGCGATATGGTGCCGCCGGGCGCGGCCGAACTCACGGCGGTCTCTAAGTACTGCCTGTGTTATGACAAGACCGCCTACCTGCGCGGATTTAATTACTGGGAATCGGATTTTGAGAACCGAGGGGATATTTAGACCATGAGCACCAGGGACTTTTTTAAGAACTCCGTCTTGGAGGCGTTTGGCCAGGTCGACCCTGCCAAGATTGGCCTGTCGCTGCTCGTGGCGCTCGCCATGGGCATCCTGATCTATTACGTGTACAAGCGCTTTTTTACCGGCGTGGTGTATTCGCGCAGCTTTGCCGTGACACTCGTGGGCATGTGCGTGCTTACCTGCATGGTCACGCTCGCGATCTCGACGAACGTGGTCATCTCGCTCGGTATGGTCGGTGCTCTGTCTATCGTCCGCTACCGTACAGCGGTCAAGGACCCGCTCGACCTGCTGTATCTGTTTTGGGCCATTACCACGGGCATTACGGCCGGTGCCGGCATGTATGCGCTCGTGGGGCTCACCGCGGTGGTGATCGTGGCGATGATCGCCGGCTTTGCGAGCCACCAGGACAAGTCGCGCGTGTACATGATGGTCATCCACTACACGGGCCAGACCACCGGCGACGATATCGTGCGTGCATTTGGGCGCACCAAGTTTACGGTGAAGTCCAAGACCATGCGCGGTGACAAGGTCGAGATGGCCGTGGAGGTGTTCTCGGACGGTGTGGATATGCCGTATGCCGACGCCATTCGCGCGCTCGACGGCGTGGAGGACCTGATGTTGATCCAATACAACGGCGAGTACCACGGGTAACTATGTTCCGGCGTTCTAACGAACGCGGACCGCTCGATGCTGCGCGGGCATCTGCCGGTCGATCTGCCGCTCAAACCGTCGCTCGCGTACATATAGTACGCTTCGCTCCTCTTTCGCGGCACCTCGCCTCGGCAGCTGCCCGCTCGCTGGCGTATGCTCGACCTGGGTGGGCCGATTTGGTTCGCATGCCTTCTTCACGGGTATCATGGTGAAAGCGATTTCAATGATAGGGGTGCTCGTGGTAAAGATGAAAGATGTGGCCGAGCTGGCCGGCGTTTCGAGCGCCGCGGTCTCGCGCTATCTCAACGGTGGATATATCTCGGCGGACAAGGCCGAGCGCATTAAGCAGGCGATTGAGCTGACCGGATACGTGCGATCCAGCCAGGCTCGCGCGCTGCGCACCGGCTCCACCAAGCTCATCGGCGTTATCGTGCCTAAGATCAACTCGGAATCTGTGAGCCGCATTACCGCCGGTATTGGCCAGGTGCTCGGTCGTCGTGGCTACCAGATGCTGCTTGCCAATACCGATAACGCGGCCGATCGCGAGCTCGAATACCTCGATTTATTCCAAAATCACCCGGTCGATGGCATTGTGCTGGTGGCAACCATGATCACCGACGAGCACCGTCGCGCGATTGAGTCGTGCCGCGTGCCCATTGTGTTGATCGGCCAACATGTCGAGGGCGCGGCATGTGTCTATCACGACGATTACGAGGCTGCCTTTGAGCTCGGCCGTGCGCTTGCGGGTCGGGTGGATGGCAAGATCGCTACATCGGAGTTACCGAAGAGGACCGCGCGGCTGGTTTCGACCGTCGTCGCGGCTTTGAGGCGGGGCTTCTTGCTGCGGGCGTGGTGTTGATTCGAGCCTGATTCGCCAGGGATCCTTTACGCTTGACTCGGGCTATCGCGCTGCGCGCGAGCTGCTTGCCGATGCCCCGATGTTTCGTTTATTGCGTGCGCGACCGACACTATGGCGGCCGGCGCCCTGCGCGCTCTTGACGAGGTGCGCGGCATGGGCGAGGGCGTGCGTCGCGTGAGCGGTTTTGGCGACAACGCATTTTTGCGCGCGCTGACGGGCGGTATTCCCACCGTGCATTACGGCTACCTGACCAGCGGCGTCGAGGCGACCAATATGTTGCTCAACACGCTCGATGGTGTGGAGGGGGAGAGCGGTCTAAAGACGCTCAAGCTCGGCCATCAGCTTATGAATGTCTAGGTTTTGGGCATGCCTGCCTTCCTCTGAGCCGACTGTTTTTGCCTTAAAACTACCATTCGCCGGCTAATTCCTACCGTTCATCCTGGTGTGAAAACGATTACAGATATATGAAACTGAAAACGTTTACAGTGTAAGTGTCAAAGATGGCCGGGTGCAGATGCGCCCGTTGGAGGAAAGGGAAGTCATGGACTACCGCAAATCAGCCCAAGAGGTGCTCGACAACATCGGTGGCGCCGGCAACGTTGTTTCGGCCGCACACTGCGCCACGCGTCTGCGTCTGGTGATTGCCGATAACGCCAAGGTCGACAAGGAGGCCCTTGAGAATATCGACGGCGCCAAGGGCGTCTTTGAGGCCCAGGGCCAGCTGCAGATTATTTTTGGCACCGGCACCGTCAACAAGGTCTACGAGGAGTTCATCGCGCTCAGTGGCGTCGAAGCTGCTACCAAGGCCGAGGTCAAGGAGGCCGCGGCGCAGCAGCAGAACATCTTTATGCGTGCCATTAAGGTGCTCGGCGACGTCTTTGTCCCCATCATCCCCGCCATCGTGGCTTCGGGCCTGCTGCTGGGCATTATGAGCGCCCTCAACTTTATGGCCTCCAACGGCTTTATCGCGCTCGACACCAATAACTTTATCTACAAGATCGCCGACCTGGTCTCGGGAACGTCCTTTGGCATTCTGCAGATCCTGATCGGTTACTCCGCCGCTAAGGCTTTGGCGCCAACCCGTATCTGGGCGCCGTCGTCGGCGGTGCGTTTATCAACTCCTCGCTGCAGAGCGCCTATACGGTTGCCTCCGAGGGCGTGCAGACCATGGTCACTGTCATTCCCGCGTCTACAGCTTTGAGTGGGTCGGTTATCAGGGCCACGTTATCCCCATCGTTATCGCCTGCGCCATTCTGGCCTTCCTCGAGAAGCGCCTGCACAAGATCGTTCCCGAGATGTTCGACCTCTTTGTGACCCCGCTCGTCTCGGTGTTCGTGACCGTGCTCGTGACGCTCGTTGCCGTCGGCCCCATCTTTGTCTGGGCCGAGAACGCCATCCTCGGTCTGATCCAGGCCCTGCTGACCCTGCCCTTCGGCATCGGTTCCTTTATCGTTGGCCTGTTCTATGCCCCCACGGTCGTTACCGGTATCCACCAGATGTACACCGCCATCGACCTGGGCCAGCTCGCCCAGTACGGTGTGACCTACTGGCTGCCCATCGCCAGCGCTGCCAACATCGCCCAGGGTGGCGCTGCGCTCGCCGTTGCCTTTAGACCCGCGATGCCAAGATCAAGGGCCTGGCGCTTCCTTCGGCTCTGTCCGCCTTCATGGGCATTACCGAGCCTGCCATCTTCGGCGTGAATCTGCGCTTCTTTAAGCCTTCATCGCCGGCTGCATCGGCGGCGGTTGCGGTGCCCTGGTCTGCGCGCTCACCTCGCTTGCCGCTTCCGGCACCGGCGTTACCGGCATCTTCGGTATCCTGCTGTGCCTGGCCCAGCCCGTGCAGTACGCGATCATGTTTGCGGTCGCCGCGCTGGTTTCCTTTGCCGTCTCGTTTGTTCTGTACAAGGACGAGCCCAAGGCTTCCGAGCAGGCCTAAGAGCTTTTGATTAAGGGAATGCCCGCGGGTTGTATGCTCGCGGGCGTTTCCTGTATCTGGTGCCGTTCTCTGGCGCCTTGTTACTTTCGATCCGTTAGGACTTTGATATGTCTAATGCACTTGGTCGCGACCTTGCAAAGCTGGTTGCTGCTGTTGACGCTGCCGCCTCTGGGTGCGGTCATGGCGCGTATGGCCAGCACTTCCATATTATGCCGCCGGCGGGTTGGCTCAACGACCCCAACGGTCTTTGCCAAGCGGGTGGCGTGTTCCACGCTTATTTTCAATATGCGCCGTTTGATGTTGAGGGTGGCGTTAAGGCTGGGGCCATGCGACGAGTCGCGATCTTATGACGTGGGACTACGTTGGCGCCCCGCTGCTGCCCGACGAGCCGTTCGATTGCCATGGCGTGTATTCGGGCTCCGCGCTTGCCGAGGACGGCCGCATTCGCGTACTGTACACGGGCAACGTTAAGCTTTCCGATGCAGACGGTACGTACGACTACGTCAATACCGGCCGCCGCGCCGATACTGTTTATGTCGAGAGCGTTGATGGCCTTGCCGGTCGGGAGTTCAGCCAAAAACGCGTGGTGCTATCGTCCGAGGATTATCCCGAGGATTTGACCTGCCACGTGCGCGACCCCAAGGTGTGGCGCGATGCGGACGGTCGCTACCACATGGTGCTGGGCGCGCGTCGTCGCGTGGATGGGCCGCATGTCGATAGTCGATTTTGCGCCATGCACGGCGAGGGCGCCGGGCGCGATGTGGGCGAGATCCTGGTGTACGGCTCGGCTGACATGCAGAGTTGGGAGCTCGAGAGCCGCGTGTCTACGCCCGAGCGTTTTGGCTTTATGTGGGAGTGCCCGGGATACCTTGAGCTCGAGGCGGATGGCGGCGTGCCGGCAAGGTTTCTGTCTTTCTCTCCCCAGGGGCTCGAGGGCGGTCGTTGGGACCGCGGCAATGTGTATGCAGCGGGCTACATGCCCGTTACGGGTAACATTACGGGTGGCAAGGACGCTTATGAGCTGGGCGAGTTCCGCCTGTGGGACGCCGGTTTTGACTTCTATGCTCCTCAGGAGTTTACGTCCGAGGATGGTCGCCACATTTTGATCGGCTGGATGGGCATGCCCGATGAGCCGACCTATGGCAACGACCCCACCGTGGCGTGTGGCTGGCAGCACTGCATGACGGTGCCGCGTGAGCTTACAGTCGGTGCCGGCGGCGTGGTGCTGCAGCAGCCGGCGCACGAGATTGAGCACCATTATGCCTCGGTGCGTGTGGGGGAGGGCTCGTTGGAGGTTGCTGACGATACCTGCTTTGACGTTGTTGTTGACGGTGTCGACGGCGCTTTTACCGCGACCGTTGATGGCGAGCTGAAGCTGGCGTTTGTGTCCGCCGAGGGCGAACGGCCCTCGCGCTTTGAGATGCGTTTTACCGATGAGGGTCGCGCTTCTGCCGGCTGCGGTCGTACCGTGCGCTGGGAGCCCGTCGACGAGGTGCGCAACGTGCGCATTGTTGGCGATGTCTCGTCGGTCGAGGTGTTTGTGAACGATGGCTCTCTCGTGTTTTCGACGCGCATCTATCCCGAGTCCTATGGCGTGACCGTTGACGCTCTGGGCGCGAATGTGACCTACCACGCGCTCAACATCTAGGCGATTTGTCGCATATCGGCGCTATACTGCAGCCGTTGCCCACGATGCGGGGAACACCCGCATCGTGGGTTTTGTTAATGAAAGGAGGTTGCCGTATGGGCGTACAACAGCTAGAAGAGGCTTGGGCTGCAAGGGCCGGCGCGCGTGAGGCGCGTCTTGTTGCGGCCCTGCATGTGCCGGCGGCGCTGTCTCTGTTGGGGATTGTGCGTCCCGGTGACCGCCTGGTGGCCTTTGCGGACGACTTTGCTGATGCGTTTGCGAGCGGCTTTGATTGCTGCGATGTCGCGCTGGTGGGCTCGTCGTCCGCCGAGGCGTTTGCCGCTGCGTCCGAGGGCTTTGATGCTTCGTTTGATGTCGAGGGTCCGCACCTGTGGTGGTTTGTCAACTCCATCGGCGGGTTTGGTTTGTGCGTGCCCGATCTGCGTGCGCTGGGTCGTGCGGCTCGCGAGGCCCATGCGCTGCTGGTTGTGGACAACACCGTGGCGTCGGCTTTTGGCTGCGATCCGCTGCGTTTGGGTGCCGTGCTGTCGCTCGAGGCGCTCGACGCGTGTGCGCCGGCAAGGCTCCGCGCAAGTTGGTTGCCGTATCGGTCGCGCGCTCGCAGCTCAAGCGCCATCGCGTGGATGCCGCGGCTGAGTGCGCGCATGCCCTGCTTGAGGGCTGTGGCTTGGCCAAGCTTGATATGCCTGCTGACGAGGCCGGTGTACTGGAGCGCGGGCTGGACTCGCTCGATGTCCGCATGCAGGCGCATTTCGATCGCGCCCGTGCGCTAGCCGAGTATCTGGCCGCCAACGAGATGGTGCGCAGCGTGCGCTATCCCGGACTGAGCTCGCATCCTGATCATGCGGTTGCAACGGGAATCCTCGAGCACGGCTTTGGCCCGGCAGTTGAATTTGATCTTATCGAGCGCAGTGCGGGTGATTTCTTCGATGCTTTGCCGGGGGAGTTTCGTACATCGCCCGCCGGCGGCGCAACGACGCGCCTTTCGGCCACGCGCGGCAAGCAGGGGAGCACCATCCGCCTCTTCGCCGGCACCGACAACCCCCTGGTCGTAGCGTCCGTCCTAGACAACGCCCTCCGCAAATCAGCTACTCTTTGATGCTGGCGATGAGGGCGTTGGCTTTGGTGGCGATGACGTTGTTGATGTCGGCCTGTAGCTCCTCGTAGACCGCTATGGCTCGCTCGCCGGCGGGGGTGAGGGTGGATCCGCGGGCTCCGTCGCGCTCGATGAGCTTGCAGCCCAGCTGTCCTTCGGCCTCGTTCACAATGCGCCAGGCTTTGGAGTATGCCATGCCCATGCTCTTGGCGGCGCGGTTGAGCGAGTGCTCGCGGGCGATGCCCTGCAGCAGTAAGACGCAGCCGTGGCCGAACACGCCCGGCAGATCTTTGTCGCACGCTTGAATGACCAACTTTGCCGTCGTCTTGTACTCCATGTGCTCCACGTCTCCCCGCTAAAGTGTTTGCTGGGCAAACGCAAAGCCTGCGTCAAACCCTCGTGTGCTCTTCTTAAATCATGCATTGTAGCAGTCAAAGTGCGTTAAGATACTTCCCCAGTATTGGGCGCCCAAGGTTGGGCTGGGTCCTACGAGGCCTGCAGCCGACCGGTCGCATGGAAAAAGGAGAAACATGGCTACGTTCTTTCCCGGTGAGTCCCACACGTTTTCGGAGTATCTGCTGGTCCCTGGTTACTCGTCCTCGCAGTGCATCCCCAACAACGTCTCTCTTAAGACGCCGCTAACCCGCTTTAAGCGCGGTGAGAAGCCGGCAATCACCTTGAACATCCCCATGGTTTCCGCCATCATGCAGTCCGTCTCGGGCGTCGACATGGGTGTCGCGCTCGCTACCGAGGGCGGCCTGTCCTTCATTTACGGTTCCCAGAGCGCCGAGTCCGAGGCCGCCATGGTCAAAGCCGTCAAGGATCACAAGGCTGGTTTCGTTCAGTCCGATTCCACGCTGACCCCTGACATGACCATGGAGCAGGTCATCGAGCTCAAGGAGAAGACCGGCCACTCCACCATGCCGGTCACCGACGACGGCACTCCCAAGGGTAAGCTCCTGGCATCGTCACCAGCCGTGACTATCGCCCCAGCCGCGATGACCACCAGACGAAGGTCTCCGAGTTCATGACCCCGCGTGAGCAGCTCATCGTGGGCGACAAGAACATCAGCCTTAAGGTTGCCAACGACGTCATCTGGGACAATAAGCTCAACGCCCTGCCCATCGTCGATGACTACGATCACCTCATGGGCATCGTCTTCCGCAAGGACTACGACAGCCACAAGACCAACCCCAACGAGCTGCTCGACGGCGACAAGCGCTACATGGTCGGTGCCGGTATCAACACCCGCGACTATGCCGAGCGCGTGCCGCTGCTCATCGAGGCCGGTGCCGATGTCCTGTGCATCGACTCTTCCGAGGGCTTCAGCGAGTGGCAGAAGCGCACCATCGAGTGGATCCGCGCCAACTACGGCGAGGACGTCAAGGTCGGTGCCGGCAACGTCGTCGACGCCGAGGGCTTCCGCTTCCTGGCCGACTGCGGTGCGACTTCATCAAGGTTGGTATCGGCGGCGGCTCCATCTGCATCACCCGTGAGACCAAGGGCATCGGCCGTGGTCAGGCCACCGCGCTGATCGACGTCTGCCGCGCTCGCGACGAGTACTACGAGGAGACCGGCGTCTACGTGCCCGTGTGCTCCGATGGCGGCATCGTCTACGATTACCACATGACGCTCGCCCTTGCCATGGGTGCAGACTTTATGATGCTGGGTCGTTACTTCGCCCGCTTTGACGAGAGCCCGACCGAGCGCGTCAACGTGAACGGTCAGTACATGAAGGAGTACTGGGGCGAGGGTTCTGCGCGTGCTCGCAACTGGCAGCGCTACGACCTGGGCGGCGCCGCGAAGCTTAGCTTCGTCGAGGGCGTCGACTCCTACGTTCCCTACGCCGGTTCCCTCAAGGACGGCGTGGGCGGCACGCTCTATAAGGTCAAGTCCACGATGTGCAACTGCGGTGCCCTCTCGATCCCCGAGCTCCAGGAAAAGGCACGCCTGACCCTGGTGAGCTCGACCTCAATCGTCGAAGGCGGCGCCCACGACGTAGTCGTCAAGGATTCCCAGCAGAGCGTCAGCTACCGCTAAGCGGCTTTCCCAAGCACCGCACCTTGCCGTTCAAACCGTCGCTCGCGTACCAAAGTACGCGTCGCTCTTCTTTCACAGCAATCTGCGGCACTTGGAAAACCCGACCATGCTTGGGCGGGTGACAATTTGTGGTTGATTCAAAACCACGTTATTTAGATAAAGCGAGATGCCCGCAAGTCGCAGGCATCTCGCTTGTCGTATTTGCTATCATCAGTCAAGTTAACCTTAGGGTCGGTCGGCTTAGCTTTGTTCGCTACAAGTTCCGCACGCAAAGAAGAGCACTAAATGTGCTCTTCGTCTTGCGCAGGACTGTCCGCAGTAGCGAATAAAGCTAAGCCGACCGACCCCAGCTATGATTAAAGGAGCTGATATGTGCGATTGCACAGATCATAAGGACGAGATTCCTGCCTACGACGCGCAGGCCATTGAGTCCAGGTGGATGAAGGCCTGGGAGGACTCCAACCTCTTTGCCGTTGACACCGACGACAGCAAGCCCAAGAAGTACGTGCTCGAGATGTTCCCGTATCCGTCGGGCGACCTGCACATGGGCCACGCGCGCAACTATACCATCGGCGATGCCATGGCCCGTCAGGCCCGCATGCGCGGTTACGACGTGCTGCACCCCATCGGCTTTGACGCCTTTGGCCTGCCTGCCGAGAACGCCGCCATCAAGCACAATACGCAGGCTGCTGCCTGGACGTATAAGAACATGGACCAGGCGCTCGCCACGATGAAGCGCATGGGCTTCTCCTACGATCTGGATCGCATGGTCAAGACCTGCAGCCCCGACTACTACCGCTGGGGTCAGTGGATCTTTGAGAAGCTGTGGGAAAAGGGCCTGGTCTACCGCAAGAAGAACCCGGTCAACTGGTGTCCTAACTGCAAGACCGTTCTGGCCAACGAGCAGGTCACCGAGGGTAAGTGCTGGCGCTGCGGCACCGAGCCCGAGAAGCGCGACCTGGAGCAGTGGTACTTCAAGATCACCGAGTACTCCCAAGAGCTGCTCGACGACCTGGAGAAGCTCCCCGGCTGGCCCGAGCGCGTCAAGCAGATGCAGGCTAACTGGATCGGTCGCTCCGAGGCGCCGAGGTCGACTTTACCCTGTGCGACCAGGATGGCGAGCCCATCGAGGGCGATGAGGGCAAGATCACCGTCTTCACCACGCGTGCCGATACCCTTTTTGGCGTCTCCTTCTTTGTCCTGGCTCCCGAGTACGCCGGCCTGCACGAGCTCGTCGAGGGCACGGAGTACGAGGAGGCCGTCACTAAGATTGTCGAGGACTCCAAGCACATCTCTGCCGTCGAGCGTGCCCAGGCACCCTCGAGAAGCACGGTGCCTTCACGGGCCGCTATGTGGTAAACCCCGTCAACGGCGAGAAGGTCCCCGTGTGGGTTGCCGATTATGTCGTTGCCGACTACGGCACCGGCGCCGTCATGGCCGTTCCCTGCGGCGACCAGCGCGATTTTGAGTTCGCCCGCAAGTATGATCTGCCCATCGTGCCGATCATCCTGGATGACGATGACCGTGCTGCCGTCGAGGCCAGCGGCGAGACCATCGATACCTTCCATGCCGAGACCGTCGACTGGGATTGCGCCCACGCTGCCGAGGGCACGCTCGTCCAGTCCGGCAAGTACACCGGTATGCGCGGCGGCAAGCACTCCGAGGGCGAGGCTGCCATCGTGGCCGACCTCGAGGCCATGGGCTGTGGTCGTCGCAAGGTCGAGTTCCGTCTGCGCGACTGGCTCATCAGCCGCCAGCGCTATTGGGGCAACCCCATCCCGGCCATCCACTGCGAGCACTGCGGCATCGTGCCCGTGCCCGAGGATCAGCTGCCGGTGACGCTGCCCGAGAACCTGGACCTGGGCGCAGGCGAGACCCTCGCCGAGTGCAAGGAGTTCTACGAGACCACCTGCCCGGTCTGCGGTCGCCCGGCCAAGCGCGAGACCGATACCATGGACACCTTCACTTGCTCCAGCTGGTATTACCTGCGCTATACCGACCCGCACAACACCGAGCTGCCCTTCTCCAAGGAAGCCGCCGACCGTTGGATGCCCGTCGATAACTACATCGGTGGCATCGAGCATGCCATTCTGCACCTGCTCTACAGTCGCTTCTTTACCAAGGCCCTGCGTGACCTGGGCCTGCTGAGCGTGGACGAGCCCTTCACCAACCTGCTGTGCCAAGGCATGGTTAAGGACGAGAACGGCGACACCATGTCCAAGTCCAAGGGCAATGTCGTGCCCCCGAGCTCGGTCATCGAGCCCTACGGCGCCGACACCATGCGTTTGGCGATCCTGTTTATCGCCCCGCCCGAGAAGGACTTCGACTGGGATCCCAAGGCCGTTGAGGGCGCCAACCGCTTCATCAAGCGCGCCTGGCGTATCGTTTGGCAGCTCGTCCAGTCCGGCGACGCAACGTGGCCTTTGACAAGTCCGCGCTCGATGATGTCGCGATGAAACTCTATCGCGAGCGTCACCGCACCATCGCCAAGTGCACCGAGGACTTCGATCGCGGCCAGTTTAACACCGCGATCTCGCTGTCATGGAGCTCGTCAACGCGGCGAGCGCCTACCTCAACGCCACCGAGGGTACCGCCCGCGACAAGGCGCTGTGCTACGGCGTGGCTAAGGATATCGTGAGCGTCCTTGCCCCCATCTGCCGTTCTGGGCCGACGAGCTGTGGCACGAGGCGCTCGGCTGCGAGGGTAACGCCTACACCGCCGCCTGGCCCGAGTTCGATCTGGCCGAGTCCGTTGAGGACACGGTGCAGATCGTGGTCCAGGTGCTCGGTAAGGTCCGCGGTCGTGTCGACGTTGCCCGCGATGCCTCCAATGAGGATATGCAGCTGCCGCCGAGGCCGCCGTCGCCAAGTGGCTCGAGGGCAAGGCGGTCGTCAAGGCCATCTGCGTGCCCGGCAAGCTGGTCAACCTGGTGGTCAAGTAAGCGCTGCGCGCATAGCTTACATGAAAAGGCGGGGGGGGGACGATTCCGTATGGAGTCGCCCCCTTTTTTGGTTATGTATACTTGCGACAACACCCAATTATCCATTTCTTGTGGAGAACCTGTGCTCACGCTGACCTGCGGGTTTGTGTTGTGGTTGCACGTTTGTGCAGGTATTGGTATAGTTTGCTTGCAAATGAAGTTGTAATTGAAAGAAGTGGGGTTTCGGCCCCGCTTCTTTTTTGTATGGATGGAGGTGCCGCAATGGTCAAGACCAAGACCGAGCAGGCGATCATCGACGCGCTCGAGGCCGTCGCTCCCCAGCACGATGTCGATATCGTCGACGTCGAGCTCGTGGGTGCCACCAAGGCCCCCTGCGTGCGCGTGCGTATCGAGGGTGCCGAGGGTCAGAGCCTGTCGCTCAACGACGTCACGGCCAACACCAAGTGGGTCGGCGATGTGATTGAGGAGCTCGACCCCATCTCTTCGAGCTATACGCTCGAGGTGTCGAGCCCGGGTATGGCGCGCCCGCTGCGCCGCCCGTGCGACTTTGCCCGCTTTGTGGGCGAGAACTGTAAACTCACCTCCACCGCCACCGAGGGCCGTCGCAAGTACGCCGGCAAGATTGCCGCCGCCACCGAGACGAACGTGACCCTCGAGCTCGAGGACGGCGAGTCCGTTACCCTCGATTTCTCTGATGTTAAAAAGTGCAAGTTGAAGCCCACCTACGACTTCAAGCCCGCGAAGGAAGGAAAGTAAGATGGCAGCATCCGACATGATGTCCGCCCTGATGGAGCTTTGCCAGGAGAAGCACATCGACCAGCTCTACCTGATCGACCGCCTGGAGCAGTCGCTCGCCAAGAGCTATGCCGAGATCCTGCATCTTGAGTGGGGCGCCAAGGTGACCATCGACCGCACCACCGGCAAGATCTATGTCTACCGCCTTGAGCCGATCGACGATTCCATGGACGAGGAGGGCAACTTCACCGAGTTCGAGGAGATCGACGTCACCCCCAAGAACACGAGCCGCATCGCTGCCCAGCACGCCAAGGCCGAGATCAACGCCATCGTGCGTAACTCCGCCCGCGAGCAGATCTACGAGGAGTTCTCCGGCCGCATCGGTGACCTCATCAGCGGTACCGTGCTGCAGTCCACGCCCGACTTCACGATCGTCAAGATTCGCGAGGGCGTCGAGGCCGAGCTGCCGCACTTCGACCAGCGCCGTTACGAGAACGAGCGCAACGAGCGTCCGATGGGCGAGCGCTACCTGCACAACCAGCACATCAAGGCCGTGATCATCGACGTTCGCGACCCCAACTCCAACCTGCAGCCGGTTCGTGGCGAGCACAGCCGTCCGCCGATTGTCATCTCCCGTACCCACCCCGAGCTCATGCGTCGTCTGTTTGAGCAGGAGGTGCCCGAGATCTATGAGGCACCGTCCAGATCAAGTCGATCGCCCGCGAGCCCGGCCAGCGTTCCAAGGTCGCCGTCCACTCGCTCGACGACCGTCTGGATCCCGTGGGCGCTGCGTCGGCCCCAAGGGCAGCCGTGTTCGTGCTGTCGTGGGCGAGCTCCGTGGCGAGCGCGTCGACGTCATCCTGTGGGATGCCGATCCTGCCGTCTACGTCGCCAACGCCCTGTCGCCCGCTAAGGTCACCCGCGTCCTCATCGACGAGGAGAAGGCCTACGCCGGCGTCATCGTGCCCGACGACCAACTGTCCCTCGCCATCGGCAAGGAGGGCCAGAACGCCCGCCTCGCCGCGCGCCTGACCGGCTGGCACATCGACATCAAGTCCGAGACCCTTGCCGCCGACATCCTCAAGAACGTTCCCGTTCACGAGGAGCCCGCCGCCGATCTGATCGGTGACGAGGAGGACGAGGACGTCCGCCGCTGCGAATACGTGTCCGAGGACGGCATCCAGTGCCGCAACCAGGCTCGTCCCGGCTCCCGTTTCTGCGGTGTCCACGACACCGACGCCTTCGATGATGCGGAGGACCTGATCTAGCGCGCAGTCGCGCTGGGTGGGTCCCGGCGCGTCTCCCACGCTCGTTCAGTCTCTAGGCACCCAAGGTGCCAGAAAGGTAGGTGAAGTCATATGGCAAAAGTCCGTGTGTCCACCCTGGCCAAAGAGTTCGGCATGACCTCCAAGGAACTGATGGGTCATCTCGCCGATATGAAGATTCCCGCTAAGTCCGCTTCCTCCACCTTGGAGGACGCTTATGTCGCCATGGTCCGCAAGCAGCTCGCCTCGGTGATCGAGGCCCGCGCCCAGGAAGTCGAGGCCGCCAAGCAGGCCGAGGAGCAGGCAGCTG